>OHQM01001012.1_pt1 | contig 13008 bp, 10 predicted proteins | sample 1577941 | NCBI WGS metagenome assembly OHQM01 (sample SAMEA3879604, study PRJEB24766) | human gut metagenome | biome: human-associated habitat; feature: feces | place: USA | collected 1985/1987
CGTGCAGAGGGTGCCGTATTCTTGCCACCACAGGGATTACTGGCAGTAGCCTCATCCGCACCTGTCAATGTAGCGGGCACAGCCCTATATAATTATACGGAAGGATATGGTTCATATCTTATTCCGGCAGTTATGATTATCATTATCTTTCAGACTTTATTAATGGTGATAGGAATGGTGACGGGAGAAGAGGCAGAACGAAACAGACGCCCTATTTTCTCGAAACAATCTCAACTCAATATGAATCTTACCTGGCGCCAAGCATTATATAATGTTTCCGGAAGAACCTTCGTTTACGTTATGCTTTATTTCATCTTTGCCTTATTTTTATTAGGCTTACTCCCCCATTTTTTCAGTATCCCTAATATTGGAAACGGCAGAGACATTATCACAATGATGATTCCCTTCCTGATAGGAACGAGTTTCTTCGGACTGGCTGCATCACGTTACTTCACAGACTCTGAAGCACCTTTACTAATGATCGCCTTCTTCTCCGTAGGCTATATCTTCCTGTCCGGTGTCTCTTATCCACTTGAACTAATGCCATGGTATTGGCAGGCAGCACACTACGTAGTTCCGGCAGCACCTGCCGTGCTTGCTTTCGTCAAACTGAATTCAATGGGAGGAGATATGGCAGATATCCGTCCGGAAATGATCACCCTGTGGGTACAAGTGGTAGTGTACTTCTTGCTGAGTTTATGGGTATTCAAGCATAAGCATTATCGTTTTCGTTTATAAGCAAATGATTGCCACCGTTCCTCATCCCATCCCTGGCGCTGCATTTCCATACGGGCCATGACAAAAAACAGGTCGGAAAGTCGATTGATAAAACGCAATATATCTTCCGGTACAAGATCTTCCCGATTCAGCGTCCAAAGCCTGCGTTCGGCACGACGGGCTACGGCACGGGCAAACTGTAATTGAGCCGACACCTGCGTTCCACCCGGTAGCAGGAAATAGCCGTTGTCTTCAAGCTGAAGCATCATTGCGTCCATAGCCTGTTCGCACTGCACAGTCATCTCTGCCGCATGCAGTGGGTTCGGATTACCGCTCCCCGGACGTTCAGGATCTGCATCCCGCAATGCGGAAGGAGTAGCAACGTGGCTCATTACTACCATTAACTCACGTTGTATATCATGCAACAATTCCTGCCAAACATCATCTACCGGCAGCAATGACCTGACAATGCCTATTACAGTGTTCAATTCATCAATACAGCCGTTAGCTTCTATACGGATGTCATCCTTCGGAACACGTTCTCCACCATGGATGCCTGTCATTCCCTTATCTCCCGTTTTGGTATAAATCTTTCTCATAACACTAAAATTTCAGAATAAAACCGGATCTCCCGGGGCCGGTTCAAACAGTCCCATGAATCCTGTTTCGCCCCAATATAAATGCGTATAACTTGCAATCAGATTCTTATAGTGATAGACCGGTGTATTCACCGGCTGTCCCTTGGCGTTATATACCTGTGCTGCCGAGATTAGTTCCTCATCCGATTCAATGACCTGTGAGTAATGGAACTCATGCCCACGTATCTTCATACCTCTCAATTCAAAGCTCCTATATCCCAGTGACAGACGCATATCACCCTTAAATGCGGATACCTTGACGGGCAGTACATCCGCCATATTGTACTCCATACGGGTATCAGTACCTGTTATCAAAACGGATGTAAGATACATCATCCCCCCACACTCTGCCAGGGTATATCCACCTCGCTCTATATAGTCTTTGATGGAGTTCATCACATTCTTTGCCGCACTCAGTTGCCTGGCACGGTTCTCCGGATAGCCTCCGGGCAGGTAGAGCACATCCACATTATCCGGTAACACCACGCTATTATCCTCCGGATCAAAATAAGTAACTTTCCCCAACCAATTCAACCACTCCAGATGTTCTGCATAAATAAATGAAAAACTCTCCTTATTGCGGGCAATCCATATATTCATATTGGCAAGCGGTCTCTTTCTTCTCTCCGGTTTATCAGGAATATTCACACTCCGTCTTGTCATCTCCAGCAATAACTCAATGTCCAGTTGATGTTCCAGTTCTTTCATCATTGTTTTGGTGATACTTCCTTTCCCTTTCCGACTAAAATCCAATCCCAAATGACGACTTTCTTCTTTCAGCACATCATACTTCCGCAAACATCCGAAACAAAGAATATTCAGATCTTCGCAGATTTCACGCAGCATCTCTTCATGTCGGTCACCGCCCACCTGGTTGAAAATGACACCTGCCACCTCCACCTGCGGATCAAAATCCATATACCCTTTTATCATTGCCGCCAATGAATAGGCCGCCGATTTAGCATTTACCACCAGCACCACGGGCAGATGAAGTACCTTTGCTATTTCTGCCGACGAGCCTTTACTACGGTCATATCCGTCAAACATTCCCATCATACCTTCTATAATACAGACATCCGCATCTACTGCATGATGATTGTATACCTTACGTACATGATGCCCGGAAGCCATAAAAAGATCCAGATTATAAGACGGAATTCCGCAGGCTTGTTCATGATACTTCGTGTCAATATAATCCGGCCCGCACTTATAGGGCTGCACACGTAGCTTTTTCTGCGTCAATAACGTCATCAGCAATCGGCTGACAGTGGTTTTTCCAGTGCCCGAAGTAGGCGCCGCTATCAGAAATTGGGGAATATTTCTTATCATACCGCACAGATTTATTTCCCGCAAAGGTAGTATATATTCCCTAAAACTCTTACCTTAGCTGCCCAAATAAAAGTAAATTACTATGATTACTGAAGAACTCAAGAAATTATATTGTACGTATACCGGACACGAACCGGAAGCTATTGAAGAACTTCCTTCATCCGGCTCCAACCGCCGTTACTTCCGCCTTACGGGCACCCCTACCCTTATCGGTGTCAGCGGAACCTCCCTCGAAGAGAATCAGGCTTTCCTCTATATGGCAGATCACTTCCGCAAGAAAGGACTCCCCGTGCCACAAGTTGTAGCAAAGAGTGATAACGATGCATTTTATCTGCAGGAAGACCTGGGAGACACTCTCCTGTTCAATGCCATCGAAAAAGGGCGCAAGACCAGTGTCTTTGATGAAGAAGAAAAGCAGCTTCTGCGTAAGACAATGCGCCTGTTGCCAGCCGTACAGTTCTCCGGTGCAGACGGAATGGATTTCTCATACTGTTACCCACAATCGGAATTCAACAGCCGCAGTATCTTATGGGACTTGAATTACTTCAAATACTGTTTTCTGAAAGCTACCGGAATGGAGTTTCAGGAAGACCGTCTAGAAGATGATTTCCAGAAAATGGCAGACGTGTTGATGCGCAGTAGTTCGGCCACATTCATGTATCGTGATTTCCAAAGCCGCAACGTTATGATTAAAGAAGGCGAGCCATGGCTCATCGACTTCCAGGGCGGACGTAAAGGTCCTGTTTATTATGATGTGGCTTCCTTCCTGTGGCAAGCCAAGGCGAATTATCCCGATAGTTTGCGCAAAGAGCTTTTAAAAGAATATCTGGACTCCCTGTGTAAATACCAACCTGTGGACGAGAAATATTTCTATGCACAATTACGCCATTTCGTATTGTTCCGTACTATGCAGGTGCTGGGTGCTTACGGTTTCCGTGGTTATTTCGAGAAGAAACCGCATTTCATTCAGAGTGTACCCTTTGCCATTGAAAACCTGCGGCAGCTATTACAGGAACCGTATCCCGAATATCCGTACCTCTGCCATGTATTGAAAGAACTTACCGAGCTGAAACAGTTCACTGACGATTTGCAGAAACGCCGTCTTGTTGTGAAAGTTACCAGCTTTGCATATAAGAAAGGCATTCCCGAAGATTCCAGCGGAAACGGAGGTGGTTTCGTATTCGACTGCCGCGCGGTGAACAATCCCGGCAAGTATGACCGTTACAAACCTTTCACCGGGCTGGATGAACCTGTCATCCGCTTCCTGGAAGACGACGGGGAAATAACCACGTTCCTCGAACATGTATACGGCTTGGTAGACGCTTCCGTGAAACGATATATGGAACGTGGATTTACGAACCTTTCCATTTGTTTCGGATGCACAGGCGGACAACACCGTTCGGTTTATTCTGCACAACACCTTGCAGAACATCTGAACCGGAAATTCGGAGTACAAGTAAATCTGATGCATCGGGAACAGAACATTGAACAAACGTTTAAGGCGAAAAGCTAAAAGCTATCTCCTAATAATCCGCTCTGTATCTGGTCCGTACCAACTCCATACCTGCTCCGTACCTATACGAACAGACTTTATACGGAGATGGTACGGACCAGACACGGAGATAGTACGGAGATAATACGGAGTGGGTACGGACCTGACACGGAGATAGCACTCTTTTCAATCTGCTTATGAAACTTAAATTAAAAATATTAATTCAATTGATCGACAGATCAAAATTTTGAAACAATGAAAGCAATGATATTCGCCGCAGGTCTTGGCACCCGCCTGCGCCCACTGACAGACAATATGCCCAAGGCACTTGTCCCCGTAGCAGGCAAAACGATGTTGGAGCGTGTCATCCTAAAACTGAAAGATGCCGGCTTCCATGATATCACCATAAACATTCACCACTTCGGAAGCCAGATCATCGACTTTCTTCGTGCCAATGAGAATTTTGGTGTGAATATTCATATCAGTGACGAACGGGGTGAACTGCTGGATACCGGTGGTGGTATCAAAAAAGCCCGTCCTCTGCTGGAGAGCAACGAGCCTTTCCTTATACATAATGCCGATATCCTGACGGACCTGGATCTCAATGCTTTCTACCACCACCATCTGGAAAGTGATGCAGATGCCACTCTGCTCACTAATCACCGGAAAACATCCCGTTATTTGTTAATGGATCAAGATAACCGTCTTTGTGGTTGGACGAATCTTTCTACAGGCGAAGTACTCCCCCAAGAACTCGATTATCCCAGCGATCATTATCAGCTGCAAGCCTTTGGCTGCGTCCATGTTCTTTCTCCCTCTATTTTCCGCTATATGGAAGGCGAACGCTGGACAGGAAAATTCTCCATTATCCCGTTTTATGTGGATATCTGTCCGAAAGCACGCATTCAGGGATTTCCCATAGACAGCGAAAACTGGTTTGATGTGGGCAAACCCGAGACACTTGCAAAGGCAGAAGCCTATTATGCGTCTTTATAAAATAGGGTTCATCTTCACCAACTGCCCTTGGGCATCAAATAAATATTCGTAATTGAAAGAACCGTAAATACGATACTTCCAACGGGCACTTTTCTCAAAACGGCGACTGTCATCCAGGATGGTCGCCTGATATTCGGTTTCCAATTCATGAATGAACTCTTTGAATTCCGGATCTTGATATCTATAAGTGGGAACAATTATGCGTATATCGGGATATTGTTCTCGCAGATTTTTGATTTCTGCACGAACGGCATCTTTTTCATCGGGCTTCAGAAAAAAGAGTAAACACACGGGATGTCCCTGCCCTGCAATGTCCGAAAAGAGCAAACTGTCTTTCTCTGCATATTCCACTTGTTTGAAATCAACAAAACGATCTCCCGGCTTCAGGCTACGGGTAGCATCCAGCATCCGTTTCAGTCCTATCAATACAGATGTACTGTCGCGCATTTGTAAAGGAGTTTTCTGGTACAATGTTTCCAGTTCATCCGGATAGATTGCCGCCCAACGGTCGAACACCATCCAGCCTATTGCATTCTGCGCATTGTCGAATACAAACTGCCGTGTAGCTTCCAACGGAAAAAGATCTTCATGCCAAAGTTTCCAAAGGCGTACGTTTTGTGAATGGGAATTGGTACTCTTATCCGGTACAGGCATTGCAGGTGGGACTACATTTGACAACGTCAATTTCCCTCTTTCGGGATAAAAGAAATTCATATTGCCGGGATGCTCCATTCCATAGATATGCAACGTATCTTCTTTTCCGGAAAATGAAACCTCCCCGTTTCTGATAATAGCGAAATCCAGAGGGCCTTTCCCGTAATCACGGTCACCCGTCATACGGTCGGCGCCATATCGCCACAGATAAACCGTATCTCCTTCGTAAGCGTCCAGTCCGGTGCATTGCACGGTAAAAGTCTGCTCTTGCGATTGGCAACTGATGAGTCCCAGAAACAAACAGTAAAATATCCATTGATTGATTTTCATAAAGCCCAAATAGATTAAGTAAATAAACACATTGCACAAAAGAACAATCTTTTCAGTAAAGATGCAAGCAAAAAAGACAATATATAAAAGCAATTGTTAATGAAATATCCATATATTTGTGACATAACATTAAAAAACTGACTATGAAACGACTGAGATTAGGAGTATGGGCATACTTCTGCCTTTGTGCAGCCACCACCCTTATGGGACAAAACAAGGTGAAAACAACTGCCGAAAAAGTAATGCTGTTCATTGACGGCGCCCAAGTGACGCGTACCAAACAAGTAGATATTCCGGCAGGAAATTCAACGCTCATCTTTACCGGATTATCTCCCTATATGGATGCACAAAGTATGCAGGTCAGCGCAAAGGGAAAGCTCACTGTTACGGCAGTCAACCGGCAATACAACTATATAGACAGCCTTGCCGTCAGCGAAAAACAACAAAGCCTGCAAAAGGAGCTTAAAAAAATAGAGAAGCAGCAGAAAGAACAGAACGCCGAGCTTGGACTCATCAGTGCCGAATATGAAATGCTGAAAACAAATTGCTCCGTCAGCAATAAGAATACCGCTACTTCTCTGGGCACTATCAAAGAAGTGAATCAATATTACTCCGGACAATTGAAAACTCTGAAAACAAAAGAACTGGCTATCAATGAACAGATAGCCGAGCTTGCCATCAGACAGGGACAACTGAACTCTGAACTGGCACAGTTAAGCGGTAAGGCCCTAACCCCTATGAGTGAAATTATGGTCAATGTAAATGCACCAGCAGCTTGCAAAGCTACATTCACTCTGAATTATTATGTGAAAAATGCCGGTTGGTTCCCCTCCTATGATGTTCGTTCCGGTAGCCTGGCCGAACCTATCTCCATCGTTTACAAAGCCAACATCTTTCAGAATACCAAGGAAGAGTGGAAGAATGTAGAATTATCCCTTTCATCCTCTAATCCTTCCACCGGAAGCGTAGCCCCCACTCTGTCTACTTACTGGTTGGATTACGGACTTGCAGCACCACGCTACAATTTGAATCTCAATGGAAACACTGTTTCAGGAGTCGTTTTTGATAATGAACGTACGCCCGTAATAGGTGCCACTGTTACCATTCCGGGAACTACGATAGGAGCCATAACCGACATAAGCGGTAAGTATTCTATAACTATTCCTAATGGACAAAACAAACTTCAATTTTCATATATTGGCTATCAGACTCAGACCAGAGATATACAAGGAAACATTATGAATGTTACCCTTCAGGAGGATACACAGGCATTGGATGAAGTAGTGGTAGTAGGTTACGGCACTGAAAGGAAACCTCTAATGGCAGGCGCTGTCTCCGGTCTTAAGGTAAACCATAAAAAAGATATTCAATACGAAGAAGAAGCCAGCATGGCCCTTGACGTTGAACAAAGCCAGGGACAGATGGGCTACGAATTTGAAATAAAAGTGCCCTACACCATTCCTTCTGATAACAAGCCTGTAGTTGCTGAAATCGGTCATTACGAATTACCCGCTTCTTATACTTACCAAAGTACTCCGAAGATAGATAAAGATGCTTTCCTGATTGCTCAGGTAACCGATTGGGAAAAGCTGAACTTACTTGAAGGTGAAGCAAATGTTTACTTTGAGAATACTTTCATTGGCAAGTCCATCATGAACGTCACCCAACAGAACGATACACTATCCTTCTCTTTAGGTCGTGACAAACGCATCATGATACAGCGTACGAAAGAGAATGAATATACCTCACGCAAGTTTATGGGTTCCAATCAGACGCAAGCCATTGCCTGGAAACTCTCTGTACGCAATACACGTCCAGAGCCTGTAACGCTCACTCTTTACGACCAACTGCCCGTATCACGCAACAACAACATCACCGTGACGGCAGAAGAAATCAGTGGCGGAACACTGGACGAGGCCAAAGGCATCATCACCTGGCAAATAACCCTACAGCCCGGCGAACAACGTGATTTACCTCTGCGATATAAAGTGAAATATCCCAAAGGACGGAATTTAATAATAGAATAACTCATATTGAGCGTGCACCTTTCTTATAAGGTTTGCACGCTTTTTCTTTGTTTCTTCCTCACTTTCTTTACTTTGTATTCACAAACATTACACTTGTGGTTCCTGTTCTCAGGACTCACTTCGTAGTGTGCAACTTTAAATGATAAAAGTGATGAAGACACAAAGACTGGTGTTCCAGGAGGGTTCCGAGAAATGGCTCGAACTGGCTGCCGCCCCTGCCACGCGTGCTACATCGCAGAGCACGAAGTACACTGTCACCACGGTGGATGAAAAGCTGACGGACGTTTCGAAATTACTTCCCGTCACCATCCGGTTGACGAATCCGGCAAGCGGGATGCGTAAGGACATCAAGGTGTTCGCCACCAAGGGGCCTGAGGTGACGATGGTGAAGGAAGAAGGGAGCACCAGCACTTTCGACGCCAAGACGATGACGGCTACGATAGAGAATACCAACAATAAGACTATCAAGCTCCATGTGGTTTCGGAGAGCCGTTCGGACGGTGCGGAAACGCCAACCATTACTACCGGAAGCACGGCAGAAGTTGCCGCCGACGCTTCGTGGCTGACAGTGAGTGAAAACGTGACCACTGCCGAAGGAGATTATACGCTGACCTTGGGGTCGGCGCAGACTCTACCGGCAAGCACCACCGTCACTTTCACCTCAACGGCTTCCACGGTTGCCACTACGGTGAAGGTGGTGAAAGAGGCTCTCGAACCTACGCTTTCAAAAAATATCATAAAATTGCAAATCACTGATAATCATATATTATATACAATGCAGAGTAAATCTAAATCTTTCTAAATACCTTTTGCTATTTCAATTTTTGGGTGTATATTTGGGTGTAGAAATTCAAACGCACCCAAATATGAATATCAAACGTAACATCATTTTTGCATTGGAGAGCCGGAAGAAGAACGGTGTGCCAATCGTGGAGAACGTGCCTATCCGTATGCGTGTCATATACGCAAGCCAACGCATCGAGTTTACAACAGGCTACCGGATTGACGTAGCCAAATGGGATGCCGACAAACAACGGGTAAAGAACGGATGCACCAACAAGCTGAAACAAAGCGCATCCGAAATCAATGCGGACTTGCTGAAATATTATGCCGAGATTCAAAACGTGTTCAAGGAGTTTGAGGTACAGGAAACCATACCGACCACCCAACAGCTAAAGGATGCGTTCAACCTGCGGATGAAAGACACCAGCGAAGAGCAGCAGGAAGAAACACAAATAAGTTTTTGGGAAGTATTCGATGAGTTTGTAAAGGAGTGTGGCAATCAGAATAACTGGACGGCATCCACCTACGAGAAATTCTCAGCAGTGAAAAACCACCTCAAAGAGTTCAAGGAAGATGTAACCTTTGAATACTTCAACGAGTTCGGCTTGAACGAGTATGTAAATTTCCTGCGTGACAAAAAGGATATGAGGAACAGCACCATCGGCAAACAGATGGGATTCCTCAAATGGTTTCTGCGCTGGAGCTTCAAGAAAGGGCATCATCAGAATATTGCATACGACACTTTCAAGCCCAAATTGAAAACCACCTCTAAAAAGGTGATATTCCTGACTTGGGACGAATTGAACAGGCTGAAAGATTATCGGATACCGAAAGACAAACAATATCTGGAACGTGTCAGGGATGTTTTTCTGTTCTGTTGCTTCACAAGCCTGCGATATTCAGATGTTCGTAATCTGAAAAGAAGCGATGTGAAACCCGACCACATCGAAGTTACCACAGTCAAAACGGCAGACAGCCTGATAATTGAACTGAACGACCACAGTAAAACCATACTCGAAAAATACAAGGAAGTCCATTTTGAAAACCACATGGCACTGCCTGTTATCAGCAATCAGAAGATGAATGATTATCTGAAAGAACTGGGGGAACTGGCTGAAATCAACGAGCCTGTACGGGAAACATATTATAAAGGAAATGAACGTATAGATGAAGTCACCCCGAAATACGCATTATTAACCACCCATGCAGGAAGAAGAACATTCATCTGTAATGCGCTGGCTCTCGGTATTCCGGCACAAGTCGTGATGAAATGGACGGGGCACAGTGACTATAAAGCCATGAAACCCTATATTGACATAGCGGATGATATTAAGGCAAATGCCATGAACAAGTTTAACCAACTATAAAAGTATCAATCAGTTTCATAGATTATCAGCTATTTGAATTATATTTGCGACAACAATAAACATTAGAATGGAAAATAACAGAGAATATCATATAGGAAGAACGGACTTTGACGCATTTGTTCATGCCGTCGGTTCGGAAATAGAACAGGCGCAAGTCCGGCTGATTGCCGCAGCCAATGCGCAAATGCTGTTCCATTACTGGAAAATGGGCAACTATATCCTGTATCATCAGAACTTGCAAGGCTGGGGAAGCAAAATCATCAAGCAACTGGCAAAGGCTATCCGGTTCAATTACCCCGAAAAGAAAGGTTATTCGGAGCGTAACCTTACTTATATGTGCCAATTTGCACGGTCATATCCGTTGAACGTGCTACGAAGTTTCATTGATACAGACACAAGGCTGTCTGTTCCAAGCATACAGAATGTTACAGATGAAGTATTGAAACTGAACAACGGACAATTTACGCAGGAACTTACTGCGCAAATACAATCCGCTGATTGTCAATCTTTAGAAATTACGCAGGAAGTTCCTGCGCAAATTCAGGATGTGGAGAAAACAGTTTCTGCCATTTACAGGATGGAGATTAGGGAAATAGAAAAAGTTTTCCTGAAATCCCCTGTTGCCAAAATAAACTGGGCAAGCCAAATGGTCATACTTAACGGTTCGTTACCGTTAGGCATAGGATATTGGTATATGAAACAGGCTGTAGAAATGGGCTGGAGTAGCAATGTGCTGAAAATGCAAATTGAAAACAACCTATATAACAGACAAATCAACAACAACAAGGTAAACAATTTCACAGCCACACTTCCAGCACCACAAAGCGACCTTGCCAATTACCTATTGAAAGACCCGTACATCTTCGATTTGGCTGGAGCGAAAGAAAAGGCAGACGAAAGGGACATAGAAGAGCAGCTGGTAAAGCACGTTACCCGTTATTTGTTGGAAATGGGCAATGGTTTTGCCTTTGTCGCCCGGCAGAAGCATTTTCAAATAGGTAACAGTGATTTCTTTGCCGACTTGATTCTATATTCTATTCCGCTACACGCATACATTGTTGTAGAACTGAAAGCTACTCCATTCAAACCGGAGTATGCAGGGCAACTGAATTTCTACATCAATGTGGTGGATGACAAACTGAGGGGAAAAAATGACAACAAGACTATCGGGCTGTTGCTGTGCAAAGGAAAAGATGAGGTGGTAGCACAATACGCATTGACAGGCTACGACCAACCGATAGGCATCAGCGATTACCAACTGAGCAAGGCTATACCCGAAAACTTGAAATCAGCTTTGCCAAGTGTGGAAGAGGTGGAAGAAGAACTGGCATCTTTCCTTGACAAGGACAATAATCCCCAAAATTGAAGTCTATGGCAGGAGAAATAAACAAACTGATTCCCCAATATGGAGAACTCAATAGAATATATAATGATTGGGTAACCAATTATGCTTTTTCTTTTGACAAGCAGAAATTCATCACCGACTTTTACAGGCAGCACAATGATACAAAGGCTTTTGAAGCCGCTATCCTTGAACTGGTACTTGACAAGCAGAAAGAACAATACACATTGATTCTCAATAGTCTGAAAATCGAAATAGAAAAAAATATACGGGCTTATGAAACAAAACCGCTGAATGATGACGTCATAAAGCGTGTGTGTTTTCACTACGCAGACAGGCATAATTCTGCAATTAAAGACCAGTTGGAGATTACCACCAAGTTGCACGAGCCTTTGAATGACGCATACCACAGATATGATTTCATTGGTTTTCGGGAGCATACGGACGAAGAAGAAATACAGGCAGAAAAGGAATATGAACGCTGCAAGGCTGAATACGACAAGGAAAAGAAAGAATTGGATAAACTTTATGAACTGCAAAAGCAAGACAGGAAAGAGGCTTTTCAATATATAGAAAACCTTTCCGGCAATGTTTACCGCCTAAGTCTTCTTTTTATGGAAGTCCTAAAAAAGTACCTTCCTAATGATAGGGAAGAAAAACAGCAGGATGAACCAGTCAAGCAAAACGAACAAGAAGAAGTACAGAATAGCCCGGAGGGACAACATGAATATTTTGACATGAAGCAGCTTTCGCCCATTCATGAAACCTGTGTCGGGGAACAGTTCGAAGCCATTACCATAGCGGATTTCTATGCCAATATAAACCTGTACCCCTGCAAGAATAAACTAAAAATCAAGGCAAGGGAAAAGATACGGGTGTGTTACCTGATATTCCTGATGAGCGAGAAACTATCCAAGCAATACAGGGATGAATGGAGAAGCCAAATATTAAAATTGTTGGATATTGACGAGAGCTATTACAGGTCGAAATACAAAGAACCTGTTTCCGATTTTCCGAGTGACAGCAACCAGAAATTCGCAAAGGAAATGGAAAGCATATTCGGATAATTCGTGATATAACCTGACATTCTACGAAATTACCACTTTTACCACTCAAATTAATTTTTGAGTGGTATTTTTATTGTCTGATATTCAAAGAAATAATAAAATATTCCATTTGCACTAACCACATCCTTACCACTTACAAACCTACCTAATTTTGCATCGTTCGAGAACAGAAATAACAGCCAGTGCGCAGGGCTGATTGTTAAACGACTAAATAGATTAGACGATGACAAATCTTCAAGAGTTATTATCAAAACCCGTCTGGCAGA
>OHQM01001013.1_pt1 | contig 12994 bp, 12 predicted proteins | sample 1577941 | NCBI WGS metagenome assembly OHQM01 (sample SAMEA3879604, study PRJEB24766) | human gut metagenome | biome: human-associated habitat; feature: feces | place: USA | collected 1985/1987
ACGAAAGCCCGCATCTGGTCGGCCTTCATCTTGTCGTCGCCGGGCATCTTACTGATGAGGGACCCCTTCCCGTAGACCACCTCGTCGTGGGAGATGGGCAGGATGAAGTTCTCGGAGAAAGCGTAGAAGAAGGAGAAGGTCAGGGCGTCGTGGTTGCCGCTGCGGAACAGCGGGTCCATGGACATGTAGCGGAGCATGTCGTTCATCCAGCCCATATTCCACTTGAAGTTGAACCCCAGACCTCCCTGATAGGCGGGAAGCGTGACCATCGGGAACGCGGTGGACTCCTCAGCTATCGTGAGCGCGCCCTGATGTTTGGTGAGGATGGCGGTGTTCATTTTCTGCAAGAATTCCTTCGCTTCCAGATTATAATTCCCGCCGTAGACGTTGGGCGTCCACTCTCCGTCCTTTCTGCCGTAGTCGAGATAAAGCATACTCGCCACCGCGTCGCAGCGTATGCCGTCGATGTGATATTCGTCAAACCAGAACATCGCGGCGGAGATGAGGAAACTCTTCACTTCGTTCTTGCCGAAGTCGTACACCTTGGTGCCCCACTCCTTGTGCTCGCCCTTGCGCGGGTCGGCGTACTCGTAAAGCGGAGTGCCGTCGAACATCGCCAGACCGTGTTCGTCGCGCGGGAAATGCGCCAGCACCCAATCCAGGATGACGCCTATGCCCGAACGGTGGCAGCGGTCCACGAATTCCATAAAATCCTTCGGCGTGCCGTAGCGCGACGTGGGCGCGAACATCCCCGTCACCTGATAGCCCCAGCTGCCGTCGAAAGGATACTCCGTGACGGGCATAAGCTCGATGTGCGTATACCCCATCTTCTTGACGTAAGGAATGAGCTGGTCCGCGATTGCGGTGTAACTCAGACAATTGCCGTCCGCATACTTGCGCCAGCTGCCGAGGTGAACCTCGTAAATGTTCATCGGAGAGCCGTAGGGATTGTAATTCCTGCGGTCGTTCATCCACTTGCGGTCCTTCCAGCGATACCCGGAAATGTCGTAAAGTTTCGACGCATTGGCGGGCGCGGTCTCGAAATGCAGACCGTACGGGTCGCATTTGAACACCGTCCTGCCCGACTTGTCGGTCACGGCGTACTTGTAAGTGTCGTACTGTTTGAGTCCGGGCAGAAAAACGGACCAGATGCCGTCGAAATTCCGCATAGGCGAAGCGTTTTTGTCCCAGCCGTTGAACTCGCCCACGACGGAAACCGCCTCCGCGTTCGGCGCCCATACGGCAAAACGCCACCCCTCTTCTCCGTCCACCGTCGCGGGAACGGGAGAAAACATCTTCTGCGCCTGAAAATTCGTGCCTTCGTGAAAAAGATAAGTTGAGTAACTATCGGGCCCCGAGACCATGACTTTATCCGACTCTCCGAAAAGTATTTCTTGTGCTACGCTTATTATATCAAAACAGACGCGCGCGCACAAGAGGGAATTGCGAAAATTCCCAAAACTGCGATTTTTTGCGTGTCAAAATAACGCAAGTTGCGCATTTTTCGGCATATAAGCCGCAAAATGCCGCCTTAAATCGGATTTTTTCACGGTATGGTGTCTGCAAGCACACAGCGCGCTTCCGCGCTCGCCCGCAAATAAACCCCGCGGGCAAAACTTTCTTCCTCTATGCCGAAAAACGCGCACACCGCGCTGCCGCTCCCCGACATAACGACGCGCTCCGCGCCGCATTCCGAAAGCATATTCTTCACCCTTGCCACGTCGGGATTGAGCCGCACGGCGGGAGCGTAAAGGTCGTTGAAAAACTCCCCCTCCCTTTCGGGCAACGTCCCCTGTGCCGCCATATCGTCGTAGAGCGCATACGCCTTCGCCGTGTCCACGCCCCCCTCGGGAAATGCAACGAGCACTTTCCTTGCGACAAAGGGTCTGCGCTCCACGCTCTCTCCGCAGCCCGTCACGCGCGCTTCGCCTCCTCTGTACATATAAGGCACGTCCGACCCCAGCGAAAGCAGGAACCCGTCGTCTGCACTCTTCCCCGTCCCGCGCGTCCATAGTTTTGCCATCGCCGCGGCAAGCGCGGAAGAGCCGCCCAGCCCCGCGCCCGACGGAATGCCTTTCCGGAAACGGAAGCGGAAATCTCCGCCGAATTTTGCTTTTAGCGCGGAATATATCTCGTTCAGCCGAGGCTCGAACATCTCCTTTACAAACCCCTGCGGCACGGACGCCCACTCGAAGCGCGCGCCGTCTCCCCCGACAATCTCCGCCGTGTCGTAAAGGGATACGCTGCACACCCGCATATCCAGAGTGTGCAGTCCGCCGCGCTTTCCCGTCACGGCAAGGGAGAGATTGACCTTTGCGCCGACTTTTTCTTTCACGCCTTTATCTTAACACATACCTCCGCACTTTACAAACGGCGGAGGGGCTTTGCCCTTTTCGTCTTTCCTCTGCCCGCCCGTCGTTTTGCCCGCCAACGTATTCCGCCGCGCGTCCTCTTTCGGGAACGGATTGCAGAGCCGCCGCGGCGGCCGTTTGCGCCCGCGGCCGCGGACGCACAGAACAAAAACCCCTGCGGATTTCCCGCAGGGGTTTTGTGTTGCGCGCCTTTGCATCGGTTATGCGGTTTGCTCCGTGCTTTCTTCCGCTTCGGGCAGCACTTCGTCCGCAACGAGATTGAGCTGAATGAAATCGACTTTGAGGTTGAGTCTGTATCCGCCATCCCCGTTTTCGCTCAGGTCGAACACGACATAGGGCTGGGTGTCGGGGTCGGTGGGGGTGAGATACACACCCTTGTACACCGTACCGTCGGGATAGACCACGTCTTTGACGTAATATGTGCTTTCCACGCGCAGACCGAAGCCTTCGGGGATGTCGATGACGTCGGGCAGCTCAGCGGTGGTGAGCACTTCCGCGAGCACGTCGATGAACGCGTCCGTTTCCGCCGCGTCGTCGCTGACGAAACTCACTCCCAGCGCATTTTTCGCAAGCGCGAGGGACGCGTCTATGTCGTCAAAGGTGAAGCCGGGCATAATGGGTTGCAGATAAGTCTGCGAGAAGGACTCCATATCAAGCCCCGCAAGCGCGCCTTCCACAACACCCCCGAATGCCGACAGCAAAGTGTCTATTTTGGAATTGAGAATGAGGTCGAGCTGCATTGTTCCGTCGCTGCGCAGGGTTATGCCGCTGCGGTCGGCGTCAATCGCCATACCGAGCACGGTGCCGCCCAGCCCCCACACCGACGTTTCGTCCATATTCACCGCAAAGCGCGTTTCTATGACGGGTGTTTCGTTGTCGCACGCGACGAGAGCGAAGAGGGACGCCGCAAGCACGAGAATTATCAGTACGGAAGCCACCGTTCTTTTCTTAATCATAACTTCCCCTCCTCATCAATATTTGGGCGTAAGCCCGCGTGTGGCGTCGAAAAACGCTTCCGTGACGGCAGCGCAGCTCTCCGCCGCGTCTATCGCGGCGCACGCGCCGTCAATGTCCGTCACAACGCCGTCGAAATGGTTGCGGAGCAGGTCTTTGCGCATTGTCTTGTATTCCGCAAGCGCCGCCGCGCCGTCCGCAAGTTCGTGAGTTTCCAGAATGCCCTGCGTGAGGTCAGCGAGCACCGCGTGCCCCTCGTTGGACGGATGAGTTCCGTCGGGATAAATCAGGTCGGCGGCACGCTCGGGGTCGGAGTCGTATATCGCGTTGAACGCTTCGCGCGCGTCCGCAACGATGAACGCATCCTCGTAGCCGTCCATAGCGAGCACCGTGTCCAACGCGCTGTTGAGTCGGGTGATGAGGCGTTCGCCGAGTTCGTGCAGCCAATCAAGCGTCACGTCGTATCCCGCCGCCGCCAGCGCGTCGCGCGTTTCCTGCTTGATGAGAGGAGTGTCGACGTCCATTATGGGATTGTAGACCGCCTGGAAAATTATCGTCGCGTCGGGATTGAGCTCTTTCAGCCTGTCCACGATGTTTTTGATGTTCTCGACGGACCCCGCGGTCGTCACGCCTTCACCGTTGGTGTAGCCGTTCAGCACGCGGTCGATGCTGGTGTAATCGTTTTCCGCCGCTTCCATAATGATTTTGTGCATCGTGACGTTGTCCTCTTCCTTCGCGAACGCCCCGTCCTTCCTGTCCTGCAACACGTCGTTGCCGAGTATGGAAATGTGGATGATGTCCGCCTGCTGAACGTGCGCGATGAGAGCGCGCGCCCCGTCGTAACCGAGCTCGTTGTTCAGCACGCCGAGCAGACTGCCCGTCAGATGTCCGGAAACGGAATGATTGTAGTAAAGATAATCGTTCCTGCGGCCGAGCACGTTGGCATAGGCGTATTCGTGTCTGAGGCTGAGCGGCGAAGCGCCGAGAATACCTTCCGCAATGGAGTCGCCGAGGTAGACAATCATAGTCTTATCCTGCGGATACGCGTCCTGCGGAGCCTCGTAAAACTGCGACGGATTATCCGTTCCGTTGTTGCAGGCGACAAGCGCCGCCGCGCAGCATACGAGCAAAACGGCGCAAAGCGCCGAAGCCAGAATTTTTCTCTTCATCTTTCCTCCTTATCCACCGCTCCCTGTCCGCCGAAAAAGCCGCGGCGCGGTTTATGAAAATATTATACAACCCTGCGCCTAAAAATACAATAGTCACTTTGCGCGAAATTAACTTTAATCAAAACCGCAAAAAAAGGAACTCCCGTATGCGGGTCCGTGCGCACGCGCCCTTTCCGCAAGACGTCGGATGATACGTCGCCCCGCACGCCGTGTTCCGCAGTACAGGCGGAAATCCGCAGACCCGTCCTCCGCGGACGGTCATTCCGACACAACCGCGACTTCGCCCCAGCCTATTTTTTCTTCTCCGCCGTCTGTCGCGACGATGAGCGAACAGTCGGGCGCGACTCCCGTCGCAACGCCCTCTTTCTCTCTGCCGTCCGCGCCCTTGAAACGCACCCGTTTGCCGAGCGTGACGAGCCTGCTCACGTATTCGGGGATGAAGTCCTCTCCCGCGTCCATACAATCGGCAAGGCGGGAGCAAAGCTCCGCGAGCCGCACCGCCGCCGAACGGAGCGTCGCTTCCTTATTTTGCAGAAATCCGCGCTTTAACTCGTCGTTTTTACAACATAAAACCGCCGATGTGGCGATATTCGCAAGCGTGCCGAGTTCCTCTTCCGAATAAAACACGTTGACGCCCATTCCCACGACGGCGTATCTTTCTCCGTCCCTGCCGACCACGCTTTCGGGAAGTATGCCGCAGATTTTTCTGCCGTTCACAAGCACGTCGTTGGGCCATTTGAGTTCCGCCCGTATGCCGAAATATTCTTCGAGCAAAGCGGCGACCGCAAGGGCGGACAGCGCGCCGAACGCGACGATATCCCGCCCTTCCGCTTTCATCGCATACGAAAGATAAAGCCCTCTGCCGCGCAGGGACAGAAACTCTCTGCCGTATCTTCCTCTGCCCGCCGTCTGTTCCGCCGCGGCAACGGCGAAGCGGTCTTCCCTCCCCTCTTTTGCAATGCACTTCGCCTCGTCGTTGGTGGAAGGAAGACTGTCATAGCAAAAGCAAGGCAGAACCCTGCCTTGCTTTGTGTAAAGTGTTTTCGCCATATCGGTATACATCAACCGCCGAACACCGCCATAAAGAAGCCTGCGGCGACCGCCGAGCCGATGACGCCCGCGACGTTCGGGCCCATAGCGTGCATAAGCAGATAGTTCCCCGGTTTCGCCCTGAGCCCTTCGAGGTTGGAAACCCTCGCCGCCATAGGCACTGCGGAGACGCCCGCCGAGCCGATGAGAGGATTGATTTTGCCCTTGGAGAGCCAGCACATAATCTTGCCGATGCCGAGACCGCCGACGGTTGCGAACGCAAACGCGACAAGTCCGAGCACGACGATGAGCAACGTCTGCGTGGTGAGGAATGTGCTGAAATGCGCGGTCGCGCCGACGGACACACTGAGGCAGATGGTGACGATGTTCATCAGCGCATTCTGCGCGGTGTCGCTGAGGCGCGCCGTCACGCCGCACTCACGCAGCAGGTTGCCGAGCATCAGGCAGCCGAGCAAAGGCGCGACGGAGGGCAGGAACAGGCAGGTCGCGACGATGATGACGATGGGGAAAAGTATCTTTTCGGATTTCTTGACCGTACGCGTGGGTTTCATCACGATGGCGCGTTCCTTCTTCGTGGTCATAAGCCGCATAATGGGGGGCTGTATGACGGGGATGAGCGCCATATAAGAGTACGCCGCAATGGCAATCGCCGCGAGCAGATGCGGGGCAAGCGCCTTTGTGAGCCAGATTGCGGTGGGGCCGTCCGCACCGCCGACGATACCTATCGAAGCCGCCTCTTCTCCTGAGAAGCCGAAGCAGACCGCAAGGAAGAATGCGACGTAAATGCCGAACTGAGCCGCCGCGCCGAGAATGAGTGATTTGGGATTGGAAAGCAGCGGCTCGAAGTCGGTCATTGCGCCCACACCGAGGAAGATGAGGCAGGGATATACGCTGGTCTTGACGCCGATGTAGAGGATGTCGATGAGCCCGCCCGTTTGGAGCACTTCGCCGTAATCGACCGTCGTGCTTGACACCCAGAGGTCGGGATGATAAATCCAGTCCGAAACGGGGCCGGGGATGTTGCTGAGCAGCATACCGAACGCAATCCCGACGAGGAGCAGCGGCTCGAATTTGAATTTGATGGCGAGGAATAGGAAGAAGCAGGCAATGATAATCATCACCACATTGCCCCACTGCATATTGAAAAAGCCCGTGGACTCCCAAAGCCCGGCGAAAGTATCGCCGTAATCCACGTTACTTCCCGTCGCACCGATAATCTGCGATACGAAGTTCATGCGCTTCCTCCTTTAATCTACGTCGAAGAGGGGGTCGCCCGTATTGACGACGGCGCCTTTCTGAACGTGTATTTTGGAGAGCGTGCCCGCCTTGGGCGCGACAATCTCGTTTTCCATCTTCATGGCTTCGAGGATGATGACGACGTCGCCCGCCTTCACGGTCTGTCCTGCGGAGAAACGTATCTCGTTTATGTTGCCGGGCAGCGGAGAAAGCACGGTGCCGGCGCCGGCGGAAGCCGCGGGCGCGCTTGCCGCGGGAGCGGCGGGAGCCTGTGCCTGCACGGGTGCGGGAGCCGCAACGGGAGCGGCGGGAGCAGCCGCGGGGAGCGCAGCTTCGTATTCCGCCTGTATGACGGCTTCGCCCTTCTCCACTTCCACTTCGTAAACTTTTCCGTTCAATGTGACTTTGTAAATCATTTTTCCACCTCCGCGTCATCCAGCCTTTCGATGCGCTTGAATCTGAGTTCGTTGAGCGGCGTACCGAGAGAGTCCGCCACGATTGCCATTATCATTGCCGCGTCGCGCTCTTCCGTGCGCACGAGCGTCAGCTCTCCGCAGGTGCCGACGGCAAGGGGTGCCGCGACGGCGGCAGACTCTTCCTCTTCGGAAGAAACTTCTTCGCCCTTCTTCTTGCGGAAAGGATTTTTGAACTTGGGCAGCTTGTCCGTGATGACGTGCCCCTTGTCGGAAGCAAGCCCCATCAGCATAACTATCCCCATAAGGATAAACAGCACCACGAAAACTATGGCGAACCCTATGAGCGATATTATAAGGGCGTCGAGAACGGTAATGTCCATATCTCCTCCTTACTCCATCGGAGCGATGGTGTAACGCACCACTTTTTCCTCTTTCGCTTTGCGCGCGGCGAAGTATTTCTCCGCCACCTGCGGGAAGAGAACGTAATCGAGCACGTCTTCGTCGCTCTTCGCAACGCCCGCGAGCTCCGCCTTGGTCTTGTCGAAGACGGGTTCGAGCGTATCGGCGTATCTGCCCTTTATCGGCTTTTCGTCGCCGAGCGCCTTCTTCATCACTTCGTCGGATATCTTTCCGGGCGCCTTGCCGTATTCTCCTCTGCAATACGCCTTGACTTCCTTGGAGATGTTCTTGTAACGCTCTCCCGCAAGCACGTTGGAAGTCGCCTGCACGCCCACCATCTGGCTCATGGGAGTAACGAGGGGCGGATAGCCGAGGTCCGCGCGCACTTTGGGCGTTTCGACCAACACTTCCTCGAAGCGGTCCATAGCATTCTGCGCTTTGAGCTGTGCGACGAGGTTGGAAAGCATTCCGCCCGGGACTTTGTAATTGAGCGCGTCGGTGTCCGTCGCCATCATCTTGGGGTCGAGCTGACCGGACTTGATGTATTCGTCGCGCACGGCCGCGTCCAGACCGGTGTCGTAGCCGAGCTGAGTGAGCGCGTAATGCAGGGTTTCCGTGGCAGGCTGCGAGCTGCCGCCGCTGAAACAGGACGTCGCGGTATCAATGACGTCGACTCCCGCCTCGACGGCTTTGAGATAGGTCATGAACGCCATCCCCGTGGTGCAATGGGTGTGGAGCACGACGGGTATCTTGACGCTCTGCTTTATCTCGCCTATGAGCTCATACGCCTCCGCGGGGCTCATGACGCCCGCCATATCCTTGACGCATACGGTGTTCACGCCCATATCTTCCATCTGTTTGGCAAGCTTCGCGAACGCCTCTATGGTGTGGACGGGGGACTGCGTGTAGCTTATCGTGCCGGACACCTGCGCGCCGCGCTTCAACGCCTCGTCCGTCGCAACCTCGATGTTTTTAAGGTCGTTCAGAGCGTCGAAGATGCGGATGATGTCGATGCCGTTTTCCACGGACTTCGCGACGAACATACGCACTATCTCGTCGGGATAATGCTTGTAGCCCAGCAGATTCTGTCCGCGCAGGAGCATTTGCAGCTTGCTGTTTGGCATAGCCTTGCGGATGGCGCGCAGCCTCTCCCACGGGTCCTCGTCGAGATAGCGCAGGCAGCAGTCGAACACCGCTCCGCCCCAGCACTCCACGCTGTAATAGCCCGCCTTGTCCATTTCGGGGAGAATGTCCGCGAACTTAGCGTAAGGCAGACGTGTCGCAATCAAAGACTGATTGGCATCGCGCAATACAGTTTCGGTAAAACCTATTTTCATAAACTTTACTCCTTTCGACCGGGTTTTACGCAAAACCCCGGCAGTGACCGTTTTTGTTCGCTCCCGTACGGGATTACTTTATTTTTCCGCTTTCGATGTCGGAGAGCGGAAGCAGCGAAATGTCGAAAGACCCGTCGTCCGAGATGTCGACCACCGTGCCGCCGCGCTGGGCGTGGCACTTCGCCGTCGGAATCTGCCCCAGTGCCGCCACGTACGCGAGATAGTCGATGCTCATCCCGTAAGTCATCCGCATCCCTTTGTATTCGATGCTGAGGGTGTTGAGGTGGTCGTGCCCGACAAAGAATCCCTTGCAGCTGCCGAGTTTTTCCATCCTCTTTACGAAGTTGCCCTCTTTTTCCTTGGGATAACCGAAATACTGGTCCTTCTCGCCGACGAAACCGAGGTGATACACCGCGTCGGGTTCCCCGCGGTAGCACTTCTCCCACCCTTCCTTGAACTCTTTGGGCGGGATGTGGAAGAACGCGAGGGAGGGGATGACCTCGCCTTCCGAAGAATTTTCACGCACCACTTTTTCGTACCAGTCTATCTGGTCGTCGTGTATGGTGTCGAAGCCGCTGAAAAACGTCTTGCCCGTATACATATTGCTGTCCAGCATCATCAGCATCATGACGGGTGCGCCGTCCGCGGTTTCCAGCCTCATCGCGTGGTTGCCCACGCCCGTAAGCGCAGGGTCGCCTTTTTCAAACAAACAGGACTTTAACGTCATATAATAGTCAGCTAAACGGTCCTTTTTGTAAAACGCTATGCACTCTTCGTCGTGATTGCCGAACGTGAACGTCCACGGCACGCCGAGGGAGTCCATAAGGGCACCGAACTTCTTCGAGGCTTTGAGATTGTTGCTCGTGCCCGAGTACATAAACAGCGGATACACCATATCCCCCGTCACCACGACGAGGTCGGCGTGCGACGCTCTGACGATTTTCTCCACCGCGTCGAGCGCCATCCTGTCCTTTTTGCGGCTGATGCAGCCTCCGCCGATGTGGATGTCCGTGAGCTGCAATATCCTGAACGGTCTGTCCGCCGCCTTGCGGATGACCGTTATGCCGTCCTTTTTTTCGAAAACAGCTTTGCTCATTTTCCGTCCCCGCTCTCTTTTCCGGAGTCGTCCGCGTCTTCGCACGCTTCGCCGAAAACGGCTTCGGACACATTCGCATTCTGCTCTTCCGCGCCGTCCGCGCCCGCCGCGGCCGTCACCCAGCCGCCGGGGTCCTGCTTGCCGTAAAGCTCGTGCACGAGGGCGGTGCGCTCCGCCTCTTCCTCATCGGAAAGCACGGTGTCCGCCTTGCGCGCTTCGATAAAGTAACGCACGCGCGCGAGCTTCTTGTTGGTGATTTTATAGCGGAAGGAAGCGTAAAACGCTATGGAGATGAAGATGACGATGGCAAGCCCCATTATGAGCCTGATGGCGAGCAGCACGGTTTCGGACTGCGGGATGTATTTCGTCGGGTCGCCGCTGTCGTTGGAGATGTAGCCGAGCGGGTCGAGTATCCAGCCTATGAGACCGACGGCAATCGCGCCCGCGATTTTTCTTGCGAGGGTCATCATACCGCTGTAAGTGCCCGTCGCGCGTTCGCCCGTCGCCATCTGCCCCACGTCCACGGTGTCGGGGAAGATAATCCACGGCATCATCTGCGCGCCGCCGAAGCCGAAGCCCATGAGTATCGCCGCGATGGGAACGAGGATGGGAGGCGTCCAGCTGGGGTCCATGACACAGAGAAGCACGCCCGCGATGATGTAGGCGGGAAGCCCCATACGGAACGCAAACTGCTTGCTCTTCTTGTCCATAACGTACCGCGCGAGCGGGAACATCAGCACCGCCGACACCATAAGGGGCGCGATGATGAAGAGCGAGGACATATCCCAGTCGAACAGTTTGTAGCCGTGCCACACGTCCGTCGCGTAATATACGGCGAGCGCCGATATCATATCCAGACAAATAAACGCCGACACATACATAACGATGTGCCAGCGGTAAGAACGGTTTTTGTAAGGCGTGATGTAGCTTTTGAAGAATTGTCGGAGATTGAATTTCTCTTTGGGAGCGGTCGCTTTGATGCGCTCTTTTACGAAAATCGCGCATACGATGAGCCCGCCGCCGAACAGGACGCCGAAGATTATGCTCAGGCAGAGCCAGAACTCCGTCGTGGACATATTCGGCATAAAGAGGTATCCGCCTTCTTTGATGAGCGCTTCGATGAAAAGCAGGGGCAGGACGTAGGCGAGCCCGCTCGCGACGGCGTTGAAGACCAGCTTGACGGTGTTGGCGTTGTTGCGTTCCTTAAATGAGGGCGAAATGTCGCTCGCCATCGAACAGTAAGGCACCATCGCTATGGTGGAGAACGTGTTCCAGAGGATGTACATTATGACGATGAACGCCGTAAATCCGCCGACGGAAACGCCCCAGTCCCTGATGGGCATAAACATAACGAAAATGCCGATGAGAAGCAGCACGCCGCCCGCAAACATATAGGGTTTGCGCCTGCCGAACCTGCCGCGGGTGTTGTCGCTGATGAAGCCCATGACGGGGTCGGTGATGGCGTCCCAGAACTTCGCGACAAGCATAATCGTGGACGCAACGCTCATTGCAATGCCCATTGTGGTCATATATTTGAGCATCACGCAGGACATCAGCGCGACACCGCCGCCGTCCATAAACGCTCCGCATCCGTAAGCGAGTTTCTCTTTTGTGGGGACGTAATCCGGCGACAGACGGTAAGAAAGGTCTTTTGCCGGTTTTGCTGCTTTTCGGGAAACCATTGAAACTCTCCTGAACCGTAATCGCAATCATAATAACATACGCGCGCGCCTCCGCGCAACCCATAACGCCCAAATGGAAGCGGATTTTTAAGAGTGCTTTAATGCGGACGAAAAGGCGCGCTGTACCCTTACGGGGGACGGAGAACGGCGGAGCGGTGTAAAATTTTATGCCGCGGAAGCGGCAATTCACCAAAAGGAGAACATTATGTACCTCATCCATTCCTACGCTCACTCTTTCCGCACACGCGACGTCAAGGCGGGCAAAGTCTACGACGTCGTCTTCCGCGTCACGGACGAGCGCGGCAACGTCAGACAGAAACGCCTTTCGGGCTTTGCGACGAAGCAGAACGCGGAAAAGGCTTTCGTCGAATATGTGGCGAAGTTCTGCACTCTCGTCGAGGACCACCCGTCGCGCTCGGAGTGTCCGTCTTTTGCCGCCGCCGCGGACAAATATCTGGAATACTCCCGTTTTATGAACGCGGCAAGCACCGCGATAAAGCGGATGAGCTACTTTTCGCTGCACTACCTGCCCCGATTCGGCGCGCTGCCTTTGAACAGAATATCTTCTGCCGACGTGTTCCGCTGGTTCGACGCGCTCGTTTCCGAACCTCGCCGCGGAACGGACAAATGCTACGCGCCGCGCTCTCTGCGTTCCATATGGGACAGCTGCACGCCTTTTTCGAATGGTGCTCCGAAAGATATTCCGTCCCCAATCCTATGCGCGGGCTCAAACGCCCCAGAATGAAAGCGCCCGAAAAACTTCTGGCGTTCTGGGAGCAGAAGGAGTTCGAAGCGTTTGCCGCCGAATTCCTGTTCTGTACGGCACGCGGCGGCAGACTTCCCCACTCCACCGTGCGCCGCAATTTCGCGCAGTCAATCCAAATCGCGGGCGCGCGCCGCATAAGACTGCACGACCTTCGGCATTCCTATGTGTCGCTGCTCGTCCACAAGGGCGCAAACCTCGCCGTCATCGCCGACCTCATCGGCGACACCATCGAACAGGTGACCAACACCTACGCCCACCTCTACGAAAGCGACCGCAAAAACATCATCAGTCTGCTCAACTCCTGACCGCACCCGTGCGGCGCGTTGTTTGCGGACATAAGGAAAATAATGCGCGTGCGGCGCGGAAATTCCGCGCCGCAGAGTCCCCGCGGAAACGTATGAAGACGAGGGGAGCTTCGCCATAATATCATCCTGCGCATATGCTCTTCTTTCGGCTTGTTTCCCGACACGCTCCCGTCGTCGGTAAAGGGCGAAAGCGTCTTGCGGAGCAAGCCGCC
>OHQM01001020.1_pt1 | contig 12904 bp, 14 predicted proteins | sample 1577941 | NCBI WGS metagenome assembly OHQM01 (sample SAMEA3879604, study PRJEB24766) | human gut metagenome | biome: human-associated habitat; feature: feces | place: USA | collected 1985/1987
TACTTTTCCGCCATTTTTCACTTCAAATTCAAAATCTCCTCCGAAAACTTCATCTATGCTGACGGACATTCCCATCATTTGAGCAGACACCGCTACCCATTTCCCTTCATACGGGTTCTTCTCTCCTGTTTTTCCGGAGCCTCCACAACCGGTCAGTACTACCATACTGATGATAAGAACCAGTCCAAATAACAAATTCAACTTCTTTCTCATAATCTTCTCCCCTTTCAATTACTTCTTATCTGCAAAAAAAGGAGTCAGCAATTCTGCTACCTTACTGATTGGCATTGTCTGCAAGATCACCTTTCCCGGTCCTTTCACAACGGTATTAAAAATGCCTTCTCCTCCAATCAGCATATTTTTTACTCCTTTTACAGCTACAACATCCATAGTGCAGGTTTCTTCCATTGCCGCTAAGTACCCCGTACTGATCAAAATTTCCTGTCCTGCACTCAGATCATACTCCACTGCATGTCCATCAATTTCTACAAACGCGGTTCCATTTCCGCTCAATCTCTGCATAATGAAACCTTCTCCTCCAAATATGCCTTTCCCTAATTTTTTCTGAAAATGCATGGACAGTTCTACGCCTTCTTCTGAAGCAAGGAATGCACTTTTCTGCACGATCATGGAGTGACCGTTGCTAATCTCCAATGCTTTGATCGCTCCCGGAAAACTTGATGCAAATGCAATCATTCCGTCTGCACCTTCTGCGGTATATCTGTTTTGAAACGCAGAATCACCAGACATCATTCTGCCGAACATTTTCTTCATTCCGCCACCGGTAACCGTCTCCATTTTCATGTTCGGGCTCATCCAGCTCATACTTCCGCTTTCTGTGATCATAGATTCTCCTGCTGCTAATTCACATACGACAACTGGTAAATTTCCTCCTAAAATCTCATATTTTTTCATAGTAAAGTTCTCCTTTCTTTTTCGTTTTTCTTTTTTCGTTTTCATCCTACAACAGTACCTTTTTCATTAAGTTTTGCGGCACATTGCACACACATATCCAGATCATCACAGATCAAAAAGCAATGGTCACATACAAGACGCTTACATATCGGACAAATATTAAATATTTCTTTCGCCTGATTCAATGCTTTTTGAAATGCTAAATTCTTTTCCCGGTCATAAAGCGTATCATAAATAATCTTCCGATTTTCATTTTCCGGTTTTTTCCCCGCTTTGGAAAAACGAATTGGTGTGCTTTTCCATACTGTTTTACATTCCATGCAGCATAGTGAAAAGCAAAACTCATCCGGTGTAGAACAATCTATTAAATCCTTTTTCGTAATATATTCCACATTTCAACCTCCTTGTTAACCTCCTTGCTCTATCACCATCCTATTCTCAGTTCTCCCTCCTTATCCATTTCCTTTATTTTTTTCTTTTATCGGGCGGCCACCATTTCGTAATGAAAGCGTAGCAGATACGGAAAGCAAATACTATGGTCGCCATTCGTATATTTTGCTTATTTTCCAAAATACGAACGATTAGTATACTATATATAGTGTTTCTTTTTTATCTATCTACTATATATGCGCAATTTCTTTTTTGTAAAAATGTAAACGATATCTGTCGGTCAAACTAAAAAAGAGCCTGTACAGACTCTTTTTCTTTTACTCAGTTCTATTATATGTCAGCTTATCTAACTGATCGCATTTTCGAAACAACTCAATATACAGCATTAATTCCTCTCTGACAGTTATTCCCAGTTTTCGATTCATATTTGTATTATGTTTTCTAGCTGTTCCAATACTGATATAAAGCAATGAAGCAATCTCCTGTATCGTATATCCATCAACATAATACTGAAGAACCATCCTCTCTGACGGAGTCAGAGTTTCCACGCGCAAAGCAAACGCCTTGAGCATTTCTTCTATATTCGGAGGAATGCCTCCATTTTCCAGTTTCTCCGTATTTCTTTTTTTCTGCATAAAATCAACCAGTGCATCCACTTCTGAAATGCCTGATAAGTTTTCGTCCGTCAGCGTATCCTCCTGCAGTGCTTTTAAACTCCGAAGAATCGGCTTCACAAAACGACGGGACATACTGACAGAAACAACCAATAATAAAATCAGGAATAACAACGTACCGATGATCCAGTCCCTTCGATTGTCCGCTGTTAATTTTTCATAATTCGCTTCTGATATCAATGTCAGTACCGCAAGCGGCATCCCATTACAACTCTTCAATTCAAGCAGTTCATGCCTGCCTATATAATTCCCGAAAGCGGTAGAATATGTATTATAATACTTTCCTTTCTTCACTGTCATCGTTCCTGATGGTGAAAGATACGTTTCCTTTGTATCTCCGAACATCGCCTTATCCAGATAGATGTTTCCTTTTTTGTCCATAGGAGCCAGTACTGTCACTATATTCCCACAGGAACCTTCCACCATAGGATAAGACAGCCTGAAATACAGATTACTCATCTCCATACCGCACAAACCGCGTACTTTTCCGGTACTGTCTAAAACCGGGACATATAAAAGCTGCACATCCTCCCATGTGTCACTCAGCTCCAGCCGGTCTGTCCACAGGCAGCTCTCTACCAGCCGGTTCCCATCAAACTGCATAATCTGTTCATAACCCGGCAATGCGGACGTATCAAATTCTAAATTCCAACGGTTATGGAGCTGTACCTGCTCTGCTCTTGCAATATCAGCATTTCCCCTGAAAAAAACTACGTGCTGTTTGCTTGTATTTACTGCCTTTAAATCAGACAGGCGCAGGTAAATTCCCATGCGTGATGTATCTGCATATTCCGTCTTCGTATTTACCGTTGCATCCAATACAACAAAAACTCCACTGCAATACTTCACATCCAATGCAGATTTCAAGGAGGGATACAGCGCAGACTCTAAATCCATGATCAGCTGAGGATTATCATTCAAATCTGAAAATGTCTTTCCATTGGCTGTCAGGCATTGATTCAATTCTTTTGTAATGTCTTCCGATAAAGAAATACTTCTCGCCATCATAATATCAGTCTGCTCTGTCATAGTTGACAACGTATTTTTCTGCTGGGCAGACAACATTTCCCGTACTTTAAAATCCATTCCCGGAAGGACTCCCAAAATACTGAGTAATAGAACTGTCACAAAAAAAAGTGTTAAAATCACCACGCACCAATAAACAATCAGTCTTTGCTGCATACGAATGCTTTGTCTCTTTATTCCTTTTATAATCTTCCAGAAATTTATTTTCTTTTCTCCCATATGTCAGCCACCTCTTTTTGCCGATCCGGCAGACATTATTGTGTGTATGCTGCTTTGAAATCCTCTAATGTCTCTGAAACAAGTTTATCCATATCTTCCGGATGTTCCTGCCACTCCAACCGCTTTACTGACAGGGTTTGCCTGATAAGTTCTTCAAACTTTGTTTCCAGATCCAGATAGGAATCCAATTGCGGAGCAGTATAAAATGTATAATTCTCCTGCGTCTTTAAAAAAGCCTGATAAAGTGATACATACATCGGATCACTTAACTTCTCGAGCGCCTCCGGAAGGTAAATATCGAAAGCCTCCTGCTTTACCGGCATATATCCAAGACTAGTCACAAATTCTACATTCTTTTGGGCTTCTGTCAGCCATTTAAGAAACGTAATACAGGCCTTTTCTTTTTCCGGTGTAGATTTTACTGTGCAAATGCCGGCGCCTCGCTGCATAACCATCGTTTCTCCTCTGGAAAATACGGGACATGGCATAGAAACAATCTCTACTTTTTCCGATGTGTTATCCGCATAAGTAACCTCGTCAGAATAATATAATACACTGGCTGACGAAGCCACTGATACAATCGAATCTCCCGTTCGCAAAGGTTCCGTTGCATAACCGCCGCGAAGCCATACTCCTCCGGACAGTGCCGCTTTTGCATAGGGTTCCCATACTGTTTGAAATTCCGGGCCGAAAGCCAGATTTTCTCCCTTAAAGAAATTTTCACCCAGAGATTCTACACCTACCTGAAAATAGTTAAAATGATAATCATGAACGAAAAAATTCTTTCCATCATCAGGTATGTCCGGCGTCTGGTTATCTGTCCATGCAGCATATTGTTCTGCCATTGCGAAGAGTCCTTCCCATGTTTTTAAATCTTCCATCTTCGCTCCTGTTTCTTTCGCAAAACGATCAAATGCTGTCTTATTGATAAACATAACTTCCGTTGATTTTGCTACCGGCAAAATAGAAAGTCTTTCATGAATGACACCTTCTTCCAAAAAGGCCGGAATAAATTCGTTCAATTCTTCTTCTGTAAAATAATCATAATAATCTACAAGTTCCGTATCATCCGGCATCGCCAGAACTGTTTTAGGATAGGAAACAAACATATCCGGCAGTTTGGAAGCTCCCGGATCTCCAAATGCGGATGCCAGTACATTTTCATGTATCGTATTCGTATTTGTAACACTGCCAACCTGTACCTGGATATTTTCCTCTTTTCCAATCGTTTCATTAAATTCATCAATCAGATCGTTTAATGGCGATTCTGTCTGTCCTCCATATACATGCCACAATGTAACGGTTACTGGATCTTCTTTTTTCTTCTGCCCACACCCTGTAAAAACTATAACCGCAATCATTACCAGGAATAGGCAGATTCTTCTCATAATACATCTCATATTATTTTTCTCCTTTCCAGACAGTATCTTATAAACAATCTGACATCTCAACAAGGAACAAAACCATAGGTTTGATACACTTTTACATAGTATATGATATCGGTTTTCAGAGTCTTAAGCACTCCCCATATGGGTAGTAAAATGCTATTTTTAAAATCCATTTATAATCAGATTTTTCTTTGTAACAGCTACCGCCAATTTCGTTTTGGAATCAAAATTCGTTTTCTGCAGCATATTTTTGATATGCCATTTTACAGTCTCCGGTGATATACACAAACTTTCTGCAATTTTTTTATAGGATTCTCCTTCCACCACTAATCGCAGAACTGCTAATTCCCCAGGTGTAAAATCACAGCTTTTCGCTGTTCCGATCATCACAACCGGTGGAGCATCCGGATACACGCTCTCCCCTTTCATCGTGCGATCCATAACCTCCAACAGTTCCTCTTTACCGGCATCTTTATACCAGAAGCTTTCTACTCCCGCTTTGCGCGCCCTGTCAATAAAACTGCACTCTACTAAAGAAGTCACGATAATTATTTTTATCTGAGGCATTGTCCTTTTAATCTTCTCTGCTGCCACAAGACCACTCTCATCATTCTCCGTACAGACATCCATCAAGACAAGTTCACATTTGCTCTGCCTGCATACGGTTTCTGCCATAGCTGCGTTTGTGATAGATGCCGCCAGACAATATCTCCCACTGGACTGGATATAATTTTCCATATCTTCCCGAGCCATACGCTGGTCTTCCACGATTAGTACCCGTATCATCTCCGCACCTCCTTTGGTATCTTAACGATTATTGAAAATTTTGACTCCGCACAAATTCTCAATGTACCTCCACATTGCTCCACCCTTTTTCGTATACCGGATAATCCTCCTCCTTCTTTGACATCCTTCTCCGTTGTTTGTCCATTATCTGTAATCACCATAATCCATTCTTGTTCCCCACTACTGCATTTTACATACAGTTCGCTTGCCCCTGCATGGCGGACACAGTTGGAAAGTGCCTCCAAAAGTATTATATCCATCAATTCGAAAATATGAGATTCCCAGACTTGTTCTCCTGTATAAATGATTTTCACACCCAAAATCTCCGCTCTTTCCTGCACCTGCCTGTGCAGTTGTTCGCCTTTCACAGACTCGTTATCTTTATTCAGCAAGTCTAATGTCTGCTTCCATTGCGAAAGGAAAACATCCCGGTCTGCTTCCGATTCGCGCAGCAACATCCGCTGTGCCGCCAGGACGCTATATCCCAGATTATCATGCACTCTCATTTTCATAGATAACATTTCTTCTTCTCTGGTCAGCGTTATTACATTCTTAGAAAGTTCTTTCATAGCCACAGACATTTCCTGAAGTTTCTGATTTTCTTCCTTCAGCAACACTTTGTTCCGATATAATTCCGACACTTCAGAAGCAAGAACTTGAAAAAAATGATCTCCGGCTGTCGTAATAATCTCTTTCTCTGAAAATTTCCACACACTTCCATCCGCAAAGCAGTATACTTTCAAATCAACATCATAAAATACATTCTCTTTCAGAGGATGTCCCAGTGCTTCCTCCAGTTCTGTAATATTCTGTATATCTCTTCCCGCCAGATTCTGGCAAATTTGATACATTTTTCGATTCATCAGTTTAGGCATTCCGTTCCCATCAAAAAAACAATTCCACTCGGCAAATTGTCCAGACTTTCCTGAACTGCATTTTCCCTCAGGCAGCTCTTGCGGTACTTATAAATTCCAAAAATCTTCAATCCCACATATAAAAAAACACCAATTCCTATAACAATTAAAATCACATACGGTATTTTAAATAATATCATGGAATCTTCTTCGTAAAACGCCCGTTGCCACACACTCAAGACAGCTGTTATAAGGAAAATAACTATAAGCAATACACTGTCCGGCAGCAACATCTTTCTTTGTCTTTTTCCTGTTCCTTCATAAATAACCAGTATCATACACAGCAAAGTCAAAAAAATAAAAAAACAAACAATCGTAATCTGATACTCCGGTGAACAGTTTTCAAATGTTTTTATCATTTGCCGCCACCTCCTCCCAGAATCAGAGAAAGCAGCCATGATCCGTCAAAATCCTGCTCCGCATAAGCTCCATATCGTCTTGCAATTTCCTGCAGATCTGTTTTGCATTCCACACTCATAGACATGATGATCCGCGCCTCTCTGCGTTTCAGATTTACATTAAATGCCGACAGATCTTCCAAAGATTCCTCTATGACTGCTTCAAAAAAATCATAAATCTGCATAGCATCTTCACTTCGTATTTCTTCTAAAGCGGTGGAAAAACCTGCCTCAACATGATTCCATTCCAGATTCTTTATCGTTTCCCTGAAACATAACTCCAACTCTCTTATCGGAAATTTTACTGTCTGCTCCGCAATAAAAATAAGATTACTACGCCTTTTTATATAGGCTCCGATCACAACTATCTTCCCTAATATTTTTTTCCTTTTGTTCTCATCTTCTTCCATAGAATATGCTTCAATGAATTCCGTCAAAAGTTTACTCTGCCTTGCCGTCTGTTTCTGTATTTTATCATACAGCTGATTCTTCACAGAAAGTTTTTCTACTTTTCTTTTTGTTCTCAGATTTTCTTCCTCAATCAGATTCGCATCTTTTAATTCTTCCTTACGATCTTCAAGCTCTCTTACGATTTCCTGTAATTCTGACAGGTTTTCCTTCCACAACACATAGCCTCCCAAAATTGGTTTTCCCGACAGCCTGATCCCATTTTCTAACATGATCGGACATTGAACTACCTGCCTTACGATTTCCGGTGCAATACATTCCGAATCCTGAGATTGATAAATGCATTTTCCACTCTGATCTGTAATCTGTGCTGAAATTGTAGATGCTGCAAATAATTGTGCGTATCCTGTATTGGAAGGGATCAATCCGCACTGGATGCAGCTTTCAATGATCAAAGCAAACAGAAGGCATAATGCAGCTGTCATATCGCTTGAAAATATTTTCCAGAAGGGCAGATTCAGATAATAGGCGATGCCATAGACAACCGACAGACCATAAGCACCAAAAGGCATCCAAAGCATTTTCCTGTTTTTAATTTTTCTACACCTTAATAGAATAATCAAGAGTGCCACCAGCAGACATCCAAGATCCCAGGTGACTATAGCATAATACATTGCTCCATATCCATAGACTCCTACTTCATAGGAAGCTGCTTCCCCCAGTCTTCCCTCCGGGAAAGTAAAAATTAACTGGTGCAGATCATTCGTTAATACAATCCCTATCAGAAACAATGCCGGAAAAAACAGCAGACACCGTCTTTCCGGTAATTTATAATTCTCCGGCTGCCGTATATAAAATGCCAGATAAAGACTGACCGTAGGGAGTAACAGCATAGGAATATAATAAAGATACCAGGAGTAGCGCAGTGCTGTCGGCATCTCATACGGTATTTCAAATTTACACATACGAACGAGCATCCAAAAAACCATCATCACTGCAATCATTATTAAACAACGACGGGGTTCCTTTTGGATAATTCTCTTTTGAAAAGAAATCGCCCATACCAGATAAAGTCCTATATAAATAAAAGGCCTTAAAAGGTGACAAATAGATTGCAGATAAGGATTGGTAAAGGATACATAATGAAGCAGAACTGCCACACCTACGCATAGTGCTACACTTCCGACGTATACTGTAAATTTCTTTTTCTCTGACACTGTGCATACTCCTTCCTGTTACATTTTGCACTATATCTTGTTTACAGTATATCATAATCTCCATTCCAAATTATATCTTTTATTTTTTGGTGTATGTACAAAACTCGACTTTGCCATTGCAGCTATATCCCCAACTCCATTTTTTAATGCAATGCTTTGGTCGGACAGACCTTCGTACATTCATAACAGAGTATTCACTCCGTTCCTCTCTTTCGTTTGCGGGATTCCTTATTGACCTCCACATTCATTGGGCAGATACGCAGACATTTTCCACAATGAACACATTTGCTTTCATCGCAGTGCACACGCAGGATTGAAAAACAGTGGACCGAATATCTTCGCGACTGCGTAGTGGATTGTTGCCGCCTCAAAAACACCAAGAAACAGATAGTACCAGAAACCCTCGATCTGCATATTTTCACAGGAAATCACACCTAAGTACAACAGCATATAACTTCCGACCGTCAGCTGCACAAAATGTCGGGCATAGCGTTTTCCTGCAGTAAAAAGTGCTGTTCCCAACGCAAGGCATCCTCCAATGTAGCTGAAATTCAACAGATAAAACAAGTTTCCTTTAGCCTTCCACAACGTGATTGCCACTGTCTCAAATAACAAAAATAATAGAAGTGACGCTATATATTTGCGAAGCACATTATTCTTTCTCATCATTATCCTCTTGCTCCTCTGATTTCTTATTTTTTCTCAGCACATCAATTGCAGGGCCGATGCTAACACCCATCATACCCCCCCAGACACATTCCAAGACCAATATCATCTATTAAAAACTCAATAACTATACCTAAGCTTAGTCCTAAAATATCACGTTCTTTTGCAGTAAGAGGTAAAATCTTATCTTCCCATATATCCTGTGCATTAGCTAAATCAATTTTACAATCACGCAATTCTATAAGTGGGCTATCTTCCTTATAACATCTGCGTAATACAGCATTTAGGCGAAATATAAGTTCTTTTGGCATAAAGGGTTTTGTTATATAATCGTCAGCTCCCAACCCAAATCCAGAATATTTATCCTGTATATCATCTTTTGCGGTCAAAAATATCACTGGAATATTAGTGAAACTTCTTAGTGTTTCCATAAGTTCAAAACCGTTTCCATCTGGAAGCATGACATCTAATATAGCTATATCTGGTTTTTCCTGTTGACAGATTTCCAAAGCTGTTTTTACACAATCAGCGGTAATAATATTTAAAAAATTTTCATCTTCTAATATGGTTATAAGCATACTTCTTAAACATTCTTCATCATCAACTATCAATATTTTTTTTGATTTTAAGTATGTATCTTTCATTTGTTTGTCACGCCCTTTTTGCAGTTTATTTATTCCATTATAACATTTTGAAAAAAGTTAAACAGTCATTTTCTCATTTGTAAGGTAAATGTAAGGTAGAGAGAATGTGGCTGTAATGTAGGTGTTTTATATTGTGAGTATGAAGAAAGGAGCAAAAATTATGAAAAACATGATTGAAACTAAAAATTTAACCAAAACATACAAAGCGTTTACCGCCGTAGACCATGTGTCTTTACACATTAAGAAAGGTAGTATTTACGGATTTCTCGGTCCAAATGGTGCTGGAAAATCTACAACTATGAAAATGCTTTTGGGATTAACTGCACCTACCGATGGAGAGTTCCAAATAGATAACTTGACTTTTCCGAATAATCGTGTTCAAATTTTGAAAAAAATCGGTTCTTTTATTGAATCCCCGTCATTTTATCCAAACTTAACAGGTAAAGAAAATCTTGATATTATTCGTAGAATTTTAGGTCTTCCTGCGTCCAGTGTTGATGAAGCGTTAGAATTAGTAGGATTATCTGAATTTGGTAATCGCTTGGCGAAAAAATATTCTTTAGGAATGAAACAACGTTTAGGGCTTGCTTCCGCTTTGCTTGGAGAACCACCCATTTTAATTTTAGATGAACCAACAAATGGATTAGATCCAGCAGGTATTCACGAAATTCGCAATCTCGTTAAATCACTGCCGAAAAGATATGATTGTACGGTTCTAATCTCATCACACATGCTGTCAGAAATTGAACTGTTAGCTGATGATATTGGTATTTTGAATCATGGAAGATTACTATTTGAGGGAAGTCTTGAAGATTTGAAATTTACAGCACATGAAGCAGGATTTGAAAATGATAATTTAGAAGAAATGTTTTTATCCATGATTGATGAGGATAACACAAACAGAAAGCAGATGTTAAAATTATGAGAAGTTTGACCATAGAATTGAAAAAATGTAAACGCACCGGAATATTGGAAGTTTTACCGATTATTGGACTTCTTGGTGCATTATACGCTTTTGCAAATTTTATAGTTCGCAAAGATGTTTTGTTAAACTTACCGCTTCCACCTATGGATGTTTTGCTGACACAGCTTTACGGAATGATTATGATTCTTAATATGTTTGGCATTATCGTAGCGACAACTCTAACATATAATATCGAATTTCAAGGAAATGCAATTAAAAAGATGTATATGCTTCCTTTCAAGACATCATCTATTTTCAAAAATAAATTTTATATATTGTTTGTTTTGCTTGCTGTTTGTATCGTCTTGCAGAACGGAGCTTTGTGTATTATTGGAAATATATTTTTGCCTAGTGGAACTTTTGAATTATTAACACTTGTTAAATATACAGGATATTGCTTTGTTTCAACTTTACCAGTCTTAGCATTTATGCTCTTGGTATCATCACGATGTGAAAATATATGGTTTACATTAGGTATTGGCGTTGCAGGATTTTTTAGCGGTATGGCAATGTCGCTTTCAGATATAGCCATATTTCTTATTAACCCATTTGTACTAATGATGAAACCAGCGGTAGCTTCTACGGCTAGTATTGATATGAAAGTTTTAATTTTAGGCTTTGTTGAAACAATCATATTCTTCATGGTTGGCTGGTATTTAGGCAAAATAAAGCATTATGAATAAAGGAGACAATCATATGTCAATTATTGAATTGTTAAAAATAGAATTTATGAAAGTGAAAAGGTCTATGATTCTGCCTTTGCTTTTAATTCCACCTATTTTAGTTGTGGTTTCTGGTGTTTTCAGTATCAGTATGTATATGACACCAGAATATACAAATGCTTGGTCAGCAATGTTTATTCAAAGTGCATTGCTTTTTGGTTATTATTTACTTCCGTTTTCAATGGTAGTTGTATGCGTTATGATTGCTAACAGAGAAACAAAGAATAATGGTATATTAAAAATGCTTGCTTTACCCATCAGTAAAGAAAAACTTGCCTTAACAAAATTCTTTGTTTTATTGAGCTTTTTAGCAATCCAATTACTTATCTTTTTTATCTCATTCGTTATTGCAGGTATTATCGCTACTAAAATAATGAATGTAACAGAATCTATTCCCGTCCTTTATTTATTAACGTGGACATTAAAATTATTTACGACTATGATTCCAGCTATTTCTTGTATGTGGGCAATTACCATACTGTTTGAAAAACCACTATTATCTATGGGATTAAACTTACTTTTGATAATTCCGGGGGTTTTGGTTGCTAATACACCTTTATGGATAGTATATCCTTATTGTTATAGTGGTTATGTTGTGTCAAACGCATTACATACAGTAACAACGACAGATACAGGAAGTACACTATCATTATTTTCGTTTGTACCGTGTGCTGTAATTATATCAGCCTTTGCGATATGTGTTTCTGTTAAATACTTTGGAAGAAAAGAAATGAGGTAATATAAAATGAAAAAAAGTAAATTAAGCGTTGTTGCATTGGTCATTTCGCTGTTACCATTTATCACATTATTGATTTCCCTTTTTTCAGGAAAAATTACAGGTGGGCTTCAAATGGGATTAACAGCATTAAATGTAATTTCAATATTATTGGGTTTAGGTCTTTCAATTTCAGTAGTAAAAAACCCAAAACGTAGAGATGTTTTTTCAATTATTGCTTTATGTATTTGTGGCTTTTGGGGGCTACTTATGGTTGGTATTTTAATTTTGGGCTTAATACTCACTTTTATGTAAGAGGTGCTTATGAAAAATATATTGATTGTAGAAGATTCAGCTACTTATAGAGAATTATTATGTAAAGTTCTCAAAGGTAAAGGATATAAAGTAAAAGGTGTCGGCTCAGTAAAATCTGCTCTAGATGAAATAAAAAAGGATATTTATGATTTCATTTGTACTGATTATAATCTCCCAGACGATACAGGTACGGCATTACTTCAACATGAATTCACAAAAAATATACCCATCTGTATAATGACAACTTCTGTTGATAGACACATATTTAATATGGCAAAGTCATTAGGTGCTGTTGAGTGTTTTGATAAAGCAACATTTGATTTTGTGGATGATTTATGTAATTGCATAGAGAATAAAAAGTAACATATTAAAATTTGTTACCTGCGGAGCAGATCAACAAATAAGTGTTAAAAAATCTGTATAGAAAAACAGAGAAAATAAGAAGCAAATCACTTCTTATTTTCTCTGCTGTTCAAGATACCGTCAATCGTACCTTGAATGATTTTTAATTCGTTATCACTCAATAAATCAAGTGACGAATCT
>OHQM01001022.1_pt1 | contig 12876 bp, 9 predicted proteins | sample 1577941 | NCBI WGS metagenome assembly OHQM01 (sample SAMEA3879604, study PRJEB24766) | human gut metagenome | biome: human-associated habitat; feature: feces | place: USA | collected 1985/1987
CCTGCCGTTCTTTATCAAAAATCGTCATTCCGCAATCCATATGCTTTTCGCATATATCGTACCCTTTTTCTCTGATAAGATCGAATAAAATCGTTCTTCCGATGCTTCCTAAATCTCCTGTAATAATCCTGTCGTAATCTTTTTCTTTTCTTTCCATATCCTGAAAGTTCTGTACAATCGTATCCATGGCCGCCGGAGCCATACACGCGCCCATATTTTGAGAATCCTTCAAGCCATAATCTACGATCTTTCCGACAGTTACTCCTGTAATGCGAATATTAGAAAAGTACGACTTTGTATTTTGTTTTCTGTATTCCTCTGCCGACTGCACAAGAAACGCGCCGCTTCCCGTCACTGTCCAATGTGAAGAAAGAGGTCTCTGATTCGCATATCCTAACGGAAAGCGAAACTCTTTTTCCGCACTTCCAAAATGACTTGATGTGACGGCGATCATCGTTCCTCCGTATCCTGCGGCAGCGCTCATAGATGCAAGCGCAAGCGCTTCTCCTGATGTAGAACATGCTCCGTAGAGGCCGAACATCGGAATCTGCAAAGCCTCTACCCCCATTGAAGTTGCTATTCCCTGCCGCAAAAGATCCCCTCCAAAAAGATATCGGATCTTTTTCAAGTCCACATGTGCCTTTCCTGCCGCAAGAACACACGCTTCTTTCTGCATGTTACTCTCCGCTTCTTCCCATGTCTGTGCTCCGAACAGGTCGTCTTTATCTGTCACGTCAAATAATTTCCCGATTGGTCCATCCGCCTCTTTGCTGCCTGCGACAGACGCAGCGCTGATAAGATACGGCGCTTCCCGAAACATAATGCTTTGCGCCCCTTTTATCTGATCCATAATCCTTCCTTTCCCTGACTCCGTCTTCCATCAGCCACGTTACGCACACATTGCGTTTTACACATGGCGTGGGCTGAACTGTTACAGTTTTATTTTTATTATTTTTATTGTCGGCATATTTGCGAAAAATTATTATGAATTTATATACATATTCGGAAAATTATTTCAGATACTAACAGAAAAGAAATTAAAAACGCGCGTGTTGCGCGAAATGCAAGGAGTGTGTTTCATCTATGGATAAAATACAAAAACTGAAACAAGAAAAACAATATGAACAATATGTAAAAGAAAAAACGCCCCGACATAATCTTTTTCTGAATATGTGCAAAGCGTTTTTCCTCGGCGGGCTGATCTGCCTGCTCGGACAAGTTATTTATCATTATTTTGAATTACGAAATCTTTCTCCTGATGAGTGCAGCCGCTGGATGTCTCTGTCGCTCATCCTTTTAAGCGTTTTGTTCACCGGAACCGGAATTTACCAGAAACTTGCAGCCTGGGGAGGCGCCGGAGCGCTCGTGCCGATCACCGGATTCGCAAATTCAGTAGCTGCCCCTGCCATCGAATACAAAAAAGAAGGTCAGGTATTCGGCATCGGATGTAAAATTTTTACGATCGCCGGTCCTGTTATCCTGTACGGTATTTTCACAAGCTGGGGACTGGGACTGATCTACTGGTTCGGAACTTTATTTAAGTAAAACGCAGCCGTCCGTATATTTTTGTCATTCGCTCCATCTCCCGAACTGTCCCTTCATCCGGCTCGCCCGGTTTCATACGCCATTCCCAATTCCCGCCAAGTGTGGACGGCGTATTAATTCGTGCATCGCTTCCAAGTCCCAGATAATCCTGCATCGGAACGATGCACAGATCCGCCGCGCTTCCCATTGCCATAGCAATAAAATCTCCCGCAAGCGTATCTTCATCAAGACGGGGCTTATACATGTATTCTTTTGCAAACTGCCGTGTTGATCCTGCCGCCGTGTGATACCATCCTTTTGTCGTATCATTATCGTGAGTTCCCGTATATACAACGCAGTTTCTTGTATATGTATGCGGGAGATAGTTTGAATCTTCCCTTGAATCGAATGCAAACTGAAGCACTTTCATCCCCGGAAATCCACTTTCTTTTAAAAGCTGTATCACACTCGGAGTTAAAAAGCCGAGATCTTCGGCAATAATCCTTTTTCTGCCGATCTTTTCTTCCAGCGTCCGGAACAGCTCTATCCCCGGTCCCGGCATCCACTTTCCGTGTACTGCCGTTTTTTCTCCGTACGGAACAGCATAATATTCATCAAAACCGCAGAAATGATCGATCCGCACGACATCATACAGCCGGAAACAGTGTTCGATCCTGCGAATCCACCAGTCGTACCCTGTTTTTTTATGATATTCCCAATCGTAGAGCGGATTCCCCCACAACTGTCCTGTCTGCGAAAATCCATCCGGCGGACATCCCGCAACATCGATCGGTTCAAGAGCGTCATTAAAACGGAACATCTCCGGCGCCGACCATGTATCCGCGCTGTCAAACGCAACATAGATCGGAATATCTCCGATAATCTCTATGCCGTTTTCGTTCGCATAAGAGCGAAGGCGTTTCCACTGTCTGTCAAATTCATATTGCTGAAATTTGTAAAAGGCAATCTGACGCGACAGCTCTGCTTTTGCATTTTCAATCGCCTGTGACTCTTTGTTTTTAAGCGGTTCTTCCCATTCATTCCAACTCACGCCGCCGTTTCGGTCTTTGATCGCCATATAGAGGCTATAATCTTCCAGCCAAAATTGATTTTCCGAAACAAATGCGCGGTATTCGTCATTTTCTCCAAAACGCGAAAACGCTTTCTCAAGTATTTGAAACCGTATCTTATATATTTTTTCATAATCTATCTTATCTTCCCGTATTCTCTCACATCCGTATTCGCACTCCTGCGCTGTCAACAAACCTTCTCCTGTAAGCGTTTCAAGATCGATAAAATACGGATTGCCTGCAAATGTAGAAAAAGACTGATACGGAGAATCTCCGTATCCGGTCGGCCCTAACGGAAGAATCTGCCAGTAACTTTGCCCTGCCGCCTTAAGCCTGTCAATAAATTGATAGGCTTCTTTTGAAAAACATCCGATTCCATATTTTGACGGCAGTGAAAATATCGGAAGCAGCACGCCGCTTGCCCGTTCCATAACCATCCCCCTTTTCATCAATATACCGTTTTACTAATATTTTTCTTTAATCTTATGATCTGGTTAATTTCCAAATATCTCTATTATACTGTTCAATCGTTCTGTCTGATGAGAAGTAGCCTGCTTCGGCAATATTGACAAGCATCTTTTTCGCCCATTCCTTTTGATCTGTATACGCCGCCAGCGCCTTGTCTTTTGCCTTTTTGTACGCATCAAAATCAAGAAATGTCATAAACCAGTCTTTTCCTATCAGCTCTTTTTGCAGACGCTCCAGACTTTCTTTGCATCCGATCTTCATCATCTGTTTTTCTGTAATGAAATCAACCGCCGCTTTGATCTTCGGATTCTTTTTATAATAATCTTTTGCCGAATAATCCGCTTTTTTATAATGTTCGATTACTTCGTCGCTTGACGCTCCGAACACGAAAATATTATCGTCTCCTACAAGTTCATGTATCTCTACGTTTGCCCCGTCCTCTGTACCGAGAGTGACTGCACCGTTTAACATAAACTTCATATTCCCCGTGCCGCTTGCCTCTTTTGACGCAAGAGAGATCTGCTCGGATATATCACATGCAGGAATCAGTTTTTCAGCCTTTGTCACATTATAATTCTCTACCATGACAACTTTCAGATAAGGACTTACTTCCGGATCATTATTAATGATCTCCTGCAGGCAAAGTATAAGATGAATGATATCCTTTGCGATCACATATGCCGGAGCCGCTTTCGCCCCGAAGATCGCTGTGATCGGAGTTTTCGGAAGAATCCCCTCCTTGATCTCCAAATATTTATCAATAATATACAGTGCATTTAACTGCTGCCGTTTATACTCGTGAAGTCTTTTTACCTGAATATCGAAAATCGTATCTGCGTCTATCTCTATTGCCTGTGTCTCTTTCAGATACGCGGCAAGATCTTTTTTATTTTCTTTTTTAATCTCTAAAAGGCGTTTCAAAACAGTCTCGTCGTCTTTGTATTCAAGCAGTTTGACAAGTTTAGAGGCATCTTCTTTATACTCGTCTTTGATTGTTTCATCAAGCAGCGCCGTAAGACGCGGGTTGCAGTGAAGAAGCCATCTGCGGAACGTAATCCCGTTTGTTTTATTATTGAATTTATCAGGATAGATTTTATAAAAATGATTCAGTTCCGATTGTTTTAAGATGTCCGTATGAAGCGCCGCCACTCCGTTAACGCTGAATCCGTAATGAATGTCGATATGCGCCATATGAACAGTATCGTTTCTGTCTATGATGGCTGTTGATTCATCGCTGAATCTTCTGCGAACTTTATCATCAAGTATCTCAATGATCGGAACGAGCTGCGGCACAACCTTTTTTAAATATCCGATCGGCCATTTTTCAAGCGCTTCTGCCAAAATCGTATGATTCGTATACGCGCATGTACGGGATACGACATCGATCGCTTCATCGATATCAAGCCCTCTTTCCACAAGAAGCCGGATCAGTTCGGGAATGACCATTGTAGGATGAGTGTCGTTGATCTGGATGACAGCATAATCCGGCAGATCATACAATGTACTTCCTTTTTGCACACATTCATCCAAGATCATCTGTGCGGCGCTGCTTACCATGAAATACTGCTGATAAATGCGCAGAAGCCTTCCTTTTTCATCGCTGTCATCAGGATATAAAAACAACGTCAGATTTTTTGCGATATCTTCTTTATCAAAATGAATTCCGTCTTCCACGATTCCCTCATCAACAGAATCGATGTCAAAAAGGTGCAGTTTGTTTGTCTGATCATGATATCCCGTCACTGCGATATCGTACATTCTTGCATTAACTTTCAATCCTCTGAAAGAAACCGGATAGACAACATCCGTTTTTGTCAGCCATGACTGTTTCTCAATCCACGGATTCGGAAGCTCTTTTTGAAGATGGTCTTTAAACTCCTGTTTGAACAGGCCGAGGTGATAATTCAGTCCGATCCCGTCTCCGGGCAGTCCGAGTGTTGCGATCGAATCAAGAAAACATGCCGCCAGTCTCCCAAGCCCTCCGTTTCCAAGAGATGGCTCCGGCTCAACCTCCTTGATCTGACATATATCTTTTCCGTTTTGAAAGAGCATTTCTTTTACTTCATCATAAATACCGAGATTGATCATATTGTTTGACAACAGTTTTCCGATCAAAAACTCTGCCGAAATGTAATAAAGCTTCTTTTTCCCTGCAGCTCTTTCTTTTCCTGCCGCCAGTTTCTGCACAAACAAAAGCAACGCTTCATAAATCTCTCTGTTTGATGCCTGCGCCACAGATTTACTCATATACAATTCTAATTCTTCCTGTATACCGGTTCTCATTTTACTACCTCCGAAAATTTTCCTCTCATTCCTTTTATGATTTATTTTTCTTCCTATTTTCCGAAACTGCAGTTCGGGAAAGTACACACCGGACAGTTCAAACACAAACCGCCTTCTCCGAGCGCGGTAAAATCTTCTGCTTTCAGCCGTTCCCCCGCCGCAATTCTCGGCAGTATCAGATCGAATATCGTCCGTTTTGCATACATTACGCATCCCGGGAGTCCCATGATCGGAACTTTTCCTGCATATGCGAGCATAAACATCGCGCCGGGTAAAACCGGAGCTCCATAAGTGATCACTTCATCTGCCGCATTTCGGATTGCAAGAGGTGTACGATCATCAGGATCAACGCTCATTCCTCCGGTGCAGACAACCAGTTCCGCCCCCTGTTCGATCCACTTTTTCACAGCTTCTGTAACCATATCGGCATCGTCACTGCAAAGAGTATCGCCGATTACTTCCATACCGCACTCTCTTAGTTTTTCTTTTACAACAGGAGTAAATTTATCTTCGATCCTTCCGTGATACACTTCGCTTCCGGTTGTCACGACCGCCGCTTTCATCTGACAAAACGGCAGAATCGTAAAAATCGGTTCGTTTCCGCACATCCGGTTAACCTGTTCCATCTTTTCTTCTTCGATCACGAAAGGTACGACACGCATTCCTGCGACCTTGTCTCCTTTTTTCGCAGGAAAATTCCCGTGGCGTGATGCGATCACGATTTGTCCTAACCCATTTACCGCGTTCAGTTTTTCTTTATCAACTTTAAGCAGTCCGTCTGTTTCCGCCGTCAGCTCAATCTTCCCTTCTTTCGGCTTTGACGCTTTCAGAAATCTCCCCTGACATACTCGTCTTAAAACTTCCGCCGCCTCGTTTTCATGAAGCATTCCTTCTTGTTTCTCCCATACATACAGATGCTCTTTTCCAACCGAGAGCAGTACCGGAATATCCTCTTGCGTTACCACATGCCCTTTTCGGAAAACTGCGTCTTTTACAACGCCGGGAATGATTTGTGTAATGTCATGGCAGAGTACACTTCCGACCGCTTCTTCTGTCTTGATCAGTTTCATATATTCTCACACTTTCCCACTCATTTTATATAACAGTTCCGTCAACACCTCGTTTCCCAAAGAGATGTTCCGATGATTCCTGTTGTTTCTATCTATCCTTGTTGTTTCCGGTTATTCCTGTTATTTACAGTTATTGCAGTTGTTCCAACTCTTTCAGCCATAACGCCGCGCATGCGTCGCTTGGCATTCTCCAGTCGCCTCGCGGCGAAAGAGCTACGCTTCCGACTTTCGGTCCGTCCGGCAGACAAGAACGTTTGAACTGCTGCGAGAAAAATCTACGATAAAATATTTTCAGCCATTTCAAAATCGTCTCTTTTTCATAAACGCCTGCAAACGCATTCACCGCCAAAGTAAAAATTTTCTCCGGTGAGAAACCGAAGCGGAGCATATAATAAAGGTAAAAGTCATGCAGTTCGTACGGTCCGACAAGATCTTCTGTTTTCTGTGCTATGTCTCCGTCTTTCGGCGGAAGAAGTTCAGGACTTACAGGCGTATCAAGCACATCATAAAGCACCTGTCTTAATGATTCATTTTCTGTTGTATCCGCCGCATGCTGAACAAGATGACGCACAAGCGTTTTCGGTACAGACGCATTGACGCCGTACATAGACATGTGATCTCCGTTATATGTCGCCCACCCTAAAGCAAGCTCCGACATATCGCCTGTTCCGATCACCATACCGGCTTCCCGATTCGCAATATCCATAAGCACCTGAGTCCGCTCTCTTGCCTGTGCATTTTCATAAGTTACATCATGCACATCGGGATCATGTCCGATATCTCTGAAATGAACGTTCACCGCTTCTCCGATCGGCACTTCAATCAACGTCGCTCCGGTCTGTCTCGTCATCTCACACGCATTATTATATGTGCGGTCTGTTGTCCCAAAGCACGGCATCGTAACCGCAATAATCTCTTTTTTATCCCGTCCCAGCATATCGAACGCCTTTGCCGTGACAAGCAGAGCCAATGTAGAATCCAGACCGCCCGAAATGCCGACAACCGCTGATTTTGCATTCGTATGCGACAACCTTTTTTTCAGACCCATTGCCTGAATTGTCAAGATTTCGTCACAAATATGCGCTCGCGCCGCCTCGTCAGACGGCACGAACGGATGCTGTGAAAAGTTTCTCGTAAGAACAGTATCGCATATTCCCACATGAAACGGCACAACTACCGGACAACCGCAATTTAGCTTTTCCGGTGAAAACGTCGTATTTTTACGTCTCTCTCCTACAATTTTTTCAAGATCGATCTCTGAATAAATGATCTCGTTTTTATAACGTTCTGACTGCCGGAGGATCGTTCCGTCTTCCGCAATGATATTATGTCCTCCGAAAACGAGATCCGTCGTTGACTCTCCTTCTCCCGCGTTCGCATAGACATATCCCGCGATCAGGCGCGCGGACTGACCTGCGATCAGACGGGTTCTGTAACTTCCTTTTCCGACCGTTTCGTCACTTGCAGAACAGTTGACAATGATCGTCGCTCCTGCCAAAGCCTCCTCAATACTCGGAGGAACAGGAGACCAGACGTCTTCGCATATTTCCGCGCCTACTATAAGATCCGCCGTCTCATCATCCTGAAACAGGATCTTCGGCCCGAAAGGAACCTTTTCTCCGTCAAACTGAATCCACCTCACACTGTCCGATCCCGGAGTGAATTGACGCATCTCGTAAAACTCTCCGTAATTGGGAAGAAATGTTTTCGTTGTAAATCCGATCACTTTTCCATCGTTGACTGCCGCCGCCGTGTTATAAAGTTTCCCGCCTTCTGTAAGCGGCATTCCCACAAACGCCAGAATGTTTTTGCCTTTTGTATGCCCTGCAATCTTTTTCACTGCGCCGTATGCCGCGTTCAGCAAAACGTTCTGCGTAAAAAGATCTCCGCATGTATATCCTGTTACGCATAATTCGGGAAATGCGACGATCTTCGCCCCTTTTTCATATGCCTGATCGATCGCCCTGCATATCTGTTCTGTATTATATTCCACATCTGCCACTCGAATATCAGGCGTGGCAGCCGCTACTTTCACAAAACCATGTCTCATCTTTAACTCCACCTTTCCGCTCCCGGCTTTTCTGGTTTCCCCATCATCGGCACAAGCCGTCTTACTCTATTTTCTATCTTCATCCGTAATAACTGTTTTGCCTGATTTTCTGCCTTATCTGCTTTTTTTCAGTAATTCTTTCAGCTCGTCTACAGTGTAATTATATGCTTCATTACAGAAATGACATTTTACTTCGATATCTTTTCCATCATCGATCATTGACTGAATATCTTTTTTACCGATGCTGATAATTGCCTTTTCGATCCGCTTCTTTGAACAGTTGCAATAAAATTTTGCAGGCATCGTATCTGTAATCTCAAGATCAAGTCCTTCTAATACTTGCGCAAGCATTTCTTCCGGCGTATGTCCATGATCGAGCATAGAAGTTACAGATCGGATGTTCTGAATATTTTCTTCCAGTTTGTTCAACACTTCATCTTCGATAAACGGCATTACCTGCACAATGAATCCGCCTGCACAGCGCACCGTATTGTCTTTTTCCATGAGAACGCCCAACCCTACGGAAGACGGAACCTGTTCTGACGTAGCGAAATAATACGTCAGATCTTCCGCGATTTCCCCTGTCTGAAGAATCGTCTGTCCTGAATACGGCTCTTTAAGCCCCATGTCTTTTATCACCGTCATTACGCCCTGTCCGAGCGCTCCGCCTACATCGAGTTTTCCGTTTTTCGGAGGAAGAATCACATTCGGTTCATGCACATAACCTTTGACATTCCCTTTGCTGTCCGCTGTCACTGTAAGACCTCCGATCGGACCGGAACATTTGATCTGTATCGTCAGCATATCTGTGTCATTTTTCATCATGCTTCCCATCATTGCTCCGCCTGTGAGCAGTCTTCCGAGAGCCGCCGTTGCGACAGGACTTGTCTCATGACGCTTGCGAGCCTCCTCTGTCAGTTCTGTTGTCACTGCCGCAAATGCGCGGATCTGTGCATTCGCCGCAGATGCTCTTACAATATAATCTTTCATCAATCTTTCTCCTGTTCTGTTTTATTTTATCATTACTTCATTCTATTTTCTTTTTGTCGCTTGCTCTGTTTATTTATCATGAATTTATCGTTATTTTATTATTACTCATTCTGTTTATTTTCCGTTTTCACGGGCGATCACGCATATTCTCTCGCTCGTATCGTTCGGCGTCTCTTTCGTATCCGCATCGTAAGCCTCTATAAATACAAGACCTGCACGTTCCAGAAGTTCTTGTATCTCGGCAAGCGTATACCCTCTTTGATAATGCGTCTCCGTATATCTCCGATATAAACTTCCGTTTTCGCCACCCTCTTCTTCTGAAAACATAGTATCTTCCAAGTCACCCGCTCCTTCTTCTGAAAGCAGAGCATCTTCCGAATCTGCCGTTCTTTCTGAAACATATGCATTTTCCATAGGGTTAAAATCTTCCGCGATAAACAGCGTCAGATCGTACTCGTTGATCTGTTCTTTCTCATAGTATCTGTTATCCCAAATAAAGCTGCACACGCCGCGGTCTTCCGCGATCGTACTGTCACCGATCACATCGCGGTATTTGTGAACAGTATTGAAGTCAAATAAAAAAATCCCTTTCGGATCAAGGTAATTGTTTACAAGTCGGAAGACTTCTTCCAGTTCGTCTGGTTCTGTTATATAGTTAACGGAATCGCAGACGCTTACGACCGCCCGAACGGTTCCGTACAGCTCAAACCCGCGCATATCCTGAAGCAGATAGAGGATATCATATCCTGACTCCGTTTTCTTTTCCATCGCAAGTTCTAACATTTCCTCCGAATTATCGACCCCTATCATATCGTATCCATATCCGGCAAGCCGTTCCGTCATCGTTCCTGTTCCGCATCCGAGGTCGAGCACGATCCCGTCTGTCACGCCATGTTCGCAAAGCTTCTCGCGGATGTGCCTCGCCCATTCGCCATAAGGAACATTATCCATAAATGTATCATAAACATACGCAAAACTTGTATACGCTTCCACAGTCGTTCCCTCCTATATCAACACAGCATACAAAAATCAGCCTATCAGCTCCGCCGCGCTCATCGTTCTGCCATTATAGAAACCGATCAGCCTGCGGTGATAAATCAAAAGCTATTTTTTGCTGTATTAGAAGTGTAACACATTTTACGGACAATTTGCACTGTAATTTCACAATAGAATGTTTAGAGGATAACAGAGATATTCTTCGTTGTCTGCATAGAGTCTTTTCGTATGTAGAAACAGTGTTTCATTTTCACAATCTTTACAAAAAAGAAGTTAATCTACAGAAATTGTTCGTTTGTTTTCTTTCATATCAAAACACCTTTCTTCTATGTATCTCATAGCAACAGTCTCCTTTTCTTTATTCTTATTTTTATATATCAGATTATAACACAAACGAAAAAGTGATACCTCCGCGCTTATGCAAACGATATCACTTTCTGTGTAGGATAATAATATATTATTTTGTCACAATTCTATAAGTCTATATTTATATATATCAGTATCTTCCAATACCCACAATGCATTTTGCTCTTCAAAAATCTCCATAGATATTTCATGAATGATACAAAAACGATTATCCCATCTCTTTCAAGACGTATTCTTCTATTTTTTCAACCAATTCTACTGCTGTGTCAATTTGTTCCTCAACTTCTTCTCTAGTCGCTATATAGAAGTCATCATAATCGCTGGCATGTCGTATTTCTTCAGCCTCAGCAATTTTCCTTCCCAAAATTCTTGGGAAGATTTCTGTCTTGATATAATTTTTATTAAAATTTGCAAGGGCATCCTTATGCCTCTTATATGCGTTTCCATCTAAAGCATGAATAGCTGAAATAGCATGATAAATTCCATAATAGGCTCTGTTATTCGCTCCCCTGCATTCTCCTGCATCTAAAAGAATTTTTGCTGATTTTATATCACTTTTAGCAACTTCCAACCTATATAGAACCAAATCTCGCCTTGTGCCTTTTTCATTATGCTGCGTCAAATAACTTTACCCCCTCACTTGCCACATTTGAATAAAACGGATACACTTCTACCCACTTATTAAAATGCTCTTGATTCTTTGCTATCGGCTTAATATCTACATCATAATCCATATTAAAATCATAGGTTGCACCAGATAACTCATGACGATACTTTTTAATGTCTATATCACTTAAATCCAAAAGCACCATAATATCTATATCCGAGTCCTTTGTATAATCGCCCCTTGCATAAGAACCATACAGAATAACTGTTTTCAAATGTTTTCCGTATATTTTACAGAGCACTTCAACATATTGACTCACTAACTCTCTTGTTGTCATAGATATACCACCTCTTTTACCAACTCTCTATTATTAAAAATCATACTTTCCAATACCTTAAATTTGTATTTTATGAACATTATCCTTTATTCCACGAAATCAATCGTTCATAAGCATTCATTTCAAATATCTATCCATTTTTATTTGCTCCACCAGTCAACCTTCTTATACTTATTATAACCGATTTTTATTTCTTTTCCTATCTTTATTTGATACCTGATTATAAATATGTAGCAGTTCAGCCCGCGCCATTCGTTATACAGAAAGAGACGCCGCATAGCGCGGCGCCTCTGGTTTTGTTTCATTTTTTGCTTTTTATCAAGACAATCTTTATGCTATCCGATCTGTTTTTCAGACTGTTCAAATATTCAGATTAGTCTTCTTTTTTGCGAAGAGCTACGACTGCCGCTCCTGCCGCTAACATCAACCCTGCAAGCGGAATGATCGGTGATACGCCGTTGTCTCCTGTCTGAATTGCTTTATCCTCATCTTTCGGATCCTCCGGTTTTGGAGTTTCAGGTTTCGGATCTGCCGCTACTTTTTCAAAGTTTGCTTTCAATGTTACATCTCTGTCCACTTTAAATGCATACTCTGCTTTATCGGAAACTTCCTTACCGTCTACTGTCCAGTTCACAAACTTGTATCCGTCTTTTGCCGTTGCAGTTGCCGTTACGATTTCTCCTGCTTTATAGCTTTCTTTTGCAGGATCAAGTTTTACTGTTCCCATCTTGTCGTCGTTTACAGTTACGTTCAGCTTGAATGTATCTTCTGTTACCGGCGGTTTCGGCTCTTCTTTCGCTTTGAAGTTCGCTGTCAGTTCCATATCCTTATCTACAGCAAACTCGTACGCTGCAGAATCGGAGAATACTTTACCTTCCGATGTCCAGTTTACAAACTCATATCCTTCTTTTGCTTCTGCGATCACGATTACTGTATCGCCTTTTTCATAGTTTTCTTTCACCGGATCGACCGCTACAGTTCCCATCTTGTCGTCATTTGCTTTTACTGTTACTGTAAACTGCTCTACCGGTTTTTCTGTCTCTTTGAAGTTAGCTGTCAGTTCTACATTCTTTTCTACTAAGAATTCATATGTAGCTTCTGCAGAAACTGCTTTT
>OHQM01001025.1_pt1 | contig 12862 bp, 8 predicted proteins | sample 1577941 | NCBI WGS metagenome assembly OHQM01 (sample SAMEA3879604, study PRJEB24766) | human gut metagenome | biome: human-associated habitat; feature: feces | place: USA | collected 1985/1987
GAAGTTTTTTTCCTACATTTGTAAGTGTGTTGCACTTGACACTGGAATGTGCGCTTATCGGGTGGCTCTTGAAGGTAGTTGCTGGTTGCCAAGATTTTTGTACCTTTGTCGTCAGCTTTGCGTAATCTCTGACAGGAAGAGAGACCGAGCCACTAGATTTGGGTCTCGCCAGTCGCCTGTGTATATTACGTTTAGCTCATAGCTAATCAAAAAAGTAATACAACATTATGGACTTTATCAAGCTAGTCGAAGAAGACTTTAAGAGTGGCAAGCAGCTACCTAAGTTTGCCCCTGGTGACACGATTGTCGTGGACTACCGTATTAAGGAGGGTAACAAGGAGCGTATCCAGAAGTTTCGTGGTACGGTCATCCGCATCAGCGGTCATGGCGACCAGCGTCGCTTCACCGTGCGCAAGATCTCAGATGGTGTGGGCGTAGAGCGTATCTTCCCCTTCAACAGCCCCTTTATCGAGGAGATCCACGTAGAGCGTCACGGTAAGGTACGTCGCGCTAAGCTCTACTACCTACGTGAGCGTCGTGGTAAGGCTGCTCGCATTCGTGAGCGTCGTACGCTATCAGCTAGCGTTAAGTAAGCGACACGTTAGCTCAAAGACAAACAAATAAAGAGAGGCATCCCAATGCGGGGTGCCTCTCTTTAAGTTATTAGAGGTTAGAGATTAGAAACTAGAGATTAGAGCGGAGGTATTATCGAACGACCCTGACGGGGACGAATCCCGCACTTAGCTCTGTGGTAGCTCTGCAGCGACCTTGCTCAGCTCCTCCTCGAGGTCGAAGGGAATATGCTCTCCACGCTCGAAGGAGGCAAAGAGCTCACTGTTGAGACTCTTATACTCTGGGATCGCCTTCTTGAGTAGATAGACGACTCCGTTGACATCACCCTGTCGTGCCAAGCGCTTGAAGAGCAGAACCATCTGGTGGATTCGCTCGAACGACTCCTCACGGGTCTGTACAATGTGAATCTTATTGTGTGCCGTGGGAAGGTCTTTTTCCTTATCGTGGATGGTCTCTTCGTAGAGCTTCTCACCAGGTCGTAGCCCCGTGTAGACGATCTTGATGTCCTTGCCAGGCTCGTAGCCCGCTAGGCGTATCATGCGCTCAGCGAGGTCGGCGATCTTGACGAGATCTCCCATATCAAAGACAAAGACCTCACCTCCATGCGAGAGCATACTAGCCTCTAAAACTAATTGGCTAGCCTCGGGGATAGTCATAAAGTAACGCTCGATGCGTGGATCGGTGACGGTGAGGGGACCTCCACGCTGTAGCTGCCCCTTGAAGGTGGGGATGACGGAGCCGGCTGAGTTAAGCACATTGCCGAAGCGGGTTGTCGCAAAGCGTGTTGGCACAGTCGTCTGCACTTCTCCACGCTTGATCGCTAGGTCTAAGCTCTGGACGATCATCTCGCAGAAACGCTTTGTAGCTCCCATGACGCTACTGGGATTGACCGCCTTGTCTGTCGATAGCATAACCATCTGATCGACACCATACTCGAGACATTTGCTCGCAATATTGAAGGTGCCGATGATGTTGGTGGCAACCGCTTCACAGGGATTCTCCTCCATGAGTGGAACGTGCTTGTAGGCAGCTGCGTGAAAGACTTTGTCAGGGTGGAACTTACGCATAACAAAGTCTAGTCGCTGAGGATTGCGTATGTCACCCATAATAAAGGCGAAACGTCCATTTGGATAGTCCCGTTGTAGCTCTAGACGAAGCTCGTGCATAGGGGTCTCTGCTATGTCAAAGAGTACGATCAGCTGGGGCTCTAGTCGAGCGAGCTGACGGACGATCTCACTACCGATAGAGCCTGTCGCTCCAGTCACGAGGATAGTCTTGTCGCATAGTGCCTCCGAGATAGGCTTCATATTGAGAAAGATGGCCTCACGACCCAGTATATCCTCGATCTGTATCTCTCCGATGGGAGGACGACTATCTACGTTGAGTATGCGTCGAGGCTCCTGATCAACGAAAAGTCGGATCTTGCGGTCTATGCAGATTGATGCATAGACCGCATTCTCGTGCAGTACATCATAACCTGAGAAAAGGAGGGTGGAGATGTGATACTTATCCAGTAGAGCGGAGAAGCTGGTGGTGTCTGGAGTATAGAAGATTGGTTTGCCACCGATGGTCATACTTTTAGTCGGCTGCTCGGTCTCAACGAAGCCAACTACGTAGAACCCCTTGCCTTGATAGGAGTTGGAGAGCTTGTCGGCAAGCTGCGAGGATCTATCGTTGACACCAAAAATAAGGGCTGGCGTACGATTGACTGAAAAAGAAGCTCCATTGATGAAGCACCAAATAGCTTGTACGATAGCCCTAAACCCAATCAAGAAGAAGAGAGTGAAGAGCATATCGAGTATAAAGTACAAAACACCCAAAAGCCACTCTCTCGACAGAACACCCAAGACTAAGGCTAATACAACCGATTTGCTTAGAGATAACCATAGATAGTTAAAGCCATTAGAGAAGGTGCGGATGCGGATGATCCCCTTATAGACAGGAAAGAGGAGCAATGCTAGCATTGAGATCCCCAGCGATAAGATAATGAAAGAAAGGGTCGGATGGGCAATCCCTGTATACTCGATGACGGACTGATGAAAGTAAACTCCCGTAAACGTCAATAGAGCATAGCTAGCCATAAAGACGGCACTTAGAGAGGCGATGACGCTCAGAAGCAAGTCGATGAGAGCGATGAAGCGGTAGTTGACGTAACGACTACCTAAGCACTTGCGGAGGAACTCTTTTATCTTCACGATTACCAAGCTTTTAAGGTTAGTTTTGCGGGGGGGGGGGGGGGGGGGGGCCAGACTTGCATAAGCGGGAGAAATGTACTGTTTTTCTGTCTAACTTTACTACGCGTGTTACTCTAACTATAAGTGTATTATTCGAGTGAAGCTACGAGCGTCTGATTGTTGCTTATAAGCGAGCGTATAGGCTCTCTGTAGCGAGCATAAGTCTTGGCAGAGGAGATTGTCTTACGGAAGAAGTCAATCCGATGAGTATCTGTGCCTACAAAGTTATAGAATCCACGCTCTAGGAGCTGCTGAGCACGCTTCTCGACCTGCTCTCCATACATACCTGTGAGGCTGAAGAGGTTGAGCTGAAAAGCACAACCCGCTCCTCGCAGGCGACTATACTCCTCATCGCCCATATAGAGGTATCGCTCTGGATGAGCTAGCATCGGGATAGCCCCTGCCGAGATGACAAGCTGGATGAGCCTGTAGAGATCTAGAGGAGCACCTACGAACGATGTCTCTATGAGCAGGTACTTACTGCTGCCCAGTGTGAGAAGAGGCTTGGTAAGCTGCGTCTCAAAGCCTTCGTCCATCATATATTCAGCTCCGAGCGTAAGTGGCACGCCTAGATCTGACAGGTCTGGGAGTATTCGTTCTAGTCCTTGCTGGAGTGTATTGCTGTCGTTGTGCGGATAACGTCTGTAGATATGTGGCGTGGTGATGATGCGCTGGATGCCGATAGAGCGCATCGCCTCGATCAGCTGTCGGGATTCGTCTAGCGACCGACTGCCGTCATCGACCGCAGGGATGAGGTGACAATGTATGTCTGTCATACCTTCGAGCCACCCCGCCGAGATGATGTCTACCTTTTTACGCTTTGTAAGCCACCACATAATATCTAGAGATCTATCGTAGCGATGGTTTGTTTTTTACTCCTTTTCACTGCCATAGCTCCCATAGCCGTAGCTCCCATAACTATATCCATAAGAAGAGGCTCCTACACCTGCATCATTAAGTACGATACTGAGTCCCTTGAGACGCTTCTCGACATAGAGCTTCTCCAACTCAGGCAGAAGACGGCGTGGTAAGTGATTCTCTCGGACGACCATAATGGTGATATCCGTCAGATGACTGATGACACGGGTGTCAGCGAGGTTGAGGACAGGTATGGTGTCCAATACTACATAGTCAAAGGCACCATCGGCGTATTGTAATAACTCCTCAAAGCGTGACGACATCAGTAGCTCCGTGGGATTGGGAGGCACGGGGCCACTAGGCACGACACGTAGCATCTCGGATTGGGCTGTGGAGCAGATGATCTGCTCTGGGTTTATCGTACCATCGGAGAGATAAGAGGTGAGTCCTAGCTGTCCCGCATGGTGCATACCGATAGCCTTAGAGAGCGTATTCTTGCGAACATCACAATCTATCAGCAATACGCGATTGCCTGCTTGCGCTATGCTCAACGCTAGATTGGAAGAGGAGAAAGTCTTTCCTGATCCTGGTATCGCAGAGGTGATCAAGATGCGCTTGACTTGCTGCGTACTATTGGGCTTCAAGAAGGAGATGTTGGAGCGTACGACTGTAAAGGCCTCAGAGACTACGCTACGTCTGTGATGCCCGACGATAAACATACGAGCTGCTTGGTCTATAATCTCGTTTCGCTCCTTAGTGCTTAGCCCTACGAGCTGATCTTGTATCTGCTCCTCAACCTGCTTGATATGCTTTTTTGAAGCCTTATAGTGAGGTATCTCGCCTAGTATGGGGATAGATGTGTAACGCTCTATGTCTGACTTACCCCGTAGCCTATTATTAGCAATGCTACGTATATATAGTACTGCCGTTGGGATCAAAAGTCCGAGCAGACCAGCCGCTAACATAATGATTGGGACACGCGGGCTGACAGGCTCGGTAGGTCCTGTAGGCGTTTGGATGAGACGAGCGTTAGACTCGGCAGCTTCGATAGAGAGTGCGTTCTGCTCTCGTACGTTGAGGAGGAAGAGGTAGAGCTCCTCCTTGATCTTCTGCTGTCGGTAGATACTGCCCACGATACGCTCCTGCATAGGCACGGAGGTGATACGCCCCTTGTAGCTAGACTGCTCGGAGAGTATGCCTCGTCGCTCTACTTCGAGAGTCGACAAGAGGTTGTCTATGGAGGTGATGATAGAGAGTCTCTGTGCCGCGAGCTGTGTGTTAAGCTCCTGAACGAGCGGGTTCTGGCTACTAGAGTTAGCTTGTAGCTGATCACGCTTGAGCAGTAGCTCGTTGTACTTAGCGATAGCCGCTTCGATGGCTGGAGAAGCAATGCCCACGTTGGCTGGGATGAGAGACTCCATTTGATTCTTGTCCCTGAGGTGCCCTCGGACAAACTGAGCGATGGAGATTCTGTTGTTTAGCTCGACGAGACGCACGCTGATCTCCGAACTACCTTTGATATACTCCTGCGCTTCGGCCTGTATGTCGGCAATCTGCTGCGACTGCTTGAAGTCTTCGATCTCAGCATCGACCTGCCCCAGCTCGGAGCTGATGATAGCTAGACGATCATCAACAAAGCGCTGAGTACTCTCTGCTATCTTAACCTTGTCTGAACGCTCCAACTCTGTGTAAACAAGGATGAGTGTGGAGAGAAAGTCTTCAGCTAGTAATGGATTGCCCGACTGTATGGTGAGCTTGATGACAGATGCGTCTTTCTGCTGGAGAGATACTTGAAGAGCCTTCATGTAGTTGCGTACGACCGCATTGAAGTTGTCCTTCTGCACCTTCAGTACTTCATAGCTCGGGAAGTTGCTGTAATATGGCGTAGCCTCTACAACGACCTTGCCAATGGGCGTAGCGATGGTATCTCCTAGCGGTGCGACGATAGTCTCTTGCACCTTGCCAAGCAGTGAACTCTTAATGTCGTAGAGTAGCACTTGGTTGTTTGTATCATTGTCAGGCTTGACACGGAGGCTGATCTTTTCGTCTGGGTCAGCATTGACAAAGCGGATAGATACGGGCGACTGCTTGTAAAGATCTTTCTCCCGCAGCCCTGCGTCATAATGGTACTGCACGTCTAGCCCCAAGCGACGTACGGTCTCGCTGACGACACGCTCGGTACCTAAGATGATGATTTGGTTGGAGACATCATCGTTGTAGGAGTGCTTGTCTCCTGTAAACTGTGCTAGTCGCTCTATGGCGGAGTTGATCGAAGACTCACTTTTGATCAAGAGACTCGCAGACCGACTATATTGATGGGGGGAGGACTTGACGTAGAGAAATCCTAGAATGAGACAGACGAGGAGTGATAGAAGTATAAAGAGCCAGTTGGCCTTGAGAATCATCAGAATGTCTCGTAGGGAGAACGTGCTGATCTCCTCCGAGGAGCGTATAGGCTCCTGCTGGGTAGAAGCTGTAGAATATTCCATTCTAATAAACCGTGCTGAGTATAGTGGGGATCAGAAGAGATTACTTCTTCTGGTTAGCTATAATCGTGAAGACAAAGGTTGTCAAAGAGGTTGCGGTACTGACCACACTGAGCCAAGTCCCTACGTTGTTGTTGGGGTTAATGCTAGCAGTTTGAGCTTTGGCATTGTTTGGCTCCACATATACGATGTCTCCCTGACGGAGGAAGTAGCAGGGCGACTCAAATATATCGTTGCTACGTAGATCGTGCGCGAGGATGTATCGTTCACCATTAATCTCTCGTATGACTAACACATTATCTCTGCGACCTTGTATGGTTAGATCACCCGCCATGGCAATAGCGTCTAGGATGGACACCTGATCACTCACCATAGGGAAGCGACCTGGACGAGCCACTTCACCCAGGACAGAGATCTGAGCATTGAGTAGAGAGACCGTGACGGTGGCATCATTGAGAAGACCTTGGTTTCGGAGAGCCGTAGCAATCTTCGTGTTTAGCTCATTGCGAGTTAGTCCCTCAGCTTTGATGCGTCCTAGTGATGGAAATGTGACGTAGCCCTCATCGTCCACCATATAGCCCTGCTGGGTGTTAGACGCTGAGATGCCGAAAGCATTATAGTATCCGACCATCGGAAGGTTAAAGGGCTCCGAGAGCTCTCGGCTCTTGGAGTTGACTGTGATGCCGAGCATATCACCCTTGGCAATACGTAAGACGGGGACATTATATTGGCTCAGAGAACCCATGGAGGCATCTTGTAGGTAGACAACATCTTTGCGTGATGCGCAAGAGGTCGTTGCGACAAGGATCAAGGTCATAAGTAGACCTCCGAGGGGGTATGTATAGGTGCGAAATATTGAATTCATTCTTGAGTAGATGCGTTTCATATTGTCTTGAGAATCCGTATATAGACCAGGTAGAGAAAGGTATATCCTCACCTCAACCATCTTCTCTTTGGAGCATCACTTTCCACTCCTTAAGTTAAGTCAAGGGCAAAGATACTTATAAAAAGTGATTCAAGAGACTTTTTTCTTGCGACAAGATACGTCCTCTCTATATCAAGGCGTTCTGTAGGAAGTCCAAGGAGTCTGCTCGATGTTGTGCCATCTGCTCTGCTATAGCCTGTATATCATAGCGCTTAGGCGAGCGGATCAATTCGTACGCTCCCTCCTGCTGGCTCTCCAAGCCGAAAGCCTTGATAAGCGAGTCAAAGCGACTGCAACCGCCACGGCTATTGACGATAGCCACAAAAGGCTTCCCAAAGATGAGTGAGAAAGCAACACCGTGAAAGGAGTCTGTCACCACACACTGTGCGTTGAGGATCCCCTCGAGCCACGACTCTACGGGAGGTAAGATGCACTCCTCCAGGCTCTCGCCTCGTGCGGTCCAGTGACGCCACGGAGAGAAGAGCTGGTAGGTCGTATGGTGCGACTGCGCTACCTGCTGAGCCAGTGCCTCCTTGTGCGGTGTGTCGGTAAGCATATAGGCAAAGAGTTCATTCGAAGGCTTCTCCCGCAATCCAAATAGATCTATATACTCCTCCTTCGTGAGGAGCATCGTCGGGTCTAGCACCCATTGAGCGGAAGCGCCGAACCGCTGCTCCAAGATCGGCACGGCAGAGTGCTCTCGCACGGATATCGCTACAAAGTGGCTCAAGAGCTCACTATAAAGAGCCGTTCGCTCGGGAGCAATATCGATCGGATCCACACCAAAGGAAGCAGCATAGGCAATGCGTCGCACGGCATCTGTCTCAGGAATAAAGCGAAAGAAGTAGTCATCGAGCATCGGGACAAATTCTTGTCGCCACACCTGATCACTCCCCACGATATAAGCATAAGCAGGTTGCTGATGGTAGTACTCCCGTAGCTGGGTAGCACTGCGGAGTGGTGGTGAGAGCGTGATGTGCTGCTGTACGAAGCGTGATGTGTGCTGCAGCACGATACGCTCCGCCCGCTTAGACTGGTCGTAGGGGATCTGCTTTAGTGCTAGGAGTCGTGACTTAGCCCATCGCCTTAGCGGAGAGCGACGGTCGAAGGGTATGTCGAGCGTCACAGGCTCATAACCCATCTTGCGCAAAGCTTGCTGCAATGCATATGCCTGCATGATACCTCCGTAGTTAGCCCCTAGAGGGTGGGTCAATATATGGATCCGTTTTGTCGTCATCATGCTTAGTCTAGTCAGTCGTTGGGGGCTTGTCGCCTTTTAGAGAGATGCAGATAGCTCTTGACGAGTCGCTTTTCTTCGGATGTTAGCGAGAGCGTTAAGATCACTACGGCACACAGCCCACCGAGTAAGATAGAGGCGATCAAGAGTCCCCAGATAGAGCCGACGTAGGGGAGCTGGTGCCGATAGAGGTAAGCTCCTAGCAGCATGACTATGGTCGGGGGTAAGATGGGGAGCACCACACGCTTGAGGTAGTAGCCGATGCCTAGCGCATGATACTTGTAGGAAAGTATCAGACGCACCGCTAGGCACGATATAGAGACTACTATATTAATGTATACCGAGTACTCTGGGGGTGCACCTAGCCAGAAGGCGAGCATAGAGAGCGGTAGGATCATGATGATCATACTCCCGACCAGCACTTGGTAGGTTCGTACACGTCCTGTCGCTTGAACGCCTGTCATCAGCGCCCCCGAGAGACTCTCTATGAGCAGTACGATGAGCGTCAGCTGGAGAAGTAGCGAGGCATACTCTGGCGGCTTGACCAGCCATAAGCGAAGTAGTAGATCTAGGTCTAACGCAAAGGGAATCACCACGCAGAGCATCAGCAGGTAGGAGATCTTAGCACTGGCGCAGATGAGCTTGTGGAGGTAGTCATACTCCTGAGCAGCGTACGACTTGATGATCTGCGGATTAGCCGCCATCTGGTAGTTATTGGCAAAGGCTATCAGTGCACTGCGCACTGAGTTGACAATGCCAAAAGCAGCGTTCAGAAGTGGTCCGAAGAAATAGTTATAGACGATGTTGATGCCCTGCGTCTGCGCCACAGCAGCTAGATTGCCAAAGAGGTTCCACCCTGAGTAGGCCAGTATCTCTCGATAGGCCGCTCTCTCTCGTACCCAGCGAAAGTGTACCTGACGAAAGAGCCGTCTCGTACTCCCCACATAGCAGAGCGCCATCACGCCACTGACAGCAAGGAGCAGGATCGGATAGAGGAGGAGTTGATCGCCAGCGTAGCTCTTGAGGAGTAGCACGGCACCAAGCCGCAGAGAGATGTCCACGATGCTGAGCAGAGCAAAGAGATTCATCCGTTCGTGTGAGACGATGAGGCTCTGGAGCGGGGTGAGCAGCATATTGATCACAAAGGTCCCCAAAGAGATGAAGTAGATCCATAGTGCCACCGTCATACGCTCAGGCGGTGCCACGAGTTTGTTCGGCACGTACCATAGCCCGAAGGGGATAGCGATAGCACATACCAGCAAGACCAGCAGTAACTGCACCACGATCGAGACACTGTAGACGCGCCCTACGCCAGAGTCGTTGCCTCGTCCCAACTCGTAAGAGTAAAAGCGCTGTGTGGCGGAGACCATCGCTCCATTGATAAAGCCAAAGGCGGTCACAAGGCTCCCTACCACTTGGTAGATACCAAATTCCTCTGCACCGAGCGCTGCTAGGAGTACACGGGAGATGTAGAGCGAGAGAAGGGTGACCACCGCCATACGCACAAAGAGAAAGAGCGTATTGCGGGCGATACGCTGTGAGCGAGACGATGGCATAGCGTGCCCATCGGTAGTCTTGTCGTGTAGCTCTTGTGCCATAGGATCTGCTGAGCGGTGAGGCACGACTCATCAGAGAAAGAGCCACACCAGTGCAAAGGTAATGAAATCACACGATCAGCGACTGGCTCTCTGCTACGCCTCTACTCCGCAAATCCCACGAGTGTCCCTTTGTCGTGACGCACAGCTCGGACGCAGACTGCCGGTGCGTCCGTTGTATCAAAGCGTTGTGTCAAATTGAGACGAGTAACCCGCCTCTAATCTCTAATCTCTAGATTGCTCACGTGGCTATTTTCAAATCTCCACGTGGGCAAAAGAAAATTCTTCGGACTTATCGATCGACTCCTCCGAAGTTTCATTTCGTCCCTACGTGGGGACGATTTGATCCCTCAGTAGGGAATAGAAAATCCCTACGTGGGGAAATTCAAATCCCTACCGAGGAAGTTGCGCCTCCTGACGGACCACGCTACAAGACTCACACTGCAACCGCCAGCCCCGTACGATCTCCCTTTGCAACAATCGGCGCGTTAAGCCGTCTTTACAATAGAGTGTATTAGTAAACAATTAGACTTCCACACTATGAGTAGCAAAAACTACCTCCGTTTGTGGGGAGCGATCGCACTCCTCCTCATCACCGCAGGCGCACTGCGTGCGCAGACCATCACAATCCAGGGGCGAGTACTCGCCAGTAGCGACTCGACTGCGCTCATTGGGGCTAGCGTCGGGCTATTTGACGACAAGGGGCAGCTCACTACAGGTGTCTCGACAGAGAGCGAGGGGCAGTTTGTCCTACAAGCGGATCCTCAGGTGGCTAGAGAGCTGCGGATCAGTAGCGTAGGCTACACACCGATAACCATCGAGATAGCGGGCGATGCGCAAGGAGTGATCGCTCTCGGCACGCTCTACATGTCTGAGGATAGTCAGCTACTAGACCAGGTGGTGGTGCAGGGGGAGCGAAGCCGTGTAGACAAGATGCTACTCTTCCCCAAGCAGGCAGAGCTGGCGCGTAGTCAGGACTTCCTCAGCTTGCTACAGACTATGCATCTACGTGGTCTGACCATTGACCTGATGAACAAGCAGGCGACTATCCGTGGCGGGGCGGTGCAGTGGCAGGTCAATGGTGTACCTCGCACGATAGAAGATGTGCAGAGCATCGATCCTAAGCGCATCCTGCGCATTGAGTACTCTGATATGGTCTCAGCGCGATACACCGATCGGGGCGTCGGGGGCATCGTCAATGTGATCCTCAAGGAGCGTCTGCATGGAGGCTCCGTCTGGGCGCAGGTGGAGTCGGCACTGACGACAGGCTTTGTCAATGGAGCTTTGGGGGCTCGCTATGATCGGGGACGTCACTCCTTTACGCTCGACTACAACAATGGCTTCCGAAACTACCGCAAGCGCTTTGCCTACCTAGAGACGAAGTACATAGCTCCGCACCAGGAGCTGATCCGCACGGAGACGCCTGAGGCTAGCCCCTTTGGCTATATGGTTCAGGACCTTAACCTCTCCTATTTATATAAGCCCAGCGAGCGACAGCAGTTTAGTGCTACGCTACGCAATGAGTTCGTCAACTACCACAACAACTCCACCTCGCAAATAACGCAGAGCGACAGCGACCCCTTCCATAGGGAGTCTAGCGTCAAGGAGCGTAGCTACACGCCGGCACTCGACCTGTACTATGCCAATATGCTGAGCAATGGGGGCAAGCTAGAGGTCAATCTCGTAGGCTCTTATAGCGGTGGCCATCGAGACTTCTCGCTACAAGATCAGAAGCCCACGCAGCTGCGTGAGGTGCAGAACTCTGTCGACGTGAGCCGCACGGCCCTCATTGGGGAGCTGGTCTACAACCATCCTTTCAGCAGTCACTTCACGCTCGCCACAGGTTTGCAACATACGACCGCTTACTCGCTCAATAAGTATGTCGAAGTAACGGACAATTTGCTGGAAAACAACAGCTACCTCTTTGCCAATGCGCAGGGACAGCTCGGTAAGGTGCAGTACAGTATCGGTACGGGTGCCAAGCTCTTTGTCGTGCAGGATGCGACCGACCGAAAGAGCTTCGTGAGGAATCAGAGTACGCTCTCGCTCTTCTACAGCCCAGTCAACCATCTGACGCTTGTCCTCAAGTCTACCTACCTGCCGACGCTCCCCTCGCTGAGTATGCTCTCACGGGTGCGACAGCGTGTGGACGACCTGATGGTGACGAGTGGCAATCCAGATCTCAAGGCGGCTCAGTCGCTCTACAACCGCCTCGGGGTGTACTACCAGACGGAGCTCTTGACGAGCAATGTAGACCTCTCAATAAACAATACGTGGTCGCCTATCCTCTGGGATGCAACCTACGATGCGACCGGCGGATACTTCCTCACGCGTGCTACGAATGGGCGCTACAATCGTCAGTATAGTATCTCTTGGCAGGGCGGGCTAAACAATCTGTGGAACTTCCTAACGCTGCAAGGCACCGTGCGCTACGATATATTTCGCACGCATACGGGTGTCGCCTCCTACAAGCTCAACAGTCTCTACTGGGATGCTAGCGTGATGATGAGCTACAAGGGGTGGACGCTCGGCTACGCCTATCTCCATCCGCAGTGGACCCTATCGGGTCATACGAAGTCGCTGGGCGAAAACTCCTCCCGTCTGATGCTCCTCTACAAGTATCGCGACTGGAACTTCTATGCGAGCTGCATATTCCCCTTTACGCCACGTGGCGCCGAGTACCGTAGCGAGTCTCTCTCGCCCGTCATACCCAGTACGAGCCACGTTTACATCCTAGACAACCGCAACATGGTGACCGTCGGGGTCTCTTGGCGCCTAAACTTCGGCAAGCAGCTTCAGCTCATCGACCGTACGCTCCAAAACAGAGACTCCAACGAGAGCGTCGTCAAGTAGAGGCTGTTGCAAAAGTCAACAGTCTCACAATCTTGCAAGATTGTCCAGACTTTGCAGAAAGGATGAAGCGCAAGGCGCTGAGGGTGAGGTCTGAAGGGAGC
>OHQM01001029.1_pt1 | contig 12847 bp, 9 predicted proteins | sample 1577941 | NCBI WGS metagenome assembly OHQM01 (sample SAMEA3879604, study PRJEB24766) | human gut metagenome | biome: human-associated habitat; feature: feces | place: USA | collected 1985/1987
GCGTCCGCTATTCGCCCGGACGCCCTGCCGTCGCCGTAGGGGTTGACGGCCTGAGCCATGCGCCGGTACTCGTCCGCGTCGTTCAAAAGCTCCGTGGCGAGGCGGAGGACGGTATCCCTGTCCGTTCCGGCGACCTTGACGGTGCCGGCCTCGACGGCCTCTGGACGCTCGGTCTCGCTGCGCAGCACCAGCACGGGCTTGCCCAGCGCGGGAGCCTCCTCCTGGAGCCCGCCGGAGTCGGTCATGACCATGTAGCTCCTGGCCATCAGCCGGTGCATGTCCACGGCGGAGAGCGGCTCAATGAGCGCGATGTTCCCGACGCCGCCCAGCTGCTCGCGCGCGGTCTCGCGCACGACGGGGCTGAGGTGCACGGGGTAGACCACGAGTATGTCAGGGTTCTCCAGCGCGAGCGCGCGCACGGCGGAGAAGATGTTCCGCATCGGCTCGCCGTAGTTCTCGCGCCTGTGGCAGGTGAGGGTCACTATGCGCCGGCCGGTGAAGTCCAGCGTGTTCAGCTCGTCCGAGGCGAAGCCCTCGCCGTGGGCGGTGTAGGCCAGGGCGTCTATGACCGTGTTGCCGGTGACAAAAACGCCGCCCTCCACGCCTTCGCGGCGCAGGTTCTCGGCGTTGCGCGCGGTGGGCGCGAAGTGCAGCGTGCACAGCTGGCCGGCGAGGCGGCGGTTCATCTCCTCCGGCCACGGCGACCAGCGGTCAAACGTGCGAAGCCCGGCTTCGACGTGGCCGCAGTTTATTTTGGCGTAGAAGGCCGCCAGCGCGGCGGCAAAGGTGGTCGTCGTGTCCCCGTGGACAAGCACGAGGTCGGGCTTTGCGGACTCGAACACGCCGCCCAGCCCGTCCAGCACGCGCGCGGTTATCCCGGCGAGCGTCTGCCCGCTCTGCATGACGTTCAGGTCATAGTCCGGGCGTATGCCGAAGGCGTCCAGCACGCCGTCGAGCATCTCGCGGTGCTGAGCCGTGACGCACACCTGGCTGTCTATGCCCTCGCGGCGGGCGAGCTCCAGCACCAGGGGCGCCATCTTTATCGCCTCCGGGCGGGTGCCGAATATGCTCATGACTTTAAGCTTCGTCATTGTGCTTCTCCTTGTGGTGGTGCAGCCCGTGGCTCTCCTCCACGCCGTCCAGGTTGGGGTCGACGGGCGGATGGTACTTGTGCCCGCGCAATGTGCGCTCGATGTAGATGCCGATGGCGACGGCGGCCAGCGCGGCCACGACTATCAGCCAGGTGCGCACAGCGCCGTCCGTGGCGAGCACCACGGCGCACAGGCCGAGTATCGCGGACAGCGAGTAGAGTATCGCCACGGCCTGCTTCTGGCTCAGACCCATGTCTATCAGCCTGTGGTGCAGGTGGCCGCGGTCGGGGTGCATGGGGCTCTGCCCGCGCAGTATGCGGCGGAAAAAGGCGCACACCGTGTCAAAAAGGGGCAGGAACAGGGCGAGTATGGGCACTACGAACGTGACCAGAGCATAGGTCTTGAACATGCCCACGACGGACACCGTGCTCAGCACGTAGCCCAGCAGCAGCGAACCGGTGTCGCCCATGAAGATGCGCGCGGGGTTGAGGTTGTAGGGCATGAAGCCCAGGCAGGCGCCCATGAGCGCGGCCAGCAGCAGGGCGACGTCGCCCTCGCTCACCAGCAGGGCGACGACGAACATGGTCGTGCTGGCGATGGTGCTCACGCCGACGGCCAGGCCGTCCAGCCCGTCTATCAGGTTGACGCTGTTCGTGATGCCGACGATCCAGAGTACCGTCACCGGTATGGCCAGCCAGCCGAGGAACAGCAGCTCGTTGTCGGAAAAAATATTGGGGTTTGAGAAGAACTCGATGACCACGTCGTGCGCGACGGCGATGACCGCCGCGGCTATCTGCACCAGCAGCTTTATCCATGCGCGCAGATTGACAACGTCGTCGATAGCGCCGCAGGCGACTATCAGCACCGAGCCGAGCAGGATGCCGCGCACCTGGCGGGTGATGTCTGCAAAGAGGACGACGCTGAGGATGAAGCCGAGGAAAATGGCAAGACCGCCCATGCGGGGGATGGGGTGGTCGTGGACGCGGCGCGCGTCCTTCGGCACGTCTATCGCGCCGACCTTCTGGGCGAAGGTCTTGACGATGGGCGTGGAGGCGAAGCTGACAGCGAAACCGACGGCTATGGCGAGAAGCGCGCGAAGCCACAGCTCTGTGTTGAGGAACATAGCTCACACTCCCGAATACCGCCGCGCCGGGAGCTTCTCCGGCGCGGCGGAAGCAGATTGCTGAAATTGTGTCGCGCCGCTTCAGCGCGCGATGAAGCCCAGCTTCTTGTAGACCTTGCGGAGGGTCTTGCCCGAGGCTGCGGCGGCCTTTTCCGCGCCCATGCGGTATACGCTCTCAAGGTAGGCCTTGTCCGCGAGCATGCGGGTGGCCTCCTCACGGATGGGCCGCAGCTGTTCCACAACGGCCTCGCCAACGGCGGTCTTGAAAGCGCCGTAGCCCTTGCCGAGAAAGTCCTTTTCGATCTCGTCGAAGGACTTGCCCGTGGCGCAGGAATAGATCTGCATGAGGTTCGCAACGCCCGGTTTCTCAGCGGGGTCGAAGCGGACGCAGTTTTCGGAGGTGTCCGAATCCGTCACGGCTCTCTTGAACTTGCGCATGATGTCCTCGGGCTTTTCCATGAGGTGGACGCAGCCGTTGGGGTCCTTGTCGGACTTGGACATCTTGCTGGTGGGGTCGGTGAGGCTCATGATGCGCGCGCCGACACGCGGGATGTAGGCCTGGGGCACGGTGAAAACGTCGCCGTAGATGTTGTTGAAACGGATGGCCACGTCCCGGCAGAGCTCGACGTGCTGCTTCTGGTCGTCCCCGACGGGGACGAAGTCCGCCTGATAGAGCAGGATATCCGCCGCCATGAGGGCGGGGTAGGTGAACAGGCCGCCGTTTATATTGTCTGCGTGCTTGGCGCTCTTGTCCTTGAACTGGGTCATGCGGGAAAGCTCACCGAACATGGTGAAGCAGTTGAGCACCCAGCCGAGCTCCGCGTGCGCGGGCACGTGGCTCTGGATAAAGAGCGTGACCTTGTGCGGGTCCAGGCCGCAGGCGATGTACTGCGCGAGCTGCTCCAGCGTGCGGCGGCGCAGGTCGGCAGGCACCTGGCGCACGGTTATGGCGTGCATGTCCACGATGCAGTAATAGGCGTTGTAGTCGTCGATCATGTCCACCCAGTTCCGGATGGCGCCCATGTAGGAGCCGAGCGTCAAATCACCGGAGGGTTGGATGCCGGAGAACATGGTTTTTCTTTCATCCATCGAAAAAGACCTCTAATCCTTACAGTGTGGAGCGCGCGAGGGGCGCGCGTTGCTTATTTTTTGAGTCCGCAGTCCGCGGCGAGCTTGGCAAAGGCGGCCATGCTGCGCTTAATCATGTCGCCGCTGACGCAGTAGGCGAGCCTGACGTAGCCTTCGCAGCCGAAGGAGGCGCCGGGGACGAGCAGGAGGTTGTACTTCTTGGCGAGGGCCACGAACTCCGGCTCAGGCACCGGGGTCTTGACCCAGAGGTAGAAGGCGCCGGCGGGGTACTCACATTCGTAGCCCAGCTCGTGCAGGCCGTTGTAGAGCAGCTTGCGGTTGGCGTCATAGGCGGCGATGTCGGTGGAGGCGTCGAGGCACCTTGCGACAGCCAGCTGCATGAGGCTGGGCGCGTTGACGAAGCCGAGCATGCGGTTGGCGACGACGGCGGCGTCGATTATGAGCTGCGCGTCCACGATGTCGGAGGGGATGACGAGATAGCCGATGCGCTCGCCCGGCAGGGAGAGGCTCTTCGACCAGGAGTAGCCGACGATGGTGTTCTTGCAGCAGTCGGGCAGCCAGGGGACCTCGGCCCCGTCGTAAGCGAGCTCACGGTAGGGCTCGTCCGCGATGACGTAGATGACCGTGCCGAATTCCTTGCCCTTCTCCTCCAGCAGGGCGCCGAGCTTCTTGAGCATCTCCGCAGAGTAGATGACGCCGGTGGGGTTGTTGGGGTTGTTCAGGATGATGGCCTTGGTCTTGGGCGTGACGGCGGCGGCAATGGCGTCTATGTCGGGCATGAAGCCGTTTTCCGCCGCGGCGGGGACGACGACGACCTTGGCGTCGGCGTTGCCGATGTAATTGTTGTACTCGAAGAAGTAGGGGGAGATGACGATGACCTCGTCCCCCGGGTTGCAGAGCACGCGGAGGATGACGTTCAGGCCGCCGGCGGCGCCGACGGTCATTATGATGTTGTTTTCGTTGTAATCGGTGCCGAAGCGGCGGTTCAGGGAATCAGCCACGGCCTTGCGGACGGCGGGGAAGCCGGCGTTGGCGGGGTAGCCGTGTACAGTCATGGGGTCGTCGTTCGTGATGATGTCAACGATGGCGTCTTTCACCGCGTCGGGGGGAGCAAAATAGGGGTTGCCTATGGAAAAGTCAAAGACGTTTTCGGGGCCGAACTCATCGGCGAGACGCTTGCCTTCTTCGAACATCGCGCGAATGGCGCTGCCGCCGGCGGCCAGCTTTATCATTCTTTCACAAATCAATGTCTCTTCCTCCTCGTTCAGAAATTACGCCCACTTTGTGAACGCCCATACCTAATCCGTATTTTAGCACATTTTTCTCGCTTTTACAATATTGACAAAGGGTATATGATAAAATAAGATAAAGAGGTTTTCCGGGGAATAATTGTACGGAGGCTGCTTAAATGAAGGATAAAAGCTGGTTTGAAGCCATGGAGGCGCGCATACCCAAGGGCGAGGTACGTACCCGCTTCGCGCCGAGCCCGACGGGCTACATGCACGTCGGCAACCTGCGCACCGCGCTCTACACCTATCTCATCGCGCGCCGCGCCGGCGGCAAGTTTATACTGAGAATAGAGGATACCGACCAGGGCCGCCTCGTCGAGGGCGCCGTGGACGTCATATACAAGACCATGCGCGAGTGCGGGCTGTCGCACGACGAGGGCCCGGACGTGGGCGGCCCCGTCGGCCCCTACGTGCAGACCGAGCGCCGCTCGCTCTACATGGATTATGCCGAGCTGCTCATAGAGCGCGGCCACGCCTACCGCTGCTTCTGCGAGAAGACCGAGGAGGCCGCCGAGGGCTTCAAGCATGAGGACGACCCCTGCCGGAGCCTCTCGAAGGAGGAGTCCGACGCGCGCGCCGCTGCGGGCGAGCCCTTCGTCATCCGCCAGCGTATCCCGCACGAGGGCGCGACCACCTTCCACGACGAGATCTTTGGCGACATCACCGCCCCGAACGCCGACCTCGACGACCAGGTGCTCATGAAGCGCGACGGCCTGCCCACCTACAACTTTGCCAACGTCATAGACGACCACCTCATGGGCATAACCCACGTCGTGCGCGGCACGGAGTACCTCTCCAGCGCGCCGAAGTATAACCTCCTCTATGAGGGCTTCGGCTGGGAGGTCCCGAAGTATGTCCACTGTTCGCCCGTCATGCGCGACGCGCACAACAAGATGTCGAAGCGCCACGGCGACCCCTCCTACGAGGACCTGATCGCCCAGGGCTATCTCACCCCCGCAGTTGTGAACTACGTCGCCCTCCTGGGCTGGAGCCCCGGCGGTGAGCGCGAGATATATTCGCTCAAGGAGCTGGAGCAGGTATTTGACCTCCACGGCCTGTCGAAGTCCCCGGCCATCTTCGACATTGAAAAGCTCCGCTGGCTGAACAGCGAGTATATCCGCTCCATGCCGCCCGAAGACTTTGCCGCGGCCGCGGAGCCCTATATCCGCGAGGCGGTGAAGAACCCGGCCATAGACCCCGCCGCCATCGCCGCGCTCCTGCAGCAGCGCACCGAGGTGCTGACGGATATCCCGGGTAAGCTCGGCTTCTTCGACGCGCTGCCCGAGTACGGGCCGGAGCTTTTTGAGAACAAGAAGTCGAAGTCCACGCCGGAGAGCGCGAAGAAGTTTCTGGCCCTTGCCATAGAGCGCCTGGAGACGCTGCCCGGCTGGGACGACGAGGGCATCCTCGAATCGATGAAGGCTCTGGCCGAGGCCGAGGGCGTGAAAAACGCCGCAGTCATGTGGCCGGTGCGCATAGCCGTCTCCGGCCAGACCGTGACCCCCGGCGGTGCGGTTGAGCTTTGCCGTATCCTTGGCCGGGAGGAGACGCTCGCCCGTCTCCGCGCGGGCCTTAAAAAGCTCGGCTAAAAATTGCATATTGTGAAAACGCCTCTTTCGGAGAAAATACCGGAGGAGGTGTTTTTTAATATGATGAAAAAGTCAACTGCATATATCATCATAGCCGTCCTGAGCGTCGCGCTCATCGTGACGGGACTTTTTGCCTGGAATGAGAGCCAGAACGGCCTTAACGCCATGCGCGCAGGTCAGTCCTACGGCAGCGTAGCCATGGGCGAGCTGGCCTCGTCGCTGAACTCCATGGATGAGGCGCTGCGTGAGAGCACCTATGCGACGAACGCCCCGCTTTTCTCGCAGCTGTGCGCCAAAGCGGCGGCCAATGCGTCCGGAGCGGTGAGCGCGCTGGCTGCGATGCCGTATACCACGACGGAGCTTGAGAAGCTCTCGGGCTATATAAACAGCGCGGGCGACTGGGCGCTCTGGCTCTCGCGCGAGGGCGCCGAGGGCAGGCTGCCCGACGAGGAGACGATGGAACAGCTGCGCGAGATATCCGAGTCCGTGTCGGACCTTGCGTCCCAGGCTACCCAGCTCGGTACCCAGTTTTCCGAGGGCGCGTTGAAGCTCGACAGCTACGCCGCCTGCGCCGACGACGGGGAAGAGGGTACCGTGGGCTGCGAGCTGCGCCGCATAGACTCCGAGCTGGATGAGTTCCCCGAGCTGGAATATGACGGCAAGTATTCCGCCTCTGCGCTGTCCGTCACGGCAAAATCGCTCGACGGGGCCGAGAGCGTCACGGAAGAAGAGGCAAAGGCCGTCGCAGCGGATTTCCTGGGCGTCCCGCAGTCGGAGCTGGAGAGCGTGGGCCGCGCCTCCTGCGATCTGCCCTGCTGGAGCTTCAGCGTCGGGGACGGCGAGGGCGACTTCCGCATGATAAGCGTCTCCGAGCAGGGCGGACAGGTGCTGAGCGTCACCGGCTCCCGCCGGGTGAGCTCGCCGCAGCTGAACGCCGAGCAGGCGCAGGCGGCCGCGGAGGACTTCCTGGAGCAGGCCGGCATGAACGTCACGCAGCTGCTCTCATCGTCGGAGGACGGCGGGCTTGCCGCCTTCACCTTCGCGGGCAGCGAGAACGGGGTGGTGTACCCGGCTGATGCCGTGAGCATATCCATCGCGCTCGACGACGGCTCCGTGTGTTCCTACGACGCCACGAACTATATCCTGAACCACACCGAGCGCGACCTGGGCGAGCCCTCCATAAGCGCCGAACAGGCGGCGGAGGCCCTGCCTGCGGAGCTTAAGGCTGCCTCTCCCATGCTGATGGCCGCGCTGACAGAGGGCGGCGGAGAGCGGCTGTGCTACGTTTTCCCCTGCGAAGCAGAGGATGGCTCTACCGTCACGGTCTACGTGGACGCGAAAACCGGCGAACAGACCAAAATTGAAATAGGCCGCACTTGACGAACGGCCCGGAAAAGAGTAATATTATGTTAGCGTTTTATGCAGAAATGTATAATATTACTCTTCAAGGAACGGAGGAACCTCCATGAGCTTTATTCCTCGCGTGACCTGCCGCCGCTGCGGCCGGCAGTTTTCCGGGATGAGAGGCCGCTGCCCATATTGCGGCACGCGGCGCGTCCGCCAGAGCGAGCGGGTACCCGGCCCCACGCCCGGCGAAGATATGTCTACGCCCTCCGGCCAGAGGGCGGCTGTGAACGCGCGCTGGCAGCTCATTTTCGGCGCCATCCTGCTCGTTGCGGTTATTTTGGCCGTCGTCGTGCTCATTTCCATGAGCCTGAACAGCGGCGGCGTCACCAAGCCCTCGCCCACCGTGCCCGTCGTGCCGAGCGCGAACGAGCTTACCGACCCGACCGTTCCCCCGACCGCGACGCCCACGCCCACGCCCACCCCGACGATCGAAAGCGTCACCATCTATTACGGCAGCGAGCCTCTTGGTGATGATGTGACCATCTCCACGCCGCTGACCGTTACAGCCTCCATCTGGCCCATGACGGTCGAGATTCCCGCGGAGGCGATAGTCTGGGAGAGCAGCGACCCGAACGTCGTTAAGGTCGAGGTCAGCGCTGACGACCCGACCCGCTGCACCCTCACCGGCGTAGGTTCCGGCAGCTGCAACGTCACCGTCACCGTCTACGGCGCCAGCGACACCGCCATAGTCCGCTACGTCGGTTGACGAAAAGCGAATACTGAACAGCGGCCGCATACAGCGGCCGCTGTTTTTATGCTTGACAATAGTACGAATTCGTATTATACTAAAATACGGATTCGTACTGAACAGGAAGGGGGACGCGATAGATGGAGGATAAGGAGGTCCAGATACGCCGAATAATGCTGAGTCTGAACCGCATAGACGAGATATATTACCGCTGGGGCCGGAAGGTGGGGATAAAGGAGAACCTGCTGGCGCTCTTGTACGCGCTGAGCGACGGCGGCCACTATACGCAGAAGCAGATATGCGAGGAATGGCTCATTCCGAAGACGACGATAAACACGCTCATAAAGGAATGCGTCCGCGACGGCCTGATAGTCCTGCGGCACGAGCCTCACAGCAAGGAGAAGCTGATATGCCTGACGGAGGCGGGGCGGCAGCACAGCGACGAGGTGCTGCGGACGCTGAAGCAGGCGGAGGCGCGGGCTTATGACGAGACGCTGAAGAGGTGCGGAGCGGGCATAACGGAAGTTTTTGAAGAATTTGCGGCGCGGCTGCAGGAAGCCTGCGAGGACGCCGCGCCGGGAGGCTCCCCTTGAAGGGGGCAAAAAGACCGGGGTCGGAGGACCCGAAAATATACTATGAAAAACCGATTATCACAGGAATTCAATACACATACCCTTATAAGATTTGCCATGCCGACCACGGTGATGCTGGTTTTTATGTCCCTGTACCAGATGGTGGACGGCGTGTTCGTTGCGAACCTTGTGGGCGAAAACGCCCTTTCGGCGCTAAATATAGTCTATCCTGTCCCGAGCGCCATAATAGCAGTTTCTATCATGCTGGCCACGGGCGGCAGCGCCGTTGTAGCCCGGAACATGGGGGAGAAGAGGGAGCGGGAAGCCAAAGAGAATTTCACCCTCATAATCGTCGCCGGCCTGGTGGTCGGTGCGGCGTTCACGGTCTTCGGGCTGCTGTTTCTGGAGGAGATAGTCCTCGCACTGGGCGCGACGCCCAGCCTCTACGGTTACTGCTGCGACTATCTGCGCGTGCTGCTGGCGGCTGCGCTGCCTGCGGTGTTCCAGATGCTTTTCCAGACCTTTTTCGTGACCGCGGGCAAGCCAGCGCTGGGCCTTGTGACGACCATCATAGGCGGCTGTGTGAACGTCGTTTTCGACTATGTGTTCATAAAGCTCTGCGGCATGGGCGTCACTGGCGCGGCTATCGCTACCTCCATGGGCTACGCCGTCCCGGCGCTGGCCGGGCTGCTGTATTTCTCGTTTAACCGCAGGGGGACGCTGTGCTTTGTCCGGCCGGTTTTCAGGAAAGGGGTCCTGCTGCACAGCTGCGCCAACGGCTCGTCTGAGATGGTGAACAACATAGCCGTCTCCATAACGACCTTTATATTCAACAATCTGATGCTGAAATACGCGGGGGAGGCCGGGGTCGCGGCCATAACCGTGGTGCTGTACGCGCAGTTTTTGATGACCTCGGCGTTCATGGGCTTTTCCGGCGGCGTTGCTCCGGTCATAAGCTATAACTATGGCCGGAGGAACGACGCTCAGCTCAGGAAGATATTCAGGATATCCATGGGCGCGGTGACCGCCGCATCTGTGCTGGTGTTTGTGTTTTCGGAGCTGTTCTCCTCGGTGGTCATAGGCGTGTTCGCCTCGCCTGGCAGCGAGGTGTTCCGCCTGGCGAAGCACGGCTTTGCAGTGTTCGGCGTGAACTTCCTGTTTGCCGGGCTGAATATCTACGCCTCGGGCATGTTCACGGCCTTTTCGGACGGCCTGGTGTCAGCGGTCATCTCGTTTTTGCGGACGCTGGTGTTCCTGGTCGCGTCGATGCTCATACTGCCGATGCTGCTGGACATAGACGGCGTGTGGCTAGCCGTCCCCGCCGCAGAGGCCCTGGCCTTCATTGTGTCGGTCTACTATCTCGTGAGCCGGCGAAAGAAATACCACTACGCCGGCAAAACGGATTAAACCAAAACCCGGCCCCAAGCAACCGCCTGGGGCCGGGTTTTTTATTTTATCTTCCCTCCTCCATCGAGGCGAGGTCCATGTATTCGTCGTAGGTACACATCCTGTCCGTGATGGAGCCGTCGGGGTTAATTTCGATTATGCGGTTGGCTACGGTTTGGGTGAGCTGGTGGTCGTGGCTGGAGAATATGATGTTGTGCGGGAAAGCCTCAAGGCCGTTGTTCAGGGCGGCGATGCTCTCAAGGTCGAGGTGGTTCGTCGGCTGGTCGAGCAGCAGTACGCTCGCGCCGGAGAGCATGAGCTTCGAGATCATGCAGCGCACCCGCTCGCCGCCGGAGAGCACGTTTACGGGCTTGTACACCTCGTCGCCCGAGAAGAGCATACGCCCAAGGAAGGTGCGCAGATAGCTCTCGCGCTTGTCCTCCGAAAACTGCCGCATCCAGTCCATGATGGAGAGCTCACAGCCCTCGAAGTAGGCGCTGTTGTCTGTGGGCATATAGCCCTGCGTCGTCGAGACGCCCCACTTTATCTCGCCCGAATCCGGCTCCTCCTCGCCCATGAGCAGCTTGAAGAGCAGCGTCACGGCCAGCTCGTTGCGGCTGATGACGGCGATCTTGTCCTCCTTACCCATGATGAAGCTCACGTTTTTGAGGACCGGTACGCCGTCTACGGACTTGCAGAGGTCCGTGACAAAGAGCCTGTCCTTACCCGGCTCGCGGTTGGCTTTGAATCCGACCCAGGGATAGCGGCGGGAGGAGGCGGGCAGCTCCTCGACGGTGAGCTTGTCCAGCAGTTTCCGGCGGCTCGTCGCCTGGCGGGACTTCGATTTGTTGGCCGAGAAGCGGCGGATGAAGTTCTGCAGTTCCTCGATTTTCTGCTGGGCCTTCTTGTTCTGGTCCTTTATGAGCTTCTGGATGAGCTGGCTGGACTCGTACCAGAAGTCGTAGTTGCCGACGTACATCTTTATCTTGCCGTAGTCTATGTCCACGATGTGCGTGCAGACGTTGTTGAGGAAATAGCGGTCGTGGCTGACCACCAGCATGCTGACGTTGAAGTCGCGCCTGATCTGCTGGATGAGGTCGAGCACGGCGGCCTGCACGGACAGGTCGAGCCCCGTGGTCACCTCGTCGAGCAGGAGGACAGGGTCGCGGCCGATCTTTCTCTTCACGCCGTCAGCGGCGGCCAGCATCATCGCAATCGCCGTACGCCGGCGCAGTCCGCGGCTCAAAGCCTCGGAGGCCAACCTTTCGCCGGCCATGATGATAATATCGTCGCGGTGCGGTCCAACTACGGGGAATTTCACCGCCGCCTCGCGGCCGCGGTTTGCGATGACCGCCTTCGCGTAATCGTTCTCGCAGTCGTCGTCAAAACCGGCTCCGCCTCTCTTCAGCGAGAGCGTGATCTTCACCGGCGTGAGCTCCGACATTCCCTCAAGGCATGAGGAGAGCAGCTTTACCCCCTCTATCCGCATCCGCCATATCCAGGCGGCAAGCGGCAGCAGCGCCCGGTCGGCGATCATCGCAGGCATCCCGCGTTTAAGAAATACCGCCTTCTGGCGGACGCCGCGCCTGTACTCGGCAAGACGCATCGCGTAAGAGGGAACTATCAGCGCCAGCAGCATATCAAGCAGCCTCCGGCGGAAGGCTGAAGAGCCCTCCACGATAGACATGTCGTCGGGAAGGAAGGTAAGCACCGGTATGTTCCAGCGCAGATCCGCGGCGGTAACTGATTTATCATCCAGCCTCAGCATATAGCGGCGCGATATTTTCACGCGTATTATCCCGCCGGATTCAAGCTCTCCGGTCAGCTGCACCTCGGAAGAACCGCTGCCCCAGGTAGGCATCGAGAGAGTTTTCGCGCCGCGCTCAAGCGGACCCCACCCGGAGACGATATTTATCCCCTCAAGGATGTTTGTCTTTCCCGCGCCGTTCTCGCCGGTAAGCAAATTCAGCCCCGGGGACCATCTCATCTCCCGGGGCTCAAGATTTTTAAAATTATTGAACCGAACCCGGCTAAATCCCATCCGCTCCGTTTTGCTCCGTATCAAACATCCTGAGTTCATCCTCAGAGAGGTTGATCGGCGCGATGAGACATAAGAAATCGTCGCTGTCACTGCGTTTTACCGCCATATGGCCGGCCTGGCCGTTGAAAGAAAGCTTTACCTCGGGATCTCTCATCACCTTTAGAGCCTCCAAGAAAAACTTGGAATTGACGGCGATCCTCAGCTTTTCGCCCTCCGCCTCCGCGCCGATCTCTTCCTTGGCCTGTCCGAAATCCGGAGCCTTGCCGCGCAGTACCATCTCCGAGCCGGGGATGATGTCCAGAACTACCATGCGGTTGAAGTCCCGAACGATGACATCCACGCGTTCAAGGGCGGAGATGAGAGCGCCTCTGTCGGTAACGACGCTGAGGGTGCTGTTCTTCGGCAGTATTTTTTCATAGGGCGGAAACTTTGACTCCACGCGGCGGACGGTGAATTCGAGCGTGTCTGTCTTGAAGTAGAACTGCGCGCTGTCAAAGAGCACCTTTACCTCCGTTTCCGGGTTCAGCGAGCCAAGTATCCGCTGAAGCTCCTCTACCCCCTTCATCGGCAGC
>OHQM01001034.1_pt1 | contig 12830 bp, 15 predicted proteins | sample 1577941 | NCBI WGS metagenome assembly OHQM01 (sample SAMEA3879604, study PRJEB24766) | human gut metagenome | biome: human-associated habitat; feature: feces | place: USA | collected 1985/1987
AGGTTGCCTGGGGCAGAATATCCTTGTTCATCTGGTGCAGCGTGTCCCGAAGCTGTGGCATACCCACCCCGTCCAGGTCAAAGACCAGGGCATAGAGATACCGGGCATTTTTGCCGCACCGCCGCCGTCCAAAATAGGAGATAGGGGACATAATCGTGAAATCGGTGTCTTGCAGCTCCCGCAGCTCGTCCAGCTCGTCAGTAATGGTACAGCGTTTCGCTTTACCGTCCCCCTCAATCTGCAGGGCAATACCAGTAGCCTTGTCAACCTCACCTTTCGGCACCGTCACCGCGATCCCGTTTCCCTTCCTGTCCTCAAAATGACCCTTCCTCTCGAAAGATCCTTTCGGGAAGATCTCACGATAAAACTCATACGGCTCCACCGGCTCCAAAAACTTCCCTAAATGCTCGTTCTTTTCCCTATAAAGTTCCCGCAGCCGTTCCAGTGCTGCTTGCTGATCCGCCATTCCTTACACCTCTTTTCGTACATTCTGCAAACCCACAGGGGGAAAAGGGGGAGCCAAAGAGCGGCCCCTTCGGGGCCTTAAAGAGAAAGTCACCTCCCCCTTTTCCCCCTCGCTCTGGGGCATGGAAATGATGGAAAACCTTTCAGGTTTACCACATTCCCACACCCCGCCGCTCACCCCCATAACCCCCTCCGACTTTCTCCCTGTCCGAGAGAGAATATTTTATTATTTTTTCCCTGGCCTAAAGGCCATAGGGGGGCATATATTATCAATATATTTTATTCCCTATTTTACGACACGCTAACTTCCTGCTATCCCCTGTACCCCCATAGGGGGGCATATATTATCAATATATTTTATTCCCTATTTTTACTGTTATTATAGCCTGTCCGGGCGGCTCTTGCCAGGCCCCCTGACAGGCTTCTTTTACAGCTCCATACCACCCCAGGTGTGGCTCCGTTCCTGCTCTCTTTCCGGCTGCTGCACTTCTGGCACAGGTAGCAGCTCACGCGCCTTTTCGACCAGGGGCCGGAACTGCTCTGGCAAGTGCCGATCCAGGAAATCCAGCACCGCCCCGATCCCTTCCTGGAGCCGCGCCGAAAACCCGCGCGCCCGGCTCAAATCTTCTTCCAGGTATTCCACCTGCACTTTGAGCTGCCGGTTTTCATTTTCAAGCCGCTGCCGCTCCTGGGCCTCCTTCAGCTTTTCTTTCGTCGAGGGGATTTTCTGCTGAAGCTGTTGGTTTTCTACCTTCAGCTCCCGCACCTTCTGCTCTGCCGCCGCGCCCCGGATCACCGCCGCCTTCAGCTCCTTCACCTGCTCCACCGTCACGCCCTTGACGGCCCCTGTCAGCGTCTTTTCCGGCTGTATTGCGTCCAAATCGGGCTTGACCTTCTCCACCGCTTTCAGCAGCTTCACATTCCCTTGCAGGGCCTTTCTCTGCTTTTCCAGGGCCGCGATCTCCTGCTCTGCCGCTGTCACCTGTTCCTGGATAGCTTCAAGCCGCTGGGCCGCTGCTCTGTACTCTGGCAGCTCCATATGAGGCCGACCACCGCCCAAGCTGATAATCTCAAACTCGTGCGCCTGGGCGATTTCCGTTAGGGATTCTTTCTCCCGTTCCATCCAGGCTTTCCATTCCGTCTGCTTCCGGCCCAGCCCTTCAAATCCCTGCTGCTTTAACGCTTGTTTCATTGATACCCGCGTCGAAAGGCCCCGGCTCTGCTCCGTTGCCACCGGCACGAAGTCCACATGGAGGTGGGGCGTGGCCTCGTCCATGTGCAGCACCATATTAAACACCCGCAGATGAGGGTTGCGCTCCTGGAAGGACTCTGCAAACTCTTTGAGAGCTGCCGCCGCCCGTTCCCCTCCAGGGGAGCCGCACCCGCAGTCTGTCAAGTTGCCGATCTGGAAGATAGCCTCGTGAAATAGCTTTTCCTGCTTGCTCTGCCGGATATGCTCATAGTAGTCTGGTATCTTGTCCCTGGTCTTTTTCTTTTTGGCATTGTAGGCAGCCAGGGCTTCATCGAAAAGTTCGTGGTACACCTTTTTCAAATCCTCGTTGCAAAAGGTGACATTCTGCTCCGACCTGCTCCGGTCTACATTCGCCGCTGAAAAGCTCCTGTTGTTGTGCCGGATACTTCCCCGGCCCGTCATTCCCGAAATGGTTGTACCTATAAAATCACCCGTCCCTTTCCTGCAAAAAGCCCATATCCTACTATTCCTATTTTACCATAACTGGCCGCAGGCCACAACCTCTTTGTTACTTTCTTGTGAGAAAGTAACGCAAAAGCACTTTCACACCACCGCCCCTTTGGGGCTGGCAGTATGAAAGTGCCTTTGCGCCCTGCCGGGGGCTACAAGAGTCGGTAGCTCGCTGCTGCTTTTATACTAAGTTAGAATTTATCATCCAAAAATTTGTTTTTTATTCCTGTTTCAGTTTTGTAAAACCCAAAAAACAGAAATATAATTCCAACGGCTACTCCTGCAAATACGGTAGACTGTGCGGAAATATTAAGAAAAAGTAAGGATATACACAAAACGATTTCTACCAAACCTAATGTTTTGCCAATACCAATAAAAATATTAGGCGCTATGCTTTGTGCATAATCCCAATGCTCTTGTGACTTTCGTGAGGAAGGTGTGTTGTACCCGTTGCCAGAGTTCATATCTTTTACAGGGTGCTTCTTTAAGATATATCCCACAAAAATCATCACGAACGGTATTACGAAATTCAATATAAGTAATCCATACATAAGAACATCTCCTCAAATTCCGATTTAACTATCTAATCCTCAAAAACCATTGATTTTTCAAGGCTTCACGCCTGTTTTTCATTCAAACCTTATCTGTTTGCCCTTGTTTTTGCCCTTACGAGCCGAAACAAGGGCAACTTTTTATTCCCCGCCGACCACCTTATCCAGCAGCCTTGCGGAAGTGCGCTTCGCTTCCCTTGTAGAGTGAGCGTAGATGTTCATTGTGGTACTGACATCGGAGTGTCCGAGAAGTTCCTGCACATCTTTCGGCTTTGCGCCGCCGGAAAGCAGATTGCTTGTGTAGGTGTGACGGAGCGTGTGGAAATGGAAATCTTCAAGCCCTTTCACTTTCTTCTTTGCCGCCCTGCACATAATCCCTACCGTACTCGGCGCTTCATACGCCCCGTCTGCTCTCAGGCAGACAAAGGAGATTTCCTTGTAATCCTCCGGGACTTCCTCTGTCCTTTGCAGGCTGTAAACCTCATAATAGGTGCGCCCTTTTTCCTTTACTTCTTTGTAGTAGTTCAGGTGATAAAACTCCCCGTAGCGGAAACGGTTTTTGCGCTGTTCTGTTCTCGCCGCCCGCAGGATTGCCGCCAGCGTGTCGCAGAAATCAACGGTGCGGACTTTGCTCCGTTTTGTCGTTCCCACTTCGGTTGTGTGCCTTGTTCCGTTATAGCGCATGCTTCGGCGTACCGTGAGATATTGTTCCTCAAGGTTAATATCCTGCCAAGTCAAGCCGCATACTTCCCCGATACGAAGCCCCGTGTAGTACGCTATCTGCACAGGCAGCAAGGCGGGATTATCTTTTGCCTTGAGAAATTCCTCCAGCTTTTGGAACTGTTCATGGGTGATAGTAGGAATACTGGAAGTATCTTCCTCACTGTCCGAGAAAATATCCGTTTCCTGCTTCCTGCCCCTCAGCTTCACATACTGCATAGGGTTAAAGGTAATCAGTTTTTTCGGGAAAACCGCAAAGCGGAAGGAATTTTGCAACACCGCCGAGAACAGGAGCATATATCCTTTGCTCATGGGCTTTGAAGTTGTCCCGTCCGGGTTTGTCCCACCGTAGCTCAGAAAATCAATGAACGCCTGCAAATGGTCGGCGGTCACGGTTTTCAGCTTGCGTTTGCCAATGGGATATTGCTTGATACGGTTGACCGTTCCCTGATAGGACATGACCGTCCCGTTGCTTAAGTTGCCGGGTTTCAGTTCTTCCTCTACCCACATATCCAGCATATCGCCTACCGTGATGTTTTCCGCTTTCCCGACAAACTGCTTTTCCTCATAGTCCGCTATCGCTTTGCGGAGCATGGCTTCTGTTTCCGCCTTGCTCTCTGTGCCTGCAAACTCTTTCTGCACTTTTCTGCCGCTTTCATCTTCAATATAAAAGCGTCCGTACCACTTTTTGCCTTTCTTTCTTACAGAACCTTTTGCCATAGATAAAAAACTCCTTTCTATCCGTGGCAATCGGGACTGTGACATATGGTGTGCGTAAAGTAATTGTGTCACTTCCGCCAGTGAAAGTCAACTGGCGTCTTTACTTGTCAAGGTGCCACGGAATTTTCTTTTTCGGAAAGCCTTTCTTCGGCTTCCTCCACTATCCCGAAAAGTGCGCCCATCGACATTCTTGTGCGCCCCTCATCGTGGATATGTAAAATCCCGTCTAAAAACCGTTTCATATCCTCAATCGGTACTTCCATCTTCTTGCGGTATACCTGTTCCATGATTGCCCCGGACTCTATGGCGTACCGTCCAAGAGACTCTTTCAGCCCTTTGTCCTCCGCCACACGGTCAACTTCCTCCATAGCATCAGCAAAGTAGCAGGTCATAACCGTATACAGGTCAACCATCTTGCCGAGAAATGTCGTGAGAAGCTGCTGGTGCGGCTCGCCCTTTACTGTATAGGAAACTGTGTCCAGATATTTCCTGATGTGTTCCTCAATATCCCGCTGGCAAAGAGTATAGGTGTCATATTCCTTATCATCGGAAAGACCTGTCAGCCATTCGGGAGTTGTGAGCAACGCTTCCGCAAGACCGTTGATAACCATTGTGCGCTTCGGATCAACTCCGTCCGCTTCATACCGCTGAATGGTGGATTTGTTCACGCCTACACGCCTGCCAAGTTCCGGCATGGTAATGTTTAACTCTGTGCGGCGTTCCTTAATCCTCCTACCGACCTGTTTTGCGGTGAATGTGGTTTCTTTTTTCAAGGTGTTCACCTCCTGACTGGTATCAGTATAACACGCCGATACTTATTTTGCAACCTTTATCTCAATGAAAGTTGTAAATAAACTATGAATGGTTGCAAAATAGGTTGACAAGAGATGGCAGAATAAGTATAATGATAAAACAGTAGTTGCAAAATGAGTATTCTAAAAGGAGGTTGATAGAATGAGCGCAGTCAAAATGGGACTTACCATAGAGGAAGCCGCAGAATGTACGGGTATCGGCAGGAACACCATGCGGAAGCTGGTGGAATGGGGAAAGCTGCCCGTCCTCAAAGTGGGGCGCAAGACCATTATCCGCAGGGACACGCTGGAACGGTTTCTGACGGTCAATCAGGGAAGAAATCTTCTGAAGCCCGATGATGTCCGCAGAGTGGAATGACCATCCATTCTCTTTTCGGAAAGTAACCCTAAGCCCTCGGCGTTTGAGAGCGAAATACACCCCTCGCACAAATCTTCGATTTGTACTCCGGGTATTTCGCCCTTGCAGGGGGCTTCCGTATCAACCGCCTGCGGCGTATGATACGGGGCTGTCACCGCTGCCGCAGCGACAGCCACAACCGTAAACGGTTGCAAAAAAAGGACGCACCTTGACAACAGAAAACGGAGATGATGTATGCCGAGACACAGTTTTATCCAGATGTCAAAACTGCCCAATGTCAAAGGGCGAATATCGTATATTACAAGCCATGCAAGGCAGGAAAATCTCTATGCCACCTACCGCACCGCCGACAGCACCTTTTGGAGCAACCTTGCAAGGGAAAGCCAGCAGGAGTTTCAGCGCAGCGGCACAGAGGGCAAATGTATCGAAGCAAGGGAACTGATTATCGCCTTGCCCGAAATCTATACGCAATACGAGCCGCAGCAGGTACTCACGGACTTTACAGAGGAGTTCCGCAGGCGGTACGGTGTGGAGTGCGTGTCCGCCCTCCACCACAACAAGCGCAAGACAAATTATCATATCCATCTGATTTTCAGCGAGAGGAGGTTGCTCCCCGAACCTGATGTAAAGGTTGCTTCCCGCAGCGTGTTCTTTGACGAGACTGGAAAGCGTGTCCGCACCAAAAAGGAAATCACGGGGGAGGACGGGCAGATACGGAAAGGCTGTACCGTCATCAAAAAAGGCGAGGTATACGAAAGCCATCTGTTTACTACCAAAGATACACGCTTTAAGGGAGAGCCTTTTCTCCGAGAGATAAAGGAAGTGTATACAGAACTTATTAACTGCCATATCTCCGATCCTGAGCAGCACTTAAAGGTATTTGATAAAAACAGCGTCTATCTTCCGGCCAAGAAAATCGGCAAAAATAATCCCAAAGAGGACGAAATCAAAGCCGATAATGCCGCAAGGCAGGAATGGAACAGGACAGCGGATATGGCGTTATTATCAGGTATCTCCGAAGCAAAGATTTTAGAAGTCAAGCAGACAGAGATACACGAAAAGGCGAGCCAGTCTATCAAAAGCAAGGGCTGGCTGCCGGGTCTGTTCCGCAGTATCGTAAACAAGGCTAAGGACTTCCTGCAAAACTTAATCCGTGAACACGATATGCCGCCGAAGCCTGTCCTTGAAATAGATATGGCAGAGTTCCGTACCATGCAAAAGCTGATGATAAAGGCGCAGGATAAGGCGAAAGAAATCCGGCATTTGCAGGATACGGTACTTCCGAAGCTGAAACAACAGCTTGCCGATACAAAAGGGATTTTCAAGGGTAAGGAGCGCAAGGCGCTCACAGAGCAGATACAGCGGACAGAAAAGGAAATCGCTGAAAAGCTGGATAAACTGCCCGATGTTCTGAAAGAGGACGGTTATCCCGATGTGCAGGCGTACATGGCAACCTACCGTAAGGCGGAGGCTGTTGTGGAGCAGTTCAATCGTGACCTTGCCGCATGGGAGCAACAGGTCAGGGAAAAACAGAAACCCGCCAAAAAAGAGCAGGCAAAGCCGCCTGAACGAGAGAGCGTGCTGAAACGCCTGCGTCAGCTTCAGGCGGAGGGTAAGCAGAGAAACCAGCCGAGACAGAGAAAGAAATCCTTTGACAGAGACAGCCGATAGGCACGAAAAACCGCCGCTATGGTATCACCCATGCGGCGGCATACATAAAAATCTTATTTGTGTTCTGCAAGCGTGACTTTCATATCCTGAGCATTGATGCTTGTTTCCTTTTTGCACTTCGGACAGTAGAGAGGGAAGTTTCTTAATTCTGTATCTTCCCGTATCATTGTGCGAGTTTTATTGCCGCAGATAGGGCAATATATCCATTCTGTGGCTTTCATGTTACTTTTCTAATTTCAAGTCTTTTATTTTTTGAGATATTCTCTCAATGACCTGTATAAAACATTCATCACTTTTGCCCGTTGGATCGGGAAGACCCCAATTATCATCAAATGCTCTACCGATATAGGGACAGCCGACATCACACCCCATTGAAATCGCAATATCAGGCGTGGGAATTTTATCAATCGTCTTGCTATACTGGCTTTTCTCCATATCTATCCCATAAAGCTGTTTCATAAGCCGCACAGCATCCTGATTGATTTGTGGTTTTGTTTCTGTTCCAGCAGAATAGAAATCAAACTTATCTCCCGCCAAATGTTTTCCAAGTGCTTCTGCAATCTGACTGCGGCAGGAGTTATGCACACAAATAAAGGCTACCTTTTTCTTATCCATCATTAAAACCCCAGCTTGTGCAACAGAGCAACTACATCAGCAGTTTTCAAAACCTTACCCATAGCAACAACCTTTTCGTTGACAACAAGGGCAGGCATACTCATAACGCCATATTCCATAACCTTTTTCAAGTCCGTAATATATTCTACTTCTACGGAAATCCCCATTGCTTTAACGGCGGATTGTGTGTTCTCATAAAGAGCATGACAACACCCTGAACCTAATACCTTGATACAGCAGATTTCTCCCTCTTTCAAATCAGGACAGCAATCGTTTGTAATGCTTTCTGCTTCGCTGGCAGCACAACCACAGCTACAAGCGCAAGCAGGTGTTTTCTTTTCTTCTTCCTTTTTCTTTCCAAAATTAAATAATGCCATAATAATAACCTCCTAAAATTAAACAATTAAATATTGTATTGCGTTGAAAAGATAGCCTACAATAATAATACCAGCGGCACATATTCCAATGAAAATACCGAGCAGTTTCGGCTTAACTGCTTGGCGAAGCATAATTATTGAAGGGAGCGAGAGCGCTGTAACGCCCATCATAAAGGAAAGCACAACGCCGAGCAAAGCACCTTTTGCAAGCAGGGCTTCTACAATCGGGATTGTACCGAAAATATCCGCATAGATCGGAATACCTACTATCGTAGCAAGAATTACGCCAAACGGATTATTTTCGCCAAGTGCTTTGACAATAAATTCTTCAGGAATCCAGTTGTGAATGAAAGCACCAATGCCCACGCCAATCAGAACATAAGGAGCAACCTTTTTAGCGGTTTCAACAACCTGTTCCCACGCAAATTTCATACGGTCTTTGAAATGCAGCTCCTCCTGCGGAACATCAATTGAGTGACCGTTTCGGATATATTCTTCCACTTGATTATCGAGGTGCAGCTTTTCAATTATCGTTCCGCCAGCCACAGCGATTACTAAACCGAATATTACATATAAAACAGCAACTTTCCAGCCGAAAATACTCATCAGTAAGACAAGGCTTCCGAGGTCAACCATCGGCGAAGAAATCAAAAAGGAGAATGTAACTCCAAGTGGTAAGCCTGCGCTTGTAAATCCGATAAACAGCGGAATAGAGGAACACGAGCAAAACGGTGTTACCGTACCGAGCAGAGCTGCGATGATATTCGCCCATATGCCGTGAAATCTGCCGAGTATCTTTTTTGCTCTTTCGGGCGGGAAATAACTTTGAATATACGAGATAATCAAAATCAAAACGCCAAGCAGTACCATAATTTTTATGGTATCATAGATGAAAAACTGAATACTCGCTCCTATTTTGCCCGTGGTATCTAAACCGCAAGCGTTCAAAATTGTTTCAATGAGACGATTCAGCCAGTTCATACCGAGGACTTCATTTTTAAAAAAGTCCCAAATTGTTTTTAGTGCCTCCATAAAAAGCTCCTTTCATTAGTCATATTGAAATATGTCGATTTAATATTCCGAATATAAGTCGTGCGGAAAAGCATTCAAATAAACTTCCTCACTTTTCACAGCACGACTTATTTTCGCTTTCAACATCAAGTGTTGTCAACTGCCGCAAACATTCTTTTGCCTGCTCCACACCTTTTTCTGAAATAGAATAGTGTGTCCATTTTCCCTCTTTGCGCCCGACAACTATTTCAGCGTCACAAAGAATTTTCATATGGTGGGAAAGCGTAGGCTGTGTGACATTGATTTCTTCCAACAGCTTGCAGGCGCATTTTTCACCTGAACGCAGCAGTTTTATAATCCTAATGCGATTTTCATCACAAAACGCTTTGAAAATTGCCGCAATTCTTTTTTCATCCATCTCTCTCAATCACCTCCTATAGATAAATGTCTATGTGTTATTATATGCAACACATAGAAAAATGTCAAGATATTTTTTTGATTTAAGTGAAACAGCGGTAGGAAAACTAAATCCTACCGCTGTCTTCTTATGCAAAGATGATTTCTTTTTCCACAATCTCCTTTGCACACGCCCGTATGTTATTCATTCTCTGTGTCCATTCCAAAGCGTTTTCCGCCTTTAACTGCTCCGTAATACCCTGCACCCGTTTCATCTGCTCTGTGAGCCTTTCCATGCGTTCCTGCGCCTGCCTGTCGATGTCAGCAAGGTAATTGTTCAGTCTGCCGCTTGTGAACAAGGTTATGTAGGTGGCTCGGCGGTATTCTTTCAGATACCGCAAGTGCCGCTGTCCCCACAAACCAATAGGCTGTTCTTTTTCGGCTGGTAAGATAAGACATGGGATATAATAATCTCCTTGCAGTTCATACCACAGACCATTTTTATCATCGTAAATGTACTTGTCCATTGAAAAATCCTCCGTTATAATATATTCGCACATACATCACAGTTCTCCGATTGCCACACTTTGTTATATCTTGTTATGAGATTTTCTTGCCCTTGTATTTGCCCTTATGAGCAATGAGGGAAAGAGTAAACTTGTGTGTAACCGTATAAAGAGATAAGGCAGACACATTGCGATAAATCCTTTATTTTCAAGGCTTTTGGAGGATTTTATTAAAACACTGTAACCTCTGTTGAGAGGTCATAATTTACTGATATTCAAATTCTGATTTGTCAAGTTCTCTTAACCTCGAAACAACTTGCTAAACCAGCCCCGTTTTTGCTCCGGCGCCTGGTCCTGCTGATCCGCTCCGGCCTCCCCGGTAAGAAGCTGCTGCTGGATCGTCCCCGCGTGAAGAGCCTGGGCCGCTGCCGCCGTCTGCTGGGCAGCGGCCAGCGCATCAGTGAGCCGAGTAATGGTCTGAGCCTGCTGCTCGATCTGCCGGTCTTTCACTTCAAGCTGCCCTTGCAGTGTGTCGATGGTGGCCTGTAAAACGCAAACCAAATCGCCAACTTCACGGTTTTCGGTTTGCGTTTTAGTTTGCGATTGGTTTTCGATTTCAGTTTGCGTTTTTTCAAAAAAAGCCTGTTTTATCAAAGCTTCCTGGTGTTCATCAATCGCAAACTGGTTTCCGTTTTTTCGCAAACTTGATCGCAAACCCAGGTTTTCGATTTGTTTACTTACCGCTGTCTTTGATACCCCTATCTCGTCGGCTATCTGCCGGATCGTTTTCATACTTTCACGAACAGGCCCACAGGACACACACCCTTAAACCCAGGCGTAGATATGTACCAGCAAGCAGGGCCTGTCGGCTCCCAGGCTACTTCAAGGGTAATCTCGTGCCAGCCATCTGGAAACAAAGCTGTAAATCCCTCTCCTGCGTGTATGCCGCGCCCTTCCAGGAGCAGACGAGGGTGCGGATCATCGTCTGCCGGATCGGGAAGCTGTATCTGCGCGATCCTCTCTTTATCCCAGCTCATAGACCTTTCCTCCTTCCCCTAAAATAAATCGCTATGCGATCCCGTCCGGGTGAGATATAAAATCAGCTCGTCCCCGTCCACTTCGTAGATCAGCAACCAATCCGGCGTAATGTGGCACTCACGACACCCCGCATAGTCCCCGGAAAGCTGGTGATCCCTGTTCTTTTCCGGCAACGGCTCCCCCGCAGCCAGCTTTTTAATAATATCGGTCAGCAAAGAAATATCAAAGCCGCGCTTTTTCACACGCTTCAAATCCTTCTGAAACTTTGTGGTTGGTCTTATGTTATACATCGGCAAGTAGCTCCTCCATCATCTGATCGACATTGGAATAGGTCTTGCCGAGGCTCGGATTAGCCTTCATTCTCTTTACTTCCTTGATTGCTTCGACGGTTTCCGCGTTCGGCACATCGCCGCTGATTTCAAAGGGTATTCTATACTCCCTCACAGCCTTACGCGCAAAAACATTGAACGCCGTTGTCATCGTCATTCCCATATCAGCACAGAACGCCTCAAACTGCCGCTTCAAATCTGCATCCATACGGATATTGATACTTGTATTCGCCATAATAGCAACTCCTTCCGCTTTTATTATAACCCGTTTTATCATATTCATTGTATAGCTTTTTGTTTACAATGTCAATACAATCTCCCTGTCCTCGACGCTCTAAAGTTCTATCCCAGTATGTACGCATTTAGGGGGCAAAAAAGCCTTGATTTATGCGGCTTTACGGGCGCAGTAGCGAGGGAGCCGGTATATTTACCCTCGGAGGGCTGAAAACGACTTCTAAAGCGTAACAAGGGCCTTTCTGGGCCTTATTCCTGACCCTCATTGTGCAGTGCGTCCAGGAGCCAATCGCTCAACTCCTGCGAAGGGGACACCCGCACCGTTATATGCCCATCTTCAAAGCGCACCGCTGGCGGTGGACAATCCCACCATTTGCGGATAGTTTTCGGATCAAGGCCAGTTTCTCGGTGGCAGTCGGCCTTACGGCCTTCCGGGTGCTGCTGCCGCCACTCATAAACCCGTACCTGAGCTGTTCCGCTGCCTTTAGGTCGACCCTCATTGACAATCTCTCCTAACTGTTTTTTTAATGCTTTCATTGTGTTCATCACTTGAATATGCTCTTCCTGCTTACGCCAATTCCGCTTATTGACAGGCATAGTAAGACCAGAGAGCTTCGCTATATCGTCCCTGGGAAATGTCACATAGTCCTCATTGAACATCTCCAGGGCACACACCACATCATCTTTCGTGAAGCGGTTTATGTCCTCCACGCTCATATCATCATAGGGCTGGAGCAGCGCAAAAGCGTCCCGGCGCAGCTCGTCTTCGTCAATCCCACATTTTTTCGCATAAATCGCCAGCGTCATAATGCCATAAAAACGATGGCCTACCCGAATTTCGTCAGCAATCCGGTGCAGCCACCAATCGTAAAGGTCACGCTTGACCGTCCAACGACCCCGCCGTTCCTTCTTGATGATCCTCCGTTCATACCAATCTGGGTACTTCTCCTTTGCTTCATCCAGCGACAGGCGGCTCTTTCTCATAAGCCCCTCAAGCCGCTGCCTCTCCCCGTTGCTGTCCGGAATATAATCGAGCAGCTGCGCCAGTTCCACCGGCCCGCCAAGCCGGAACGCCCTCACAGGGTACTCCCGTCCCAGTTTCGAGCCGGAGCCGACCACCCGAAAGCCCTGCAAAATGCCCTGCATTTGCGGTTCTTTTATCGTGGAGGTATATCGGTTCCAAATCTGCCGAGTAAGGGAATATTTCAGCTCCTTCAAGCATTTCTGGTTGTGCGGATACATAGGCACTGGCTCTTTCAACACATAATATAGGTGAAGCCCCGTCCCGCTGTTTACAACAAAGGTTGCCTGGGGCAGAATATCCT
>OHQM01001043.1_pt1 | contig 12748 bp, 5 predicted proteins | sample 1577941 | NCBI WGS metagenome assembly OHQM01 (sample SAMEA3879604, study PRJEB24766) | human gut metagenome | biome: human-associated habitat; feature: feces | place: USA | collected 1985/1987
ATCCTCGTCAAGGACGCCGCGCCCCAGCGCCAGACGGTGAAGGGCGTCGTCAAGGACGAGAAGGGTGCGCCCGTGATCGGCGCCACGGTCCTCGTGACCGATGCCGGGCAGACCCGGGGCATATCGACCGACATGAACGGCAGCTTCACGCTCACCCTCCCGGCGCTTACGGCCGAAGCCATGCTCGAAGTGTCGTTCATCGGCTTCGACACCTACAAATCGGCGGTCGGAAGCCGCACGTTCTTCGACGTGGTGCTGACCTCTTCCGAGCAGAGCATCGACGAAGTGGTGGTTGTGGGTTACGGCGTGCAGAAGAAGGCCAACCTCACGGGAGCCGTGGCCACCGTGTCGCAGAAGGAGCTGAAAGACCGTCCCGTGTCGAACGTGGGCCGCGCCTTGCAGGGCGTGATCCCCAACCTCAACGTGACGCTCTCGTCGGGACAGCCCGGAGCCGGAGCGACCTACAACATCCGCGGTACGACCTCGCCCAACGGCGGCAGCCCCCTGGTGCTGATCGACGGCGTCGAGACCTATCCCGACCGCATCAACTCGAACGACATCGAGTCGATCACGGTCCTGAAGGACGCTTCGTCCGCCGCCATCTACGGCGCACGCGGAGCCTTCGGCGTCATCCTGATCACCACCAAGAGCGGCAAGTACAACGAGAAGGCCGAAGTGTCGTACAACGGCTATTTCTCCGTCTCCAGCCCCACGACCTCGACCGACTACGAGACGCGCGGATACTACTCGGCCAAGATCGCCGACTTCTTTATGATGGCCACGCAGAACACCCCCTACACCTCCTACACCGAGGCCGACTACAAGGCTCTCTGGGAGCGGCGCAACGACAAGACCGAGAACCCGGCGCGTCCGTGGGTCGTCACCGACAGGCGCAACGGCCGTCAGCAGTATGTCTATCTGGCCAACTTCGACTGGTACAACTACCTCTACGACGACAGCCGCCCGACGTGGGACCACAACATCAACATCAAGGGCGGAACCAAGGCGCTCTCCTACATGGTCAGCGGACGCTATTACCAGCAGAAGGGCGTCAACCGCATCGAGCCGGACATGTTCAAGTCCTACAACTTCCGCGTGAAGCTCCAGGCCGAGATCAAACCCTGGCTGACCATCGCCAGCAACACCAAGTTCTTCCAGTCGAACTACAAGTATTACGGTTACGAGGACGAGTATAACAACTTCCGCAAACCCACGCTGCACGCCCTGGCGTCGTTCGTGCCGGTGAATCCCGACGGTACGGCCGTGTCGCACACCTCGATGACCCAGTCGTCGACCCACTACCTGATGGACGGTTACAGCGCCATGATGCAGAAGGGCAAGAGCTTCGGCAACAAGAAGACGCAGGAGATCACCACGACGTTCGAAGCCACGTTCAAACTGCACAAAAACTTCAACGTAAAGGCCGACTTCAGCTATACGCAGGGATACCTCCACAACGACTACCGCAGCGTCAATGTCCAGTATTCGCAGTATCCGGGCGAGGTGATGACCGAACCCGAAGGCAGCTTCCCCAACAAGTACAAGGAGGTCGTCTGGGACCAGAACTACTATGTGGCCGACGTCTACGGAACCTATAACAAGACCTTCAGCGAGAAGCACAACCTGACGCTGATCGCCGGTTACAACTACGAGGCCAAGTATTACCGCGACCTCACGGCGGCCAACGACGGACTGCTGTCCGAGGACCTCTCGGACTTCAACCTCGCCAAGGGTACGACCAACTTCACGCTCAACGGAGGCCGCAACGAATACGCCATCATGGGCTGGTTCTACCGCGCGGCTTACGATTACAAGGGCAAGTACCTGGCCGAAGTCAACGGACGCTACGACGGTACGTCGCGTTTCCCGCGCGGCAAGCGTTACGGCTTCTTCCCCTCGTTCTCGGCGGCATACCGCATCAGCGAGGAGGCGTTCTTCGAACCGCTGCGCAAGACGGTCGACAACCTCAAGATCCGACTTTCGTACGGTTCGCTCGGCAACCAGCAGATCGGTTACTACGACTTCATCCAGACCATCACGACCAAGGGCTCGATGGGCGACTATTCGTTCGACGGTACGATTCTCGGCCAGCACGCCACGGTGAGCGATCCCGTGTCGGGCAACCAGACCTGGGAGAAGGTCATCTCGAAGAACCTCGGCGCGGATCTCAACATGTTCAGCAATCGTCTCTCGCTGACGGCCGATTTCTACATCCGCGACACGAAGGGCATCCTGGGCAAGGGCAAGTCGCTGCCCTCGATCTACGGGGCCAAAGAACCCCAGGTCAATGCCAACGACCTGCGCACGAAGGGCTACGAACTGGTGCTCGGCTGGCGCGACTCGTTCAAGCTGGCGGGTAAACAGTTCAGCTACGGCATCTCGGCTTCGCTGTCCGACTACACGGCCAAATACACCAAGTGCGACAACCCCTCGGGGCTGATCGGAGGCCCTTATGTGGGCAAGAAGTACGGCGAAATCTGGGGCTATAAGGTCGACGGGCTGTTCCGCAACGACGAGGAGGCCGCCGAGTACGCTTCGCGCGTGGACCTTTCGAAGGTCGCCGCAGGATATTATTCCGCGACGGGAGCCTATGGAAAGGGCGTTCGCGGAGGCGACATCAAGTACCTCGACCTGGACGGAAGCGGTATCGTCGACGGCGGGAAGGGAACGCTGGAAGACCCGGGAGACCGCCGCGTGATCGGCAACTCGTCGCCCCGCTACCAGTACGGACTCACGCTCAACCTTTCGTGGTACGGATTCGACCTCTCGGTGTTCATGCAGGGCATCGGCCGGCTCGACTGGTATCCCGGCGCGGACAACCTGCGCTTCTGGGGGCCGTACAGCCGTCCCTATGCGACCTTCATTCCGAAGAATTTTATGAGTCAGGTGTGGAGCGAGAGCAATCCCGACGCCTATCTCCCGCGCGCCCGCGCCTATACGTCGCTCAACTCGACGCAGGGCACGGCTTACTATACCAACGACCGTTACCTGCAAAATCTGGCCTACTGCCGGCTGAAAAACCTCACCCTCGGCTACACGATTCCCAAGCGGCTGACCTCGAAGGTCGGCATCAAGGAGTGCCGTGTCTACTTCAGCGGCGAGAACCTCGCCACGTGGAGCGCCCTGAAAAACGATTTCCTCGATCCCGAGCAGGCTGCCGCCAATTCGGACAAGAAGTCGAACGTCTATCCCTGGTGCAGGACCTATTCCGTGGGTCTGAACTTAACCTTCTAAAGCGATTGCCGTTATGAAAAAATACATTCTTTATATACTGACCGGTGTGGCGGCGTGCGGACTTTGCAGCTGCGAGGACGCGCTCGACCGCTACCCGAAGGACCGGCTCACTCCCGATAACTTCTTCCACACGGAGGAGGAGTGCCAGCTCTACACCAACGATTTCTACACGATGTTTCCCTCCGCCGGGACCATCTACGGCGAGACGGCCGACATCATCGCCAAGACCACGCTCACGAGCGAGGTGCTGGGCAACCGCACCGTGCCCGCGACGGCTGGCTCCTGGAAGTGGGAGAAGCTGCGCGACATCAACTTCTTCCTCGAATACTCATCCAACTGCAAGGATCGCGACGTGCGCCTGCAATACGAGGGCCTCGCCCGTTTCTTCCGAGCCTATTTCTATTTCGAAAAGGTCAAATACTACGGCGACGTACCCTGGGTGGATCGTCCGCTGGCTTCGAACGAAGAGGAGCTCTACAAGGGCCGCGACTCGCGCGACCTGGTGATGTCGAAGGTCATCGAAGACCTCGACTTCGCCATCGAGCACCTCTCCCCGACCAAGGAAACCTACCGTGTGAGCGAATGGACGGCACTGGCGCTGAAAAGCCGCGTCTGCCTGTTCGAAGGCACCTTCCGCAAGTACCACGGGCTCGACGACGCCGACTATTACCTGGCCGAGTGCGTATCGGCCGCCGGAACCTTCATCGAGAAAAGCGGCTACACCATCTACAAGTCGGGCAGCACGCCCTACCTGAACCTCTTCTCCTCGATAAACGCCATCAGCTCCGAGATCATCCTCGCACGGGCCTTCAACACAGCCATCGGGCTCAAACACGATGTCAATGGCTACCTGACCGGCACGACGATGGGACGCCCCGGCCTGTTGAAGAACGTCGCCAACATGTACCTGATGAAGGACGGCACGCCCTTCACCTCGCAGCCCGGCTGGGAGACGATGCAGCTCCCCGAGGAGAGCAAAAACCGGGACGGCCGCTTCGCACAGACGGTCCGCACGCCCGGGTACAAGCGCATCGACGACACGGCGCTGTCGGCCCCGAACCTTGCGGCGACGATGACCGGATACCAGCTGGTGAAGTACCTCCAGTCGGCCAAGTACGATTCGTACAACGCTTCGACGAACGACCTGCCGCTGCTGCGCGCCGCCGAGGTGATGCTCAACTACGCCGAGGCCAAGGCCGAGCTGGGAACCCTCACGCAGGAAGACATCGACCTTGCGATCAAGCCGCTGCGCGACCGTGTGGGCGTCGCCAACCTCTCGCTCACGAAGGCCAACGCCTCGCCCGACCCCTATCTGGCTTCGCCGGAGACCGGCTATGCCAATGTGACGGGCGACAACAAGGGCGTGATCCTCGAAATCCGCCGCGAACGCACCGTCGAACTGCTGATGGAGAACCTCCGCTACTGGGACATCATGCGCTGGAAGGAGGGCAAGCGTTTCGAAAAACCCTTCACGGGGCTGTATTTCCCCGGCACGGGGTCCTACGACCTGAACAACGACGGCGTGGACGACGTCTGCATCTGGTCCGGCTCGAAGCCCGCGACCTCGGCCCCGGCGGTCTACGAGCTGAACAAGGAGATCTTCTTGAGCGGGGGCGACAGCGGCTACATCATTATCCATACGGATTACGCCCGTTCGTGGAACGAGGAGCGCGACTACCTCTATCCCGTGCCCACCGACGACCGGGTGCTGACCCAGGGCGCCATTACGCAGAACCCCGGCTGGAACGACGGCCTGAATTTCTAACCTGAAAAAAAGAATGATTATGAAAATCAAGCGATTCATACTGCTCGCCTTCTCCGGCTGCTGCCTGGCGCTGTCCGGGGCGGCCTGCTCCGGGCTGGAGGGCGACAACTCCGACTTCGATTTCGGGGACATGACCTCCGACGCACCCGACAATCCCTACGACGGACAGGGTTACGACCGCCTGCCCAACTCGGTGCGGCTGGCGACCTACAACACCCACCGCTGCGAGGGATGGACCCAGAACTCCGGGACCGACCGCGCGAACTACAACAACACGGCCAAGGTCATCTCGCTGATGGACCCCGACGTGATCGCGTTGCAGGAACTGGACAAGAACACCACGTGGCATCAGACCGACCAGTTGCAGGAACTGGCCGACCGCACGGGGATGCGGCCCTACTACTGCAAGACGATCAGCTACCGCGGCGGCGACTACGGCATCGGCATCCTCTGCAAGACGGCGCCTAAAAACACCTATGCGGGCGATCTGCCGGGAACCGAGGCGCGGAAGTTCTTCCTCGCGGAGTTCGACGGCTACATCTTCATCGCCACGCACTTCTGCCACCAGAGCGATGAGAACCGCCAGCGGTCGTTCGAGATCATAACCGAGTATATCGCCGCCAACTACGCCGCCTATACCAAGCCGATCTACCTGGCGGGGGACCTCAACACGTCGAAGCTTCCGGCAGCGGCGCTCGAATCGTGGAAGATCATCAGCACCTCGGCCAATACCTTCGTGAACACCTCTTCGCCGTCGCGCATCGACTATGTGCTCGTCTACACGGGCAATTCGCCGTCGTACGAGGTGCTGCGCACCGCCGTGCCCTCGTACGAGGAGATCAACGTGATGACGGTCTCCGACCACCTTCCCGTACTGGTAGACCTCAAAAAGTAAGCGATTATGAAAAACAGACTTTTGAATAGCTTTTTCCGGGCGGCGGCGGCCTTCGCGCTGCTGCTCGCGGCCGGAGCGTGCAAGGACGACGTGGCGCTGCCGATGCAGCGGGTAGCGCTGAACACGCACGCGATTCTCGCGCCGTCGTTCGCCACGACGCTCTCGTTCGACGTCGAGGCCAACTGCGACTGGACGATCTCCGTCGCGGGCGACGACACCTCGTGGGCCGAACTCTCGCAGACCGAGGCCACGGGCATGGCGACCGTGGCGGTGTCCATTGCCGAAAACAATACTTCCGGCTCCCGTGCGCTGACGATACGCGTTGCGGCCAAACGGAATGCCGCGGTCGTGGAGGAGTTGTCCTTCGTGCAGGCTTCGGCGACGGCCGAGGGGTATCTCTCGATCCCCGATCTGCGGAAACTGGCCGCCGACGGCGACTACTCCGTGACGCAGGACGTGAAGATGCGCGGAATCGTGGTGTCGAGCGTCCAGGACAATAACTATTACGACAACTGCATCGCGCTCCAGAGCGCCCTGAAAGCCAACTGCGGCATTACGCTCCGCACCGACGAGGTGCTCTACCGCAAGCCGGGCGAGGAGCTGGAGATCGACCTGAAGGGGGCGGTCGTCGGGGTGAATCCCGAAACCGGCGTGATGGAGGTGAAACCCGCCGCGGACGACAAGGTGAGCCGCACGGAGACGACGCAGGTGACCCCTGCGGCGGTGCCCGTCAGCTATGCGCAGCTGGCGTCCGGTGATTACGAGTCGATGTACGTTGCGCTTGATGTGCAGGTGGTGGTCAGCGATTTGAACAAACTGTTGAGCGACAACGTCACCGTGCAGACGGTCGACGACGAGCGTTTCGTGCTCTGCGCGCGGCAGGCCAGCACGTTCGGTATCGACGCCGTCCCCGTCGGGAGCGGCAGGCTCTGCGGCATCGCCGGGATATATGAGGGCGCTTACGCCGTGATGCCCTGTACGGGGAGTGACATCACGATGTCCTCACCCCGTTTCGACGGAGGCATCACGCTGCCCTATGTACTTTCGATTATGACCAAAACGGCGACCAACGGCGACGGCAAGTATATCTTCTATTCCGGCACGAACGGCACGGGGTCGATCGAAGGCGTGGCGGCGACGGCCATGGACGGCACGGGAGCCAACATCACGGCCAGGTTGAGTTCCTCGGGCGGTAACCTCGGCTTCCGCTACTGGAACGAGAACAGCGGCCACCACAACCTGCCGATGAAGTCGTGGACGGGCGGCAAAGACAAGGATTACGCACTTTTCACCTTCCCGCTCAACGAGACGATCGACGGTGCGTTCCGCTTCTCCTTCGGATGGAGCGGATCCGGATCGGCCCCCGCAAACTGGTACTTGAGTTACTCGAACGACAATGTCACCTGGCATACGCCCGTCCCGACGGACGAACCTCATTTCGTCATCCCGCAGGGAAAGTCCGTGGGCAGTGGAAAGAACTTCTTCTACTGGACGATCGACATTGTACCGCAAATTCCGCTCGAACGTCGCGGGACGCTCTATATCCGTGTTTCGCCTTACGACGGAACCCGTGTGGACCGTAGCGGCGGAGCCATCGGCAATGGCGGCGAAATCCGTCTCCATTCGTGCGCGGTCGTGGAGAAGGTGCCCGCTTTCAATACCCAAAAACCGGCCGGAGCCATCTATTTCGAGCCGTTTGACAACCTGACGACGGGACTCGACTACCGCCACGGCGACAAACTGGCCGGCATGCTCAACTTCTGCGGCAGCGACATCTCGGTATGGGACGCCGCGGCGAAGAACGGGTTATCGGGCGTGAACGTCCGTCAGCGTCCGGGCTATGCTCAAATCGGCTTCGTGGAGACGCAAACCGTCGCCCAGGGTTCCTACACGAACAGCGTGGGATCGCTGCTGACACCCGCCTTCGGAGCTTCGGGAACGCTTCGGGTTTCGTTCGACGCCATGGCCTATAAGAATACCTCGGTGCATGCGAACAGCGGCGCCAAGGATATGGGAGGCGACCTGAAGTCGGTCATCGTCGAGGTGATCGGCGGCGGAACGATCGACGGCGCGACGAAGAAGGTCGTGTCGGGACTGGCGACCGATGCGTTCAACACCTATTCGCTGACGATCGACGGCGCGACGGCCTCCACGGCCCTGCGCTTTACGAGCGAACCCGCTTCGGGCGAGTTCTCGCGCTGGTTCATCGACGATATTTGTGTGACGAAGTAGGGGTTGCCCGATGATTGAAAAGCGTCCCGGAGCATTCGCTCCGGGACGCTTCGTTACAGGCCGGATTGCGTCCGGTCAGTTCTCCGCCTTGGTGGTGATGGTGAAGAGCTGGTGGCCGTATTCGTCGGTGGCGGTTATCCGGATCTCGGCGGACGGCGTTACGGGCGTGTATTCGAGCATGTGGTCGGTGCGGTATTTGTCGAGGAAGCTGAACGAGGAAATGTCGTTGCCGCAGGCGTCGTGGACCGTGACGTAATAGTCGTCGTACTCCCGGACCGCCTTCAGCTGCGAGGCGGGAACCGCGGCTCCGTTTTCGCGGCATTCGAATTTCCACGTTGGATGCCAGTCCCAGACGTTGAGGCGCACGACCGGCCTGCCTTCGGCGTTTTTCAGCCCCGAGTTGTAGACCCGGCAGTATTGCTCGTCGCTGTCGCTGAAATTCACGCTCCGCCGCTCCGTGATCGTGCCGCCGCTAAAATCGTAACGGGTGAATGTCGCCGGGGCGCCGTCGTGGCAGAGCGGGAAATACCACCATGCGCCGCATACGCACGGGTGCGTGTACTCGGTCACGCTCATGTCGCTGCGCGGTACGGTGACCGTTTCGGCGATGTGGTTGTGCCCCGACCAGATCGTGACAGGCAGCTGCTTGTCCTTGTAGATGTCGAGCAATTCGTCGGCGTTGTCCATCGGGTTGGGCGATGAGGCCCCCGGGTTGCGGCGGAAGGCCGGGCAATGCCACGCGATCACGATGCGCTCGACGTCCGACGGCATGTAGTCGGCGTCCTTCTGCGCCCAGTCCATCTGACGCCGGTTGAGACGGACGGCGAATGACCGGTCGCCGCCGGTGTTGACATACTGCGTATTGTCGAACACGACGTAGTGCACCTTGCCGATGTTGACGGCGTAGTATGTCGGCCCGAGCGCGGAGATATAGGCCAGTTCGGCCGCCGAGTCGTCGTCGCCGGCGATGTTCTGCACGGCCATGTCGTGGTCGTGGTTGCCGATGGCGTGGAAGGTCTGGATCGGCATGCCCCCGCGTTCGCAGACGTTGACGAAATTGGCCAGCGTCGCCTTGTTGGCGTTGGTCCAGTGCGACTCCTGCGTCATGTCGCCCAGATTCATGCCGTAGACCGGCACGCCTGCGGGCAGGGCTTTGACGTAGTCGCGCAGCGTCTTGAGGTAGGTGCGGCGGAACGTCGTGGAGTCCAGTTCGCCCTTCGGGGGACAGATCGACGGCGTGGCCGACGATGTGGTCTTGATCATCGCCCGGTTGCGGATATGCATGTCGGCCGACACGATCATAATGTGGCGGTCGTTGTTCACCTTTTTCAGCGTGAAGTCGTGCCGCTGCACCTGCTCCACGCTCGTGGGAGCGGTGACCCTGCGGTAGAAGCGGGGGATGAACCCACGCGTGGATTCGACCTCGTAACCCGACGGGACGGTCAGGTAGACCAGTTTCGACTTGTCGGACGACGTGCGCAGCCCGTAGGCCCCCTGTTTGTTCGTGCGCGTCATGTTCACGCCGTCGGTCACGACGACGCCCTGCACGGCGGCGCCGGCGCACGTCACGACCCCGCGCACGGTGGCTTTCGGGTCGATCTTCGACCAGTCGACGCCGTCGTCGGGCGAAGGGGGCGGATCGACGGGTTTTTCCTGTTCTCCGGGATCGTCGCCCGAACCCGAACAGCATATGCCGCCGGCGGATATTGCGAACAGGGCGGCCAATAAAAGCAACAGTTTTTTCATGGTTGCGGTTTTTGCGGTTTGCGGCATGGGACGGCTTTCGGGAAAAGCGGGGAAAGGAAGGTCGTCCTCTCCCCGCTTCGACCGTTCGTTACACGCCGCTATTTGTTATAGCGGATGGCGAAATATTCGAGGCTGCTGGCGTGTTCCGCGGCCAGGGCAGCGCCGCTGGCGCTCTGGTTCAGGCGCGCGTTGGCGTAGTCGGAGCCGTCGCTGCAGAGGTCGCTCGTCGGGCGAAGCCGGATGTAGACGTTTTCGTGGCCGAGAATCTCCTGGGGAAGCTCGAAGTCGATGCTTTTGTAGGCCACGCACGACGAATAGAGCGTGTTCGCCCAGACGGAAACGTCGGGGATGGTGTATTCGCCGATCAGATTCCACTGCGAGTCGTCCTTTGCGGCCTGCGAATCGGTCAGCGACCATTCGGCACACCAGAAACGGGGCGAGAAGAAGCTCTGCTGCGTGTTCATAACGGAAATCTGCATCGAGATATGCGATGTCGTGATGCCTTCGGTCGAGAAGTTGATCAGCCAGGCGTAGGGGCGGTCGGTGTCGTCGTCCCACCAGAAGTGGTTGGCGAAGGCGGTGTAGCAGGAACCGTATACATTCCCCTTGCCGCGCATACCCGTGCTGCCGTTGTAGTTGATTTGCGTGGAATTCGTCGCAATCTCATTGTTGCCCGGCCAGCCACCCGTGCCGTTTGCCGCGTTTTTATCCTTGGCATAGGGACCGCACCACTCCAGCGTTCCGTCGGGATTGCGGCTCACCAGATCGTCCATCAGCGGATTCCAGCTCTCCTTCGCGGGGTCGATCACTACGCCGATGCCGTTCTTGTTGCCGAAGTTGGCTCCGAAGATATAGGAGGCATTGTTGCCGACGGGACCCAGGTATTCGTAGGTTCCGCCGCCCCACATGTGCTGCTGGAAGGTGGCCTGCAGGTACTCTTTGCTGGCGGAGCCGGTGTACTTCTCCTGATAGGTGTGCGTCAGGTAGCCGTTCGTTCCGTAGGTGGGTTTCTGGACCTTGTTCTCTTTGTCGGGATTCCAGTAGCGGTACTCCGTCAGCAGGGCCGAGAAACCGTCTTCGACACTGTTCTGCATGTTGTCCCAGATGTCACCCTTGGTCTGGTGGCGGATCTGGTAGCGGCCGATGAAGCCGAGCGTCGGATCGTCGTCCATTTCGGCCGGGTCGGCTCCGTCGCGCCATTCGAAACGCGAGAAACGCTCGTGGACGATGACGCCCGAAATCTTGCCCGAGCCGTAGGGCAGGCGCGTGCCGTCGCTGCGGTAGGCGCAGTTGGTGTTGGTAAGCATGTACATGTCGTCGCCGTTGATGTCGCGCACGAGCAGCGGGTATTTGCTGATGCGGCTTGCGCCCGTGCCGATCGCATAGCCCTCGTTGATGGGCGTGATCGCGCCTTTGCGTACGGGGAACTCGACGTCCTTCAGGGTGACGTAGGTGTAGATGTCGTCGTCGGTGAGCTGGCTCATCCACTTCTCCTTCACGGGAACGTCCGATGCCGAACCCGCAATGCGCGAAATGACCATCGCCTTGGTGACGTTGCGCAGTTCATAGCGGTCGGGGGTCTCGACCAGGTAGCCCGAGGCGCCCTGAATGAGGATCTGCACGTGGTCGTACTGTTCGAAGACGTTGTCTTCGGCCGTGGCGGTCTGGACGGCGATGCCGTATTTGCCGTCGTAGGTTTCGAGGTAGACGGTCCGGTCCGATATGCTGTAATCAATCTTTGCGGTCGTGCTTTGCGTGTTCTCGCCCGCATTGTGGCTCTTGGTGTTGCTCACCACGATGCCTTCGAGGATGACGTAGTCTTCGACCTTCTTGTTCATGGCATACGTTTGGCGGAACTCCTCGAATGTGATCTGACGTCCGAGGGTCTCCTTCGCCGTGCGCTGCAGGAGGTTGAATTCGACGGAGACGGTCTCCTCCCAGCCGTCGGTGAAGGAGAGCGACACGGCAGCCGAACGCGGGATTTCATCTGCGGCGTTCGCCTCGGTCGTGATGGACAGACTGCGCTTTTCGCTCTCGGAATCCACGATTTCGAGACTCTCGATCCAATCGGCGTTGTCGGCCTTGGCATATTCGATGTCGACCGTGATCTCCGAGAAGGGAATGTTGGTCTCGATCGGCGAGATGTTCTCGCCGCCGGCTCCGGCGACGATGACGGACGAGTTGGCGAACTCGATCTTGGCGTCCACGAGCGCCTTCTGCTTGACGTAGACCGTGTCGCGGCGCGCGTCCACGTCGGAGCAGAGCACGAAGCCCGCTTTGCGTTTGAATTCGCATTCGGCGGTGATGGCGCCCTTTCCGTCCTCCGTCTCACCGCAGGTCAGGCTGATCCAGTCGGCCTGGTTGATACGCTCGATATGGAAGGCGCTGTTGGCGTAGATGTCGATGTCGAACGTATTCGCATCGGCTTCGACGACGAACTCCTTCTTCAGCGCGCCCAGTTTGACCAGGGCCAGATCGTCGGCGTCGTCGACGCTGCAGGCCGCCGAGGCTGCGCATACGGCCGCAATGCCTAAAAATTTAAATATCGATTTACGACAGTTCATATTCTATACGTTTTATTCGTTGTTGTTTGTTCCGGCCGTGCGCGGCGGACGGTGCATCCGCCGCGCGACCGCAATTCGTTTAGTTGTAGCGTACCGTTATCGTTCCGATACGGGCCTGGCTGTTACCGGCCGCAACGGACGGCGTCAGCGTTCCCTTCTCGATGCCCAGCGCCGTCAGGTAGTTCGAAGACGTGGCTTTGGGGTCGATGTCGGTAACCTTGTCGGCCACCTGCAAGCGCAGAACCACTTTCTCCCGGCCGAAGCAGTCGGCGGGCAGTTTGCGCAGGTGCTCGGTGAAGCCCGGGGTCGAAT
>OHQM01001045.1_pt1 | contig 12731 bp, 7 predicted proteins | sample 1577941 | NCBI WGS metagenome assembly OHQM01 (sample SAMEA3879604, study PRJEB24766) | human gut metagenome | biome: human-associated habitat; feature: feces | place: USA | collected 1985/1987
TGTTAGAAACGTAAAATCCATATAAAGAGAATGAATCGTCAATTCCACAAGCTCTGTCGGACCTATATCCACATAGGTATAATCAATTCCCAGCAATTTCAAAATTGTATCCCGAAAATAGAAAAGGGGTGGTATACAGACCTTTCATAATACAAAGGATAAAAATACTGAAATTTATGAAAGGAGAGCCCTTATGGGAAATTCAAAGCACGAAGATGCCATTATGAAAATGGGGTTTCGCTATTTTCGGGATACAATTTTGAAATTGCTGGGAATTGATTATACAAAAGATATCGATTATGAAAACCATTCCGTCAGAGTTTACTTCCGAGATGATAATGCAAACGATGCCAGGGCAAAGAATGCAGAAGAAAGAACGGGCAGATTAAGTACAGATACCTATGATTTCCTGCTGTTTTATATTTCTGAATACTGGGACATTCTTCAGCATCAGAATTTCCTGTTTATCAATATCACAGGAGATACAGAAGGGAAACCGATGAAGGTGGCGAGCGTGTATGATATGTTCCATCGAATGGAAAAAAAGACAGGAATTAAGATCACGCCTCATATGCTACGAAGATATTTCGCTAACGCAAGATGGGATTCCGGCTGGCCGCTGGAACTTGTCAGTCAGTCTCTTGGACACAGACATTTAGATACAACGACCAGATATCTGAATTTAATGGATGACAAGCTGAAGCAGGCGAGTACGGAATTCTATAACAAGCATTCTGCTTTATATGGAGTGCAGGAATTATTATAAAGAATCGAGGTGATACAAGATGCCAGTGCTTTCCATACAGACATGGGGATTACCACAGCAAGGATTGACTGAAGAAGAACAAATCCAATTGCATAAGGAACTGGAAACCTGTACGGAGGTGGCAGGAACGATCCGCAATAGTGTGGAAAGCTATATGAAAGAAAAGGGAATCCAGCACATAGAAGAGTTGGACTATACCCATCGGCAGGAATATGAGAGCTGGCTGAATCCGGAATTGACTCATGGAACAAAGGTAAAATATCTGACAGGTTTTGACTGGATCAAACGCCATGTAATCCGAGAAAAAGCAAATTCGCTGCTGGGAAGAAACCAGAAGATACTATATGAAAATAAAATATGGTTTCTTCTATATTATCCAGATCAGGAAGTGGCTTCCCGATTTAATAAAACTACGGATAAAAAAGCATTGGTATGGGATTTCCAACAAAAGAGTCCAGAACGGATGAAAAGACAGATTTTTCAGAGCCTGCAAAAATTGATCGCAGATGATTATAGCAACAGTTACAGGGTAGAAAAATTAGGACATCTGCAATATTTTTATAACTTCTGTTGTGAAAGAGGGATTGAGGATATTGAGTATCTGGAAACAGAGGATGAGGCGGCATTCCGGCAATATCTGGAAGAACGGAGAAAGAAGCCAAATCGCATCATTGATTATTGCAGGGAAGTGGTATTTACAGAAGCGAAAGAAACCAATTGGGGTGCAAATGTGTGGTATCTTTCCAGATTCTGCTTTGAAAAAGAAAGAGTGAACCAGAGCAATATGGTGCGGACGATTGCTTTTCAGACAGTAAAGCATTTGCAGAATAGGAAGTTGTTTCAGGAATATATGAAGTATGGGATTGGACTTTCCACTTTATCACTGAGCAGCCTTCGGGAAGAATCACATTATATACAGGAATTTCTGGCTTATTATAATGAAACAGAGCTTGAAGATGCCAGAAAACTGACAGGAGAAAAAATTGATACTTTCTTTAAACATATAGAAGAAAAAAGGATACGTCCGAATACTTTTAACCGCTATGTGAAAGCTGTCGACCATTTTTATCAGTATCTGCTGACACGATACCAGGTTAAAAGAATCCCTTTTCATAAAGAATATTACTTAAAGGCAGAAATATACAGGCATCATGATCGTTCAGTAGACGAAGCGGTGTCCAAGGAAATATTAAAGAATCTGCAATATTTCCCAGAAGAGCTTCGGTTGATGTACCTGCATCTTTGGGCAGTGGGAATGCGGATCAGTGAAGTTTGCACGATCAAGGCAAAGGAGTATTACAGACAGGACGATGATTATTGGATGCAGATTTATCAGGTGAAAATGAGGAATTACAAACGGATTCCCATACCGGAAGCATTATACAGGCTAATGCAGGTATATATCAAAAAGAAACGGAGAAAGCCGGAAGATTATGTCTTTCAAAACCAGAAAGGCGGTGCATTTTGCAGCTCCACATTTCGATGCCGAATGAAAAAGCTGTGTGAAACATACCAGATAGGAGATGGAACATATATGTTCCAGGCACATGGGTATCGGCACACACTGGCTACTGTATTTTATGATGAGGGAGTGCCGCTTCAAAGTGTGAGAGATTATCTGGGGCATGCTTATGAAGAAATGACACAGCAATATATAGATTACATGCCACGCCGGATTGAGGAGGCAAGCAAAGCATATTTTAAAGAAACAGATAGTTCGCTGGCAGCCGGATTGAAAGAGAGGTGGAAGCATCATGGAGGAAACCATAGACATAAGGACACTACAGTGCTACCAAAAAGCGACTGAAAAACAGCGAGAAAAAAATACAAGTAAACGATATTTTGAAATAGGGAAACTGCCAACTTTAAAGCTTCAAGAAGAATGGGGCATCTATATTAAACACTGCGGAGAAGTAAAATCTTTAAGCAGCGTCCAACAGGAAACGGTATATTTCAAACGGGTGTGTGAATTTATAAATTGCCTGCGGGTAGAGAGTATGAAGGAGCAGACAAAAGAAGCATGGGGACAGCAGTTTGAAAGCTGGGTTTCATCACAAGGATTGAAAGCGTATCGGGAATCCAATAAAAATAAAAACTGGAGAGAACGAACACCTATCATTTTATACTTTTTACATATGCTGGATTTTATTGAATCAGAAATGTCAGGACAGAGAATCTACTTCAAAGACCTGGTATGTTACCAAGAAGCCAGTGAAGAGGAACGTAAGAAGTGTGGACGAGATCCATACTTTGATCTGAGTTTACTGCCAACGGAACAGATTCGGAAGGAATGGGCTGCCTACATTAGAGAAAGTACCAGAATTTATACACTGGGAACATCATTCCAGCATCGGGTGTATTACAATCAGATCTGTAGATTTTTAAATAGCAGAATTGTTTGTGTGAAAAGTATGCGGGAGCAGTCAAAAGAGAAATGGGAGCGTCAGTTTAAACGATGGCTGATGACAGAAGGAATCCAGATAAACAGAAAAAGTCCAAGCCCATATAGCAAAGATGGCATGACCAGGAATCCTAATATTTCTTATCTGCTGCGGATGTTGGATTTTACTTATGCGGATATGTGGAAAGATGAGACAGAAAAGGATGTCTGGGAATTAGATAACCTTTCCATTGAGATAAAAAATAATCCAATCAAGAAATACAAAACATTGAATTTCACAAATATCCGTCAGCCTGATATGAAAAATGAAATAAAAAAAGGAATTTATCTACTGCTTCAAAGGGAAGCAATCGCTACGGTTTCAAAGGAAATGACCGCAGGAAAACGCTTGACGGAATATCTGTATAAGAAACATCCGCAAATACAATCACTTGGAGAGTTAGACAGAGACATTTTTGAGGAATATCTGATCCATTTGAAAACGGACAGGACAAGAACAAAGTCACTGCATGCGGAACTTACAAGATTGCGGGCATTGCTGGAAGCGGTTGGAAAAACTTATAAGTACCCTGTTTTGGAAAATCTGATCATTAACAGAGATATTCCACCAACTGCAAGAGCAGAATTCAGAACCTATTCTGATGAGGAATTAAAAAGACTGAATGCAGAAATCGTAAAAATGAATGAACAGATAGCCAGACTAATGATCATACATCAGATGCTTGGGACACGAATCTCGGACACACTTACCCTTCGGACAGACTGCCTTAGAGGGAAAACGGGAGACAGAGTAGTTCATATCCGACAGATGAAAACACACCCATATGAGAAGCCTGTCAGTGAAGAAGTGGCAATACTGATCGAGCGATCCATACAATATACAAAGGAAAAATATGGAGAGACCGAATACATTTTTGTGAGGGATTCCGATCCGTCTTTACCAGTACAATATAACTGGATACAGACACAGGTTGTACAGATGATACGGGAGAAAGACTTGAGGGATGACTATGGAAGATTATTCGGCTTCGGAACACATATGTACCGCCATTACTATGGGGTAAAGCTGACAGAAATGCATCTGGATGACTGGACCATCGCAAGATTGTTAGGACACAGCAGCGTTCACAATGTAAAATATTACCGTAAAATGAGCAATCAGATTCTGGCAGATGAAACAAGAAAAGTACGAGAAAGGTTATCGCAGATGATCTTGGAAAATTTAGATGGATGGGGCGAGGAATATGAACAAGTACGATACGATGTTAGCTGTAAATAAGAAGAGAAATAAGAGAAAAATTGATACAGCGAAGAAAGAAATTTATAAAATGCTGGAAAATGGAGAAAAAGTCACCGTAACAAAGCTGATAGAGCAGACAGGCTTATCGAGAGGATTTTTTTACAAAAACGAAGAAGTACGAGCTTTGTCAGATCGGGCAGTGGAACAGCAGGCGGGTATGGTAAGTCCCAAGCGTTACATAGGCAATATCGCACAAAAAAGAAAAATTGAGTTATTAGAGGAACAGAATGAAAAGCTGTTAAAAGAAATGGCAGCGTTGCAGGAAGAAAACAATAGGTTAAAAAAGGCACTTGGAAAACGTGCATTGAATACGATTAAAAATTTGTAAAGAATGTAAAATAGCAAATTGCTGGATGGCAGACGCAGATATATGCGTCTGTTGTCCGTTCATATAAATTTTACTTTGATTTAACAAACTGGTGGTAGTCGATTTTACATGATTTTCGTACAATGGTATCACAGCAGTAAAATGTAATGTTGTGAAAAATGAAGAAAAGATAGAAGGTATGAAAAGCAAAATGAGAACAAATTATCGTTCCCCAAGGGGGAAAATACCACTAAAAGAGTACACAAAACACTCAATTATACGCCGTACAGCCCAGTGTTTACAAGGAGTTGAGGGTACCCTACTAGAAATGGTGGATGAACCGACATCGGCGCTTGACCCGATCTCCACATCAAAGATCGAAGACCTTGCGATGGAGCTGAAAAAAGATTATACGATTGTCATGGTTACGCATAACATGCAGCAGGCAGTGCGTGTGTCTGACAATACGGCGTTTTTCCTTCTCGGAGAAGTTGTGGAATACAACAATACAGAAAAACTGTTTTCAATACCGCAAAATAAAAAGACAGAAGATTACATTACGGGAAGATTTGGTTAATTGAATATGTCGGAAAGAGATAAGAAAAGCAAGTCTGAGAAGGGCTTGCTTTTTGTAGTTCAAAGGAGGCACATTGCAAATTGATTATAAGTTCCGAAATGTATAAAAAAGCATATATAATAGTAGAAAATGCACAAGATACATATATTGCCTGATGATATAATGGGTGCATAATATACCAAAATAATTCTGAAATACCGGAAAAAATATCTACAATTCACAAAAAGAATGGAGGAAAGGAAATGAGGGATTGGAAGCGGTGGACTGCTGTACTTTTGGCAGGCTCTTTAGCGTTTACAGCTGCAGATGATATGAAATTGATTGTTCAGGCATATGAAATGCAGAATGAACAAGGACAGGAATCGTATCAGGCGGAAAGCAAAAGTAAATTGGACGATTTAAAAGAAAAAGCAGTTCTCTTTCAGGAATTTCAGGGCGAAGAACAGAGATTTGACGGAACGCGCGCCGTCGATGTCAGCGATCATGCGGAACAAATACATAAAATAGAGACGGGAAGCGTAGTGTTCAGATTTAAAGCTTCCAAAAAAGCGGACGGCGTTTTACTGGGAGCGAAAGATAAAACGATCGATCTTCCGACAGATCTTAACAGGGGAAGCGACTGTACTTCTTTCTTTATAAGGGCGAATGAAAAGTTTCGTATGGTATATAAACATACTGCGGCGGAACATGTAGGACCGGCTTCATTTTCAGATGGGAATTGGCACACTGTCGTTGTCAGCAGTCAGAATGAGAAGTCGATGCGTCTGACGATCGACGGACAGGAAATGTGGAGTAACACAGACGCAGGGAACAGAGGTCTTTTTTCAAAGCAGTCGGTTCTGGATCAGGTGACGATCGGAGCGCAGAAAACAAAAGACGGACAGGTTTACAAAGGATTTCAGGGGGAGATTTCTCACGTTATCATTACAAGTGAAACGTTGACGGACGCGGACGCGATCGCGATATCGAAACCGGAAACTTCCGGTGAGATCGCAAGCGGTTCGGCAGTGGGCGAGATGTTTCAAATTCAGTACGGCGATAACTCATGGGTATTTACAGGAGGAGAAGCCGTACAGGGAGGATTTGCCCAGACAAGAGGGGTAAGAAATTATGTAGGACAGTTTGAAGAGTATGTGCGGTGGACGAAAGCAGGAAATGAAAACGGGCGGCAGCGTTATACGATCAACACAGGAAAGGCCGGTCAGACTTTAAAAGACGTCGTTGACAATTATCAGACTTTAGTGGCGGATTACAGCCCGAAAGCGGCGGCTTATCTCGTCGGGAAAGAGGATTATCAGGCAGGAGAAGCAGGAATTGCTTCGTTTCAAGATTCATTGCGTCAATTTATCAACCTGTCATTAGGATTAAAAGAAAACGGAAAAGGATTTGCTGTGATCCAAAAGCCATTTGCAGTTAAAGATGATGCGGTAAATGCAACAATCATGCTGTACTGTAAAGCGGTAGACGAAGTTGTAAAAGAATACGAAGACGAGTCGGAGAAGCTCGATCGGATCGTTGTAGTCGATCATTTTGCACAGACAAATCAGGATGATTTTAAAAATAATAAATTAAAAGACGGTCAAACGCTGAACGCAGCGGGACATTTTGAGATCGGAAAACAGTTTTCCGCAGCTACGATCAAGACGACGGACAGTTATCCGGGAAACGGAGTGACTCTGAATCTGAAAGAAGAAGAGCAGCCGGACGTATATTTGAACGTTCTTCCGGTTGTGACGGCGGAGAATGCCGGTCTGCATGTACAGATCCCGGAAACAAATGAAACGTCGTGGAGATACGAGTTGAGTATTGGAGATAAAAAAATAACGGGAAGTGCGGATGGGAATACATTTACGATTACAGGAGCAGAATCGGGAAAAGAGTACCTTTTCAAATGTATTTCATCAGACGGAACGACACAGCTTCAAACTGTGACAGGAAAAACGGAAGCAGGCAATGTCGGAATCGCGTATGGGCAGACGCTGGATGAAAAGCAAAAAGTGCTTTCGGAAAAGCTGAAAGAAAAAGATAAGATGACATGGCTGTTCATGGGAGATTCTATTACACATGCGGCTTTGTGGACAAAAGGTTATGACGGGATCGCTCAGACTTTTGAAAAATATTTGAAAGATGAGATGGGAAGAGCTTCAGATACTGTGATCAATACGGCTGTTTCAGGAGCGACGACAACAAGTACGCTGAATAATATTGAACAGAGATTGGAAAAATATACTCCTGACGTAGTCTCGATCATGCTTGGAACGAATGATGCGGCAACAGGAGGACTTACGGCGGATATATACAAAAAGAATCTTGAGACGATCATAGAGAAGATCAGAAATAAAAATAAAGACGCGGTGATCATTTTAAGAACGCCAACGCCAATGTGGAATACCGGTTCAAGAGAAGCGAATATACCGCAGTATATTGCAAAAATGAAGCAGGTCGCAGACGAGCAGAACCTGATCTATATCGATCAGTATACGGAACTTCAAAAAGCGTTTAACGATTACGGCTGGCTGAAAAAAGATACTGTTTTATTCGGAAATAATCTGCATCCGGGCGCAAACGGACACCTTCTTATGACCAGACACTTTTTAAAAGGATGCGGATTGTGGAAAGAGGACAGCGCGATTGCCAATTTGTTTTATGAGATGCCGATCAATGAGAAAACATCTGAAATCACTCCGGAAGTTATAAAAACGCCGAACCGCATCGGCGTGTCTTTGGAAAAGCTGAAAGAAGACAGCAAGTCTCAGATAGGGGCGGTGCATCTGAAAGCGGTTTCCAAAGCATCAGGGCAGACATATGAGACAGATGCAGAAGCAGGAGAGAAGTTGATTGTTTTAAAAAACCTTCCCGAGAATCAGAAATACGAGGTAGAAGTGTCTGCATGGCTGAAAGACCGGGCGGAAAAAACAGTATTTCAAAAACAGGAGATTGAATTAAATAATACGCTTGAGGAAGCATTTGATATTTGTTTGAGTGATGAAAAAGTAGAAAACTTGAATGAAGGAACAACGGTGGGAACATTCACAGTTAATGAGATGGCTCCTGAAGGAAACTATGTTTTCTCTCTTTGCACAGGAGAAGGCGACACTCATAATCCATATTTTGCGATAGAAAACGGAGTGTTGAAAACAGCAAAGAAACTGGAGGAAGGAAAGACATATACGATCCGGCTGAAAGCAAAAAATGCAGAGGCTGAAAAAGAAAAAATATTTAAAATATACGCGGTAGGCAGAGGATTGGTTTTCAGAAAAGAGGATCAGAAGATCGCAGTAGGATCACCGGTAGAATTAAGTACAAAAGATTACGCAGAAAAATTGATGAAGCTGGAAGAAGGTACGATTTTAGTACACTATACATCGACAAGCGATCAGGCAATTCAGTCTTTGTTTAGTGTTTCCAATGCAAAAGCAGGACATGAAAACAGACATTTTCATGTTTATATCAGACCTGAAGGAGTACTTGGCTGCGAAATCAGAAATGAGAGCGCGATGAATTATGGATTTAAAGCGGCAAATGCAGTGAAGGCAGATTATAAAGGAAAACCTGCAGAAAATATAATTGCGCTTCAGGCAGATAAAGAAAAAGGAACGTATCAGTTGTTTGCAAACGGAGAGAAAGTGCTGACGGTAGACGCCGCTGCATTGGGAGGATACCGCTTTATTTCTGAAATTACGGGATTAGATACTGTTTCTCTGGGGGCAACAAAAAGGGGAGGAATTAATAAATATACTTTCGGAGGAAATATCCATAAGATCGAAGTGTATGAGACTCCTTTAACAGATGAAGAACTGATCGAGGAAACGAAGAAGACCGCATATCCTGAATTACAGCAGATTTTCCATAAAAATGACGGAACAGGCGCGAACTATTACCGGATTCCGGCGCTTTTGACACTGAAAAGCGGTACAGTGATCAGCGCGGCAGACGCAAGGTTTGGCGGTACGCACGATTCACCGAATAATATTGATATTGCAGTGGCAAGAAGCGAAGATGGAGGAAAGAACTGGAGCAAGCCGGAGCTTCCATTCCACTATGAGGATTATGAAGATAATACATTAGAAATTCCGGTAGGAACGCAGACGAGAGTAAATCAAAGTGCATCATTTATCGATCCGGTTCTTTTGCAGGACGAAGAGACAGAACGTGTATTTTTGATATCGGACGCTATGGCGGCTGGATATGGTTCTCCGCAGGCAGTTACAGGAAGCGGATATAAAGAAATTCAAGGGAAAAAATACTTGAAACTGCAAAAGGCAGGAGAAACAGATTATAATTATACAGTGAGGGAGAATGGTGTTATCTATAATGATACAACGAATCAGCCGACAGAGTATTCTCTGAACAGTAATTTTGAAATTTTGAAGGATAATGTATTGCAGACAGTCAAACAAAAATCGTCAAGATTCGATCCTACGAACGGTTCGGGACAGCTTGTAACAGATGAGACAGACAAAGACGTTCCGATGAACATTATGTATGCAGATGCAGTATTCAAAGCATTGCCTACGACATGGCTGTATATGAAGTACAGTGATGATGACGGAAAAACATGGTCTGATCCGATACTTTTAAACGGAATGGTCAAAGCAGAAGATTCAAGAGTGCTTGTCACAGGTCCGGGAAGAGGCATGCAGATTAAAAACGGAGAATATAAGGGGCGGTTGATCGTACCGGTTTATGATACGGCACAGTCGGGAATTATTTACAGCGACGATCATGGAGCAACATGGAATTATGCAAAAGGACCGTCTACGAAGAAAGCGGCGATGTCAGAATCACAGATCGTAGAAATGCCGGATGGAACGCTTCGTGTTTATGCGAGATCAACAGGTTCTAAGATAGCGGAAGCAGTGAGCCTGGACGGAGGAAAAACATGGACAGAAGCGGCGTATGTACCGGGAATGACCCAGCCGGGATGGGGATCGCAGTTATCCGTGATCCGCTATGGCGGTCTGATAGAAGGAAAGCCGGCGCTGATCATGTCCACTCCTGCCGGTGTGGGAAATTATCGAAGAGACGGAAGAGTCAAGATCGGTTTGATCACAGATACCGGAAAAGAAGGAAGTGAAAAATATAAAATTGATTGGACTTACGATTATTCGGTAGACAGTAAGAATGCAGGGTTTGCATATTCCTGCCTGAGCGAACTTCCGAATCACCAAATCGGTCTGATGTATGAAAAGTATGATTCTTACAATCCGGCAGAATTACATTCACAGGATATTATGAAATATGAAGAACTGTCCTTATCAGAATTAATGGGAAAAGAAGTTGTGGAAATCATACCGCAGACAGAAGGAAAGGGAACTGTTTCCCAAAGAAATACTGTGAAAAAGGGAAGCAAGATTACAATCGAAGCATATCCGGAAGAAGAATATCAATTTGTCCGTTGGGAAGATGAAAAAGGAAACCCGGTAAGCGAACAGGAAAAATATACGTTTGATGCAAAAGAAAGCGCCGCTTTTACGGCTGTATTTGAACAGGAAAAAGAAGAAGTCGATAAGTCTCATCTTAAAGAGGCAATCCGGCATGCAGAAGAACAGATGCAAGATGAAAAATATCAGGATGTAATTCCGGTTGTGCGCGAAGAGTATGAGGAAGCGTATAAAAATGCAAAAGCGATTGATGAGAAGCCGGATGCAACAAGCGAAGAAGTGGAGACAGCGTATAAGACACTGATAGAAGTCGGGAAAAGGCTGACTATGTATAAAGGAGATCTTACAGAACTTCAGGCGGCATATGACTTATATGCAGGCAAAGATTTGAGTATTTATACACAAGACAGTAAAACGGTTCTGGAAGAAGCTTTAAAAGAGGCGGAAAAAGTCTTAAAGCTTGGAGAAAATGCAGTAAAAGAAGATGTGAATGAGGCATTGGAAAAACTGCAAAAAGCGATAGAAGGTCTGGAAAAATCGGAGCCGAATCCACCGACAGATCCGGAATTCCCGACAGATCCGGAATTCCCGACAGATCCGGAATTCCCGACAGATCCGGATTCCGGTAATACAGATATTGTGAATCCAGATAATTCACTGTCGCCGGACGATACACCGTCAACGAATGGAACACCATCGGCAAGCGATGAAAAGGCTGTTGCGACAGGAGATAAGGAAACGCCGGTCGGATGGACGACCTTAGGATTTGCGGCAATGCTTGCGGCGGCAGGCAGATTCTTAGGCAGAAAGAAAAGGCGGTAAGCCTGACTGACAGAATAAAAACATAATTTTACCTCCCTGCACTTCTGATAATAAAGTCGGAAGTGGAAGGAGGAGAAGATCAAGTATAAGTCTTGATAATTTCTTCGGCAATGGATCGCTTTGGAATACAGCGATCCATTGCCTGTTTTTCTATGTAGCGGTGAGCTTCCGGTTCACTCATAGAAAGTTCACTGATCAAAAACCATTTCGCTTTGTTGACCAGACGGATTTCCGCCATTTTTTCCTCGATGGATAAAGATTTCTTTTCAAGCTGCCTTAAACGCTCGCGGGAACTTTCCATCCAGCTTAACGCCTGAAGGAGGGTCGGTTTTGAAGTTGGCTTTGGAAGTGTAAACACTCCATATTCGGCAACCTTGTCATGAATATCAGAGTGAATATCCCGTTTTACTAAAAGCAGAACGGCGATCTGTCTGGAGGAACAAAGGTCGATCGCAAAACGAACGCCGATATCATCAGACAGAGGAGAATTGATAATGACAAAATCGAAAGACTTTTCTTTTAACATTCGTTTCGCTGCGCTGACACTTGAAGCCGTAAGAACAGGATAATACCGGATTTCAGGAAGAGAGCCGATAAAGGCAGAGGCAAAACTGTCTGTCGAAGATACAACAAGAATACTGTATGTACGCTCTTTTAGACTCATTTTATGCTCTCCTTTCTTTGGAACTCGTATAAATTACTGTTTGCAATAAATGTTTAAGATCGCGTCAGGTATATATTTCTTGATAAAAGAACTGTTTGCGGCAAGAAAACAGGCTGTTTTAAAGTCTTTCGGAAGTTGGCCAAAGCGCGCAAGCGTATCTTTATCAGCCCGATACAGATTCTGGTCGAGCTTACTGAGATGATGCAGAAAGGACTGTCCGGATTCCGCAGATTTCTGGATGTGGTAGAGACCGAGCCGGAGATCGTGAATGCACCGGACGCAGAATCAATAGATGAAGTAAACGGACACGTTTCTTATGAAAATGTATCGTTTCATTATAGCGACGATGATACACCGGTGCTTTCTAATGTTACATTCGACATTCCGGCAGGAAAATCCGTGGCTTTAGTCGGACCTTCGGGAAGTGGTAAGACGACGATCTGCTCTCTGCTTCCGAGATTCTATGATGTAACAGGCGGACGTGTTACGATTGACGGAAAAGATGTCCGG
>OHQM01001048.1_pt1 | contig 12719 bp, 11 predicted proteins | sample 1577941 | NCBI WGS metagenome assembly OHQM01 (sample SAMEA3879604, study PRJEB24766) | human gut metagenome | biome: human-associated habitat; feature: feces | place: USA | collected 1985/1987
AGATATACAGGCTCAGGCGACACAGACCATTATGACAGTGAATAGTGTCGATTTATTGTATGTCGATTTGATAAATCAGTTTTCACGTTTGCAATGCAAAGGAGATTTGATAGCGTCAAATGACTATATATTAAACTATGTAACTGGTGTGGGCGCAGAGCTTTATAATAAGACCAAATCGTGATGTCAAATGATGTCGGATGCTCAAAAATGCCACTGTTTAGTAGGTTTTTCGGGGCTTCTGAGGGGGTTCACATACAAGAGGTCACAGGTTCGAGTCCTGTTGTCCCCACCAAACGAAACCTAAAACGAACCACTTTGTGTGCAAGTCGTTTTAGGTTTTTTTATTAAAAAAGCTACTGTTGACCAGCAGCTTAAATCATTCGCAGAAGGAGGCGACACGCGGTGCCACTCGGAGCCCTAACTTGCTGTATAAAAGCTTCCATACAACATCACCTCCTTAACGCACCTAACATATTGGCACCTTATGTTTCGGTGTTCATATTATATTCAAAATTTCTTTAATTGTCAAGGTAAACGGCGGTTTATGCCGCGAAAGCCGCTTGACATGAGGAAGGCGTGCGGTAGGCTGTCTGCCTATGGCAAACAAAAAGCCCCTTGGGGCGTTTGGTCTTGGCTCTTTGCCTTGATACCGTACGCCGCAGAGGCTCGTGTCAAGCGGAGCGTGGAATAAATAGCCGTGGCTTGCCGTTTTTACAAGTAAATTTCCACTTCAAATTCATACTTTGCAAGGTTTGCTCTGAACGGCACTTTGAAGGAAAGTTTAATGGTTTTGGAGCATAAAGAAAAGCCCCGACGGCTTTCGTCATCGGGACTTATGTTTATCGGGGCGTTGAATTGTATTTCCATTTTGTCGTCATAGAGCGTCACTTGCTTCACAAGGTAATTGATAAGCAGTTTCGGCTCCAATGCCAACGCTTGGCTGTAATATTCGCGTATCTGTTTTTCGGTAAGCTGTACGGCAGTCTTGCTCTTTTCTATGAGTATCTGTCGTTCCAATTCGGCTTGTTTGGTTTCGAGTTCTCGCAGGCGGTTCATTACCGTATTCGTCGTGCCGCCGTTTTCTATCGCGGTCATGATGTTCTTTATCGCACTCTCGGTAGTTCGCCGTTCTTTCAAAAGCAGGTTGAGGACGATGTTTGCCTGTGCCTGTCGTTCCTGTTCTTTCATAATGCCGCTCACGATAAAGTCAAGGGAATTAGCTTTTTGTAGCTGTTCGATTATACTGTCAAGCACGATTTTTTCGAGTATGTCCTTTCGTATGGACTGTTTGCGGCAATCCGTCAACTTCTTCTTTCGCCGTTATGCGCCGTGCCGTTATCTCCTATTACGGATCTGCCGCAATAGCCGCACTTTATCTTGTCTTTCAGCAAGTAGGTGATGTGTTCGCTTCGTTTGCCGAACTTATTGGCGTTCACTTTCGCACGGACTTTATCAAAAGTTTCTTTCGGTACGATCTGCGGATAGATGTTGTCGAACACTTCGCCGTTATGGCGGTATATGCCCGAATATCTCTCATTTCCGAGTATCCCGTAAACCGTATTAGGCACAAATGGTTTGCCCTTATGCAACAAGCCTTTGCCGTTCAGTTCCGCGATGATGTCTTTAACATACACGCCGATCGAATACCGCTCGTAAATGTAGCGCACGATGTCCGCTTCTTCGGGGACGATCACGGCTTTCTTGTTTACATTCTTGTAGCCGTATGGTATCTTGCCGCCCGTCAGATTGCCTTTCCTGCGGCTTTCGTTGTTGCCGCGCCGTATCTTTTGAGAGAGTTCCGCGCTGTAATATTCCGCATAGCCTTCCAGCATACTTTCAAAGATGATGCCTTCGGGCGTGTCGGGCACGAACTCTGTCGCCGATACGACTTTAACGCCGTTGTCTTTCAGGGCTTTCTTGTGTATCGCCGTTTCGTACTTGTTTCGTGAAAACCTGTCGAATTTGTAAACGAGAACATAACCGAAAGTCCTCTTCGCGCTGTCCCTGATCATGCGTTGAAAATCGGGGCGGTTGTCGTTCGTCCCCGTCATCGCACGGTCAATGTAGGTGTCGAGGACGAGGATGTCGTTTTGCTTTGCGTATTCTTCGCACACGCGCAGTTGTCCGTCAATGCTTTGTTCCGTCTGACTGTCCGAACTGTATCGGGCATAAATGACTGCTGTTTTTATCATATTTTTCTCCTTTGAAAATGTATTTTTTGTCTTTCGACAAGGGGCGGACAAACGAAGCCGCGTTGTAAAGACATCTGCTTGTGCCGCTCGCTCCTTTTTTGCAAGGGTTGCGAAAAGCAATGCACTTTACCCTTGCGAAAAAGGGCGGTTTCGTTTACGCTCCGCAAGACGAAAGACAAAATGATTCAGTTGCACTTCGGCAGCCGTGATATGGTTTCGGGACTGACTTTGCCGACAAGGCAGCCGCCTTCCCAACAGTTAAAATCGTCATACAGCAACATTTTCTTGCCATCCACGCCTGTGGGGCAAACGATGTCCTCGTCCGTAATGTCCGACTTGAAATAGGTCGGCAGATCTCCGCCGTATACAAGCCGCTCGCCGCTCTTTTCTATGTATTTGAGCAGATAGCGGACGGACTCAATGACTTCGTTTTTGTCTATCGCCTTGAAATCGTTTCTTCCGAACCGCCGTGAAAAGTGCGTGTTTTGATATGTTGTCTGCATGCGGTGTTGCTTGGTGCTGTAATCGCTGACTTGTTTCAATTCGCCTATCATGGCATCTTCGGGGATATAGAAAATCCCGTGGAAGTGTAGCCTTTCGCTTGCGGAACGCTCCCACACGCCGATATACTTCCAGCCCTTGCGGCTCACGAGATGTTTCAGAGCGTTGCGTAGGCTTTGCCGAAAGGACTCTTCCGTGTGCTTGTCGTTGTCGTAGGTAAAGGTCACGAAATAATCCCACCTGCCTTGCAGATAAACTTTGCGCCAAAGCCTCGTATAACGCTTGCAGGCGTTGTTCCTCTTGCGTTCCGTCTGTCTGCGCGCATATTCTTCTGCCTCTTCGGCGGTGGCGAAATCGTCTTGCAGTTTCTCCGCGATATACTGTTTGTGTTCGCGTTTCGGCAACGCCTGACTTTCCGCATATGCCGCTTCGAACTTGACTTTTACGCTGTCTGTCTGTGTATCACTTTTCCTCGCCGCTTTTCCGCATTTACGGCTCGGAAAGTTTTCTTTCGGGACGGCGATATAATGACTGCCGTCATAGTAAATTTTGCTTGCTTTATATGGCATTGTTGGTTCTCCTTTTGTTTTGGTTTTTGAGATAGAAAAAGGGCAAAATACAAAACAGTTCGTTACCGTTTCATACTTTACCCTTTGCTTTACGGCGCGTCCCCGTCACTTCTCGGAGATCTTAAACGCCTGCCTTCGGCTTATTCGATTTTCGTTTGTCCGTTCTTTCCGTTCGCTTATCCATTTTGCGGAGCGGCGCAGTGCGTTGCGCTCCGATACGATGTCGTTTAGTCCGTTACATTTCGGTTTCGTTTCTGTTCCGCTCTTTCGCCAATTCCAAAACCCTTGCCGCTATCGTTTCAAAAAATATCCGCTGTTCGTTTTCCGATAACGCCGTTGCATCCGGCGCGCCGACAGCAACGACTTCGAGTTTCGTTTTCAGCATTTTTATCACCTCCTCGCGTTTATTTTTCGAGGGGCAGAAAAAATACCCCTCACTATTTAGGCTCGAAAACGGCAAAAAGCAAGGGGCTTGCACGAAACTTTTTCGAAAAATTTTCATTTGGGCTTGTTTTGCCGCTTCCCGACCACCCTACGGCTCAAATTATACATTTTTATCTGCGAGTAGCGTGAGTATGCGAAGGTGCACTCTTCCGTATCAAAACCATTACTCGAGGGATACTGCGCCGTATGTGAAAGTCTACAAACCGCAGATATGCAAGAACAGACGGCACGCAAGGCATCACCACTCAAATACCGCCGCACGGGAGATAAGGGCGGACCGCCAAGCGGTTCAGCGGCGACCGCCCGTTCCCGTGCGCTTTGAGTTCCGCTTTGTTCCGTTGTTGTTATGGCGGGTGCTTGAACGGCGAGGCGCAGCCCGCCATAGTGCCATTTGTAGTTTTAATTAAAATTTTTCATTTAGACGAACAAAGAAACGCTTGCTATTATTCGCGCTTTGGAATATAATAGGAGTATAAATTTCAGAGGTGCAAGATATGTTAAGTTACATTTCTGCGAAAGAAGCTGCGGAAAAGTGGAATATCTCACAAAGGCGCGTAGCAATTTTATGCTCGGAGGAGCGTATATCCGGCGCAATGATGGTCGGCAATATGTGGATAATCCCCGCGAATGCCGAAAAGCCGATAGACAAGCGTACCGTTCGTTATGAAAAAACGCACAAAGCTGAACTTAAACCGTTTGTAAAGTGGGTCGGAGGCAAGGGACAACTTATTGATGAAATAGAGAAGATGTTCCCTGCCGATGGCGAAAAGGTTCTTACAAAATATGCCGAACCGATGGTCGGTGGCGGCGCGTTGTTTTTCAACGTGCTTTCAAAATATCAATTTGAAGAGCTGTATATCAGTGACATCAATTCCGAGCTGATCAACGCCTACATCGCTATAAAACAGGACGTCGAAACGTTGATAGAACGGCTCAATGAAATGCAGATGACTTTTCTGCCCCTTGACGAAAACGGCAGAAAATATTACTACTACAATGTCCGCGATAAATTCAACACTGTGAAGCTGAACGACGGTACATCGACGGAAAAAGCTACTTATTTTATCTTCTTAAATAAGACTTGCTTCAACGGACTTTACCGCGTCAATCGCAAGGGATTGTTCAATGTGCCCATGGGTTCTTACAAAAACCCTACGATTTGTGACACGGAAAATCTTCGAAACATTCACGCGGCATTGCAAAACGTTACCATCATGTGTGGAGATTATACCCTGTCAAAATCCTTTATAGACAACAAGACTTTTGTGTACATCGATCCGCCGTATCGCCCGATTTCGGAAACTTCGGCATTTAACTCTTACAATAGTGATGCTTTTGACGACAACGAACAAATACGACTTGCAAAGTTTATTGATGAGATAAATGCGGCAGGTGCAAAAATTGTTTTGAGCAATTCTGACCCGAAAAATGTCAATCCGGAAGATAATTTCTTTGATGACTTGTATAAATCATATAGGATTCATAGGGTTTCGGCAACACGAATGATAAACAGCAATGCGGAAAAACGCGGCAAGATAAACGAATTGCTTATTTGTAATTAAGTGAGGAACGGCAAATGGAAAGGAATTTTAATGATTGGATAAAACAATTCAAGTCAAGCATTTGCGATTATGGCTATTATGTTGACTTTGAAAAAGTCTATGGCAAAATCGACTCTATCAAAGTGGAATTAAATATTTTAAACTCGCTTGTCGGGTCGCATGATATTGAAGCGGATTTTTCAAAACTTGTGTCTGACTATCCGCAGGTGTTAAAATGCATCCCGATTTTGCTGGCTGTTCGTGGACGTGAAATCTATGCGATAGACGGCGATGGTGAATATTTATTTAATTTTGCCAAGCCAAATTATGGGATAGAAGAATATCGGATGTTCATGCGAAAAACAGGACTTTTCAAATTAATTTCCGAGAGGGTTATCAATAACCTCGTTGATTATGTCACTGGCGTGGAAGTCGGATTGGATAGCAACGGCAGGAAAAATCGCGGTGGTCATCTGATGGAAAACTTAGTGGAAAGTTATCTTATTAAAGCCGGCCTTCGCCGTGGCATTGACTATTTCAAGGAGATGTACATATCGGATATAGAGAAGAAATGGTCGATAGACCTTTCCAATATCTCTAATCAAGGAAAAGCCGAGAAGCGCTTTGATTTTGTTGTAAAGAAAGGCGGAACGGTTTACGGTATTGAAACGAATTTTTATACGGGTGGCGGCTCCAAACTCAATGAAACAGCCCGCAGTTACAAAACTATTGCGATAGAAGCAAAAGAAATCGATGGCTTTGCCTTTGTGTGGTTTACAGACGGTAGGGGTTGGTTGTCTGCACGCCATAACTTGGAAGAAACCTTTGATGTGATGGAAAACATCTATTGCATTGCCGAACTTGAAAACGGTGTTGCAAATCGGCTTTTTAAGGAATGATAATGACAAAGAAAGTTCTGATGCAACCTGAAAACTTTGAGTTGGAAACCAATACCATATGGGCTTTCCCTGATCGTGGTAAATGGGCGACTCACGATGCGAAATATCGCGGAAACTGGTCGCCGTATATTCCGCGCAATGTAATTTTGCGCTACTCGCAGGAAGGCGACACGGTATTAGATCCTTTTGTCGGTGGCGGCACGACAGCCGTAGAAGCAAAACTCACAAATAGGAATTTTGTCGGTTTTGACATCAATCCCGAGGCGATCGAATTAAGCCGTCAAAAGTGCGATTTTCAATTCGATACCACAGCCACTTCTGTAATTGATGTAGCCGACGCACGAAACCTTCCGCTGAATGATAATTCGGTAGACTTAATTTGCGCTCATCCCCCTTATGCCGATATCATTCATTACAGCGAAAATATAGCAGGTGACCTCTCTCTCATGCCAATAAAAGATTTTTTGTTTGAAATGGGTAAAGTAGCAGATGAATGCCGCCGTGTATTGAAAAAAGGTAAATTTTGTGCTATACTTATGGGAGATATGCGCAAAAAAGGAATGGTACAACCCCTTGCGTTTGAAACCATGCGCGTTTTTGAACTCGCTGGCTTCAAAACGAAAGAAATTATAATCAAGGAGCAACACAATTGCAAAGCTACGGGCTATTGGAAAGCAAACAGTATTAAGTTTAATTTCCTTTTGCTCGCACACGAATACTTATTGGTGTTAAAAAAATAATTTAGCTATTGGTGAGTGAAAAATGCAAAACAAGCATGATGAAGCAATTAAACAGCCCAAATGGAAGACTGTTGAGTACTCAAGAAGTCAGATAATAAATGCGGGAAAAATTATTAGAAACGAAGAAAGTTCAGCTGCAGAAAAAAATAACGCCATAAAAGTAATTGATAACTGGCGAGCTGCGCATGCTTTTCCAATGCATGTTATTTACATGCATTTGAGACGAATGTGCTTTCAAAATAAGGGAGCGATTGTGGCAGAAAGATTAAAGCGATTAACATCAATAATCAACAAATTAACAAGAGAAAGAGCGATGAATCTTTGGACCATGCAAGATTTGGGCGGATGTAGAGTCATTGTACCTACCGTATCTGATGTGTATGGATATGCAAATGAATATGAAAATTCAAAGAAACGTCATATTCGAAGAAAAGTTAATGATTATATCGTTACTCCTAAAGAGTCTGGCTACAGAAGTTTACATGTTGTATATGAATATCGTAGCGATAAAAACGAAAATTACAATAAAAACATGTTAATTGAAATTCAGTTTCGAACACATCTACAGCATTTGTGGGCCACTTCGGTGGAAACCATGGATTTGTTTAAGCAAGAAGCTATCAAGTCAGGACAAGGTTCTAACGAGGCAAAGCGGTTTTTTTTATTGGCATCGGCAATTTTTGCAACAATAGAGAATCAACATTTGCCTCCTAATGTACCTACAAATTTAGAAGAAATTAAAGCCGAAATCAGTGAGCTTAATCAAAAACACAAGTATTTAAATTTTTTAAGAGGGGTTCGTGTTGCAGTTGGGGCTCAGCAAAACTCACTGAAAAATTATTCAAATGGTTATTACATTCTTATATTAAATTATAGCACTTTAAAATTGTCTATCAAATATTTTGGCACTAGTCGGATTGAAGAAGCAACTACAACATATAATATTATTGAGAAGTCAATTAATGGCGCAAACATAGATGCCGTCTTAGTGCAAGTTTCATCTTTTAAAACTCTCAAATCAGCATTTCCAAATTATTTTTCGGATATTGGAGAATTTGTTAATATTATGGAACATTATATATCTTAATATATATTCGTTTTAGGTTATCACTTCTCCACCAGAAAACCCGAGGTAACACTCGGGTTTTTGTTGTCTCCGCAGTCCTCTGTGCGGCAGGGGATGCCGCACGCCTGACGGCGGAACCTGTGACGGTCACAGCTGACGCTCGCGTGGTAATGTCGGGTGATGTGCCGGTGTTGTGTTTTTACGGCGTTTCGTGTACAATAACATAAAGGGTGCAGACTATGAGCAAATACGAAATAGATTGCAAGGAAGTTGCCGAGGTCGGCGGGGAAAAGTATTATCTCCGCATCAGGGGACAGGACGTGAAAAATCCCGTGGTTCTGTTTCTGCACGGAGGATGCGGTTCTCCCGACCGTGCTCATATGCTCAGATTTCAGTCGCCGCTGGCGGAGAAGTTCACGCTGGTCGCGTGGGACCAGCGGGGCAGCGGGCTGGCTTACGATAAACGCGAAGCGGCAAATACCGTCCTTACCAGAGAATTGATTGTGAGCGACGCGGTCAATGTCGTCGGCTGGCTCAAACGGCGGTTCGGCAAAGACAAAATTATCATTGTCGGTCATTCGTGGGGCAGCGCGATAGGCGTATGGCTGGCGCAGGCAGTCCCCGAAGACATCTGTGCATATGTCGGCATCGGTCAGGTGGTGGATTATGTCCGCAACGAACAGATGTCCTATGTAAGGACGCTGGAAGAGGCTAAAAGAACGGGGGATGTGAAGTCGCTGGAAACACTTGCGGAGATAGGATATCCCGAAAACGGAGTATATGCGGGTGATAACAGAGCTTGCCAGATGAAACAGAGGGCGGTGCTTCATAAGTTGGGCGGCGCTACATACGCCAACAGGCGGCCGTATTGGCAGGAACTGCTGTTTCACGACATCCCCATTGTTTTGGGGGAGTACGGGCTTTCGGGCGCCGTAAAGTACATCAAGGGCATATCTTACAGCGGGTCTTCGCCTATGGCGAGGGATAACCCCGATTTTATGAACACGGCAAAAAAGCTGGACGTTCCAGTTTATCTTACGCTCGGAAGGCACGATTTCAATTGCGTGCACACACTTGCCGAGGAGTGGTTGGAGAGACTGGAAGTTCCGGTGAAGAAGCTGATATGGTTTGAAAACTCCGCCCATTCGCCTCAATGGGAGGAAGCGGAGGAATGGAACAGGACGTTCGAGTCGCTTTTTGACTGCGGAGTGGCCAAATAACGGGAGGAAAAATGAAAAAGGACGGAAAACCCGAAGTGCCGACAGGCTGTCTCTTTCAAGGGTGTTACAATCCCGCATACGAGGCGGAGATTAAGAAAGGAAAAGACCTCTGTTACCGTTTCAATGCGCTCAATCCCAACGACAGGGAAGAGCAGACGGAGATACTTGCCGAGCTGCTCGGCGGCATGGGGAAAGACGTGATATTCACGCCGCCGTTTTGGTGCGATTACGGTTACAACATCACGGTGGGGGACACCTTTTACGCAAATCATAACCTTGTCATAACGGACGGGGCGGCGGTGACTTTCGGCGACAACGTATTTATTGCGCCGAACTGCTGTTTCACGACGGCGGAACATCCCACCGACCCCGAGCAGCGCAAGGCGGGTCTGGAAATCGCAAAACCCATAACCGTCGGCAACAACGTGTGGATAGGCGCGGGCTCCGTCGTGCTTGCGGGGGTCACGATAGGCGACAATGCCGTGATAGGCGCGGGTTCCGTCGTGACGCGCGACATTCCGTCCGATGTGGTTGCCGTGGGCGTGCCGTGCAGAGTGATGAGAAAGATTACGGAAGAGGACAAGTATCGCTATCCGTTGTATAATCCCCGTTGACGCGTTTGCGGGACGGGTTGTCTGCCCCGCCTTTGCGCAAGCGCAAATTCAAAGCCGAGTGTAGGCAAGGGGAGAATAAGGACTGTAAAAAACCGCCTCATCGGAGGCGGTTTTTGTTTTGTGACCGAAAGCCGTTTCAGGCGAGAGCGGACTCGAAAGTCGCGTCATCGGTGAGAACGGTATATGTCGCCGAGGTTGACACGTTGCCCGATATGCGTATGCCTTCCGTCTTGATGTTCGGGAAGTTGAAGATAATCAAGTTTCCGCTTTCAATGAAATCAAAAAGCGTCATCGGGAAGAATTCCACGTTGTAGGCGAGGAATTCCGCGTCCTCGTACGGCATATAGGCGGTGATGTCCTGCGAAGTGGTCATCGTCGCAAAGTTGCCGTCGGCAAACGACAGCGTGCCCGTGACGTCGCCGAGGGTCAGCCAGCTCTCAATCATAGGCAGAATGTCGTAGCCGGCGTCATAGGCGAGTATGGGCGCAACCTGCCACAATATCCACGCCAGCGAAGAATCGCCGGGGATTGAGTAGTTGCCGTCCGCGCCGCTGATTTTCTCCGCGTCGTAGAAAGTAGGCGCGGCAAGATTGAGGACGGGCAGAGTGTCGTTCAGTTCTTCTTCCGTGAACGAAACGGAGATATCGTTGACGCCGAGCAGCGGCAAAATTGCGGAATCGATTACAATCGACGTATTGCCTTCGGCATCGCGTTCGGCATCGAGAGTCAGATTGATAGAACTGCTGCTTGAATTAATCTTCAATCTGATTGTGTAATCGAAGACAAATTCGTCCCCGATATAGACGCGCTTGCCTGACACTTCGGCGGTAAGGGGGACGGCGCTTTCTCCGCTGCCGACGGTCGCGTTGACCGTACCCGTATCCGTCACCATTTTGTTGGCGGCTAAGTTCCATTTTTCTTCCGCTTCGGCATATGCGGAAGCGGTGTCGTAGCCGTCGTTGCAAGCCGTCATCGCAAATGCGGCAACGGTCAGACTTGAAAGAAGCACAAATATCGTTATTGAGGTTTTAAGTGCACGTTTCATAGCGTTCAACCTCCGTTATGCGTTGAATTCGTATCCGACGATACGTTCTGCCGCGGTGTTTCCGATTACGCGGAGAAGATTGAGATAATTGCCTTCGCCGTCCTGCGCGTTCCAATCGCAGTCGGTATCTTCGCGCCAGAGCATCATACCCGCAAATCCCTGTTCAATGACGTATGCGGTCTTATCCGCAACGAGCGCGCCGCCGTTGACCCAGACCTGTATGAACTGATTGTCATATACAACGGAGCCGTCGAGGTTGGTGCCGTCGTAATACAGCCATTGCGAGTTGTCCCAATAGGTGTAGGGAGCCTTGTCCTGCGTGGCGTAGACTTCGCTGCCGTAGCCGTAGTTTGTCCAGACGGTGTCCCAGCTGTTGGGCCTTCCGTAGACGGGGATGCCGAGCACGAGCTGCGAGGGGTCGAAGCCGATGTTGACAAAGTAGCGCATCGAAGAATACGCTCCGCTCCTGAACGAAGCGTGGTTGCCGTCCACGATGTCGAAGCGGTCGTAAGCCATCATCTGCACGAAATCGACGGCGTCGATTTGTTCCTGCGTGAGGCGCACGTTGTCGGCAGACAGCGCGAGCGAAATGTATTTGTCCTCCCCAGATGAGTCAATCGCTTCGCTGACGCGGGTGATGAGGTCGCCGTAATGTTTCCATTCCGTCACGCCCGTCGGATATTCCCAGTCGAAATCTATGCCGTCAACGCGGTCGTCGTCGGCAATGAGGGAAGTGATGTTTTCCATCAGTACGTCCATATTGGATGGAAGTCCGTGAGCGGAAAGGTCGGACGGGAAGAGGTCCATACAGATGTTCACGTCGCGGTCGCCGACGATGGATACGATTTTGTCAAGCAGCTGATTGTAAAAAGTCGGGTCGGACGTGCGGTCCTCGGGGTTGAAGCCGCTTTCGGACGCGTAGACGAGCGAACCGTCCTCTTCCCAGAAGACGAAGGATATGAGTATCATATCGGTAATCACGCCGCGGTCGAGCTCTTCCGCAAGCGCCGCCGCTTCCTCGTCCGTCATATTGTAGAAGTCGTCCACACGGTAATAGTTGAACACACGGAATTCGTTCGCGTATTCTTTGGGGGCGACGTTGTATATTTCGACCTCCGCAATCGACATATCCTTGCCTTCGTCGCTGCGTCCGAAATAAATGCGGAAAGTCGTCACGCCCGTCTGCTCCTCGAAAGTGCAGTAGCGATAGCGTTCGATTCTGTCCTGCTGACGGTAAAAGGCGTTTTCGTAATATCCGTATTCGTCAACGGTATATTCGCCGTTTTCGTCGGGAAGGACAAAGCTGAATCCGGAAATGAAATTGCCGTTTTCGCGGAGCACTACGGTGTCGAAGTCGGCAGGGGAGTCGAAGGTTATCTCGATATATTCCCCGGAAGTCGTCTCCGCGGTCCACGCCGTTTCGGTATCGCCGTCCGCGACCGCGGAAGCGGAGGACGCGGCGGAGCTCGCGCTTACCGACGCGTCGGCTATCAGATTCTGCGCGTCGGTGACATCGAGGTCGTTCGTAAAAACGTCTTCGGGACGCGTCACGCCTTTTCCTGCCGGCGTAGCCGTGCCGTCGTCGCACGCCGCAAGCAACAGGGCACACGCAGAAGCGAGAACGAGCACGGCGACAATCAGCGCAATCGCTTTCTTCTTTCTCATAATCTCTCCTTTCTGTTTTAATGACAAAAGGACAGAAACCCCTGTCGGCTTCTGTCCCCGAAATAATATAACAAATTTTTTCTGCGTGGTCAATAAGGAAAGTTCGTGATTAAAGGAATTTTTTGTGTTTTTCGGTGACGCGCGGCGTCCCACGCGGGCGTGCGGGCTTTTAGTAAAGAATTGCTATTGATTGCGGATAAAAAAGAGTTATAATATACAA
>OHQM01001057.1_pt1 | contig 12635 bp, 11 predicted proteins | sample 1577941 | NCBI WGS metagenome assembly OHQM01 (sample SAMEA3879604, study PRJEB24766) | human gut metagenome | biome: human-associated habitat; feature: feces | place: USA | collected 1985/1987
CGCATTTAGATTCTCCTCATAATATTATTTTGCATTATCTAACAGAAATGGGCTTGATTGGAACCGTTCCGCTAATGGCTTTATTTGTATATATTGTTTATTGGTCTGCGAAAAATAGGGGAAATCTAATGGCAAGAGCCATGTTATATGCAGTGGCTGCGTTATTTATAAATAATATGGTAGATTATCAGTTTATTGTTAAGCAGTACTATCAACTGTTTTGGTGCCTTTTGGGAGGAACTATCGCAGATGTTTATTTACAAAAGGAGAAGTTTATCCGTGGATGAAAAGAAACCTTTGATTAGTATAATTGTGCCTGTATATAATGTTGAAGATTACATTGAAGAATGTCTTGAGTCTCTGGTTAAGCAAACATATAAAAATTTAGAAATTATTTTAATTGATGATGGGTCTACAGATAACAGTGGAGAAATTTGTGATGATTATGTTCTGAAGGATACTAGAATAAAATGTTTTCACCAAATAAATCAAGGTGTCGGTGCGGCTAGAAATAAAGGCTTAGAAGTAGCTGAAGGAGAACTTATTGGCTTTGTAGATCCAGATGATTACTGTGATTTGGAAATGTTTTTCATTTTTCCGCCCATAAACATCTCTCCTGTCTGTCAATCTTCTGTCTGTTCTTCTTCCTCATCATCCGCCAACGCATCATAAATTTCCGGTGGATAAGTGATTTCATCTTCCGAGTCGTCAAGATATTCGTCCAGATGTTCATTGAAAGTGTCATAGTCATTGGCATAATCGGAAGTTGAATTATAAATTTCTTTTGTAGCTTTCTTGTAAGATACATTTCTCTGCGATGCAGATGAACTTTTTAGTCGGGATGACTTATAACTAAAGCCACGTTGCGGAGGAGCAGCGTTTTCATTAAGACTTTTTTCCAACATACTTCTGTTCATTGCATCTTGATAAGAGTAGTAGCCGAAGACGGCAAAAACACAAAACACACTTATACCTTTCAGTAAATTAGCCTTTCTCTTATTACAACCGTTACTCATAGTCTTCTTCTTTAGATATAAAATTCTACAATTTGATTTGCCACTAAGCGTTCCTTTTCAACGCCTCCTCATAGACCTTCTTCACCCGTTCCCTTAGGCGCATTGGCTTGATGACCGTCAGCGAACGGCTTCTTGCCAATAAAGCCATTACAAAGTCATTTGTAATACGCAAGCGAAGGCGGATACGAAACTCTTCTTCATTATCCGTGAGGATTTCCTGCGAATGGTGCAGGGGGACAGATCTCAAGAAACTGCCGTCAAGCGCATCATAACTCAATTCGATTTCTTCAACAGGAATGTCTGTTTGATTCCAAATGCCGTAACTGTCTTTAAATAACTCTTCCACGTCAATATCCATGTTACGCCTAAAGGTCTCTTCATTAATAATCCGGAGATTGCGGATACAGTTCGCGCTGAATGTTTTCAATGTCCCGTTGTCGTAGGCAAGGAGATACCATCTCTGCTGATCTTCTTTCAAGTAATGGGGAAGAACTTTCTTTTCACGAATCTTGCCTCCTTCACGTATATAGATATAGTTGAAAGCCACCGGATGTGAAAACCTAATAGCTTTTATCAATAATGGAAGACATTCATAATCCATTGGACGGTGGTGTTCGGCCAAAACGTAAGTGTGCAGATTGGAAGTTCGATCAATAGCATTCAATAAATCAAAGTTCAGCAAAAGCCGATCTTATTGTTCTTGTTTCAAACTATCTTCTTCGTTGATAAAATAGCCTTTCCGCTGTTTGTCAAAACAGATACGAATGCCGAACAACTCTTCTATCTCGTTAAAATCCCGTTGCAGAGTGCGGAGGTCTACGGAGCTTCCATCACGTTCCTCCATACGACATGCAATATAATTTTCCAGTTCTTCTCTCGGAACGTATTGCTGAGGTCCTCTCAATCTGTTAATAATAACCAGCATTCGTTGCAAGCCTTCCAGTTTTCTACCCATACTTTTTCATCTTGGTTATGATTAATTATAGTAGCAAAGATAACGAGGCTTGACGACAAAACTTGTCGTTCTATGGAAATCTTAATGATTTATCAATTCAGGTATGGTCATTTAGAAAAAAGCGGGCTATAATACAGCAAGGAGGTATGAGTTACAGTTCAACTTTGTCTTTTTGACACTTTGCATTTTTGATTGACTGAGAATGCGTTCTTTCCATCCCATACGTACAAGAAATGCAAATACGTGAACAAAAGTCTGCAATAAACAGATTATGAAAACAATACTGAAATATGTATATTTCTTCCAGAGCTGAATATAGCTCAAAATACTTTATAATAAGAGTAAATTAGAATGTAAATAAGTGTATTGAGCATAAGTAGTAACCCTTTTGCCCATAAGTAGTAATGATATCACCTAAAAGTAGTAATGATACCGCTCTTAAGTAGTAACCCTTTTCTGCATAAACTGCTTAAAAGATGTAAAAACATACAAGAATAATACATTATTATTCTTTATTTATTCACAGGATGTCCTAAAATGAAAGATTCTAAAATATCTCACGTCGTTAAAAGCACAGATATTATATCATTATGACTATAAAACGGAAATTATGCTAACAGTTCATCTTTGGAGAGTTCTTCACTTCTTAAAAAACAAATACAGAATCACGGAGACCAGAGAAACAAATAAGAATAAGCAGAGAGAACCCTCTGTGCCCCTGTGATTCTGTGTTCGGGTACATTAGTATACCGCTTTCATGTAAATGGGGACTAGTTCAATTCTTCCGTCACATCATCTGAACAGTCTCAATTGACTGCGCAGCTCATGAAGTTCATGCTGCATCTCCTCCATACGCTGTAACAGGTGATGGATAGCATCAATCCCTTCAATATTGATGGATAAGTCATAATACATGCGGCTGTAACGTTCTATGTCCGGTAATTGAGTAAACGTCAGATAGCGTTCCCCACCTTCGGTCATTACTTCTATCAGGCCACCTTCCTGTAATAAGTCGATAAACGACGGCTCAATGTGGCATTTGCGACAATATTCGCTGACTATGATTAATTCATTCTGCATAGTGATACCTCCTTTTAGTTCATACTTTGAAGTTTACGGAACAACTCTTTCTGCTCTTCCGTCAAGTTCGTCGGCAGTTTCACGGAATAAGTCACAATGAGGTCACCGAACTGTCCTTCTTTCTTATATACAGGGAATCCCTTACCTTTCAAACGAGCCTTCGTACCGTTCTGTGTTTCGGGTTTCACTTTCAGTTTCACCTTTCCATCCAAAGTGTCCACCAATTGGTCACCACCCAGGATAGCGGTATAAAGATCAATAGGCACATCCACATACAAGTCATCCCCTAAACGCTTGAATACCGGATCATCCGCAATCACAAACGTTATGTACAAGTCTCCGGCAGGTCCACCATTCACACCTTCGCCACCATAACCTTTCAATTTAATTACTTGCCCGTTTGCTACTCCCGCAGGAATAGTAATGCGCACATTCTTACCGTTTACAGTCAGCACTTGTTTATGAGTCTGGGCCGCATCACGAAGCGAGAGGTTTAAATCTGCATGGTAATCCTGCCCACGGAAGCCTGCATTAGCACCTCCACGCCCCCGGTTTCCGAACATAGATTCAAAGAAATCGGAGAAGCCGCCACCATGACCGGAAAATTCCTGTCCATCGGATGAATACCAGTAAGAGCTACCATCCGTACCATATCCTGCACCCGAGCCGCCACCAAAGCCTCCAAATCCACCGGCACCCGCCTCCTGACGGGCACGCTTTTGTGCCTCAAATTCATCGGCATGCTTCCAGTGCTCACCATACTCATCGTATTTTTTACGCTTTTCAGGATCACTCAGCACTTCATTTGCTTCATTAATCGCCTGAAATTTATCCTTAGCAGTAGAGTCATTCGGATTTAAGTCAGGATGATATTTACGTGCCAATTTACGGAACGCTTTCTTTATATCATCCTGGCTTGCCGTCTTATCTACCCCAAGGACTTGGTAATAATCTATATAAGCCATAGTCTATTAATTTTGTTATTCTTATATACCCTATCACAAATAACGCACCAATCAGGAGTTTTGAATACTAAAATACGTAAACGAAAATTAAAAAGAAGTATTAAAAACAATAATACAAAGATAATCAATATATTAACCAGTAACAACAGCTTTTACCGATGCTACTCAAATTTTAAAATAATGTAAATAACGCATAATATCAATTAATTATCCATACTAAAACTTCCTAAAATAAATAGAAAACGCTTTATTTGCATGTGAGTAAGGCAGTCACAGAAAACAATTTTCCCCCAACCTTAATATATTGACTTATTATGAAAAGTAACCATTGGCTACTTACGGTAGCACTCACTTTCATCGTCCTGCAAGTAAAAGCGGATTCATGGATACGTATTAACCAACTTGGCTACTTGCCGCAATCTGTAAAAGTGGCAGTATTTATGAGTGAAGAACCAGCTGACATACAAGAGTATGCACTGATAGACGCCTTCACAGAACAAACCGTCCGAACTTTCAATTCGACCAAAGCAACCGGAAAAATGGGACTCATGAAGAGTACCTATCGTCTGGACTTCAGTGATTTTAACCAGCCGGGAACTTATTATCTGAAAGCGGGCAAAGCGGTCTCACCTCGTTTTCCCATCAACAATCATGTGTACAATGGGACTGCTGACTTCTTGCTGAACTACATGCGTCAGCAACGTTGCGGCTATAATCCCTTTTTGAAAGACAGTTGCCATGTGCACGACGGCTACATCCTATACCATCCCACCAAGACCGGACAACACATTGATGTTCGAGGCGGTTGGCACGATGCAACTGATTATTTGCAATATACCACAACTTCTGCCAATGCCATTTATCAGATGATGTTTGCCTATCAGGAAAATCCAAACTCATTCGGTGATTTCTATGATGCTGCCGGACTCCCCGGCGCTAACGGCATTCCCGACATTGTGGACGAAATCAAATGGGGACTGGACTGGCTGAATCGTATGAACCCCGCTCCCGGTGAACTATATAATCAGATTGCCGACGACCGCGACCATGCCGGTATGCGCCTGCCCAATAAAGATGAGGTAGATTATGGTTACGGTCCGGGTAAAGGACGCCCCGTTTACTTTTGTAGTGGCGAACCTCAGGTACGCGGTCAATTTATGAATGCTACCACAGGCGTGGCAAGCACAGCAGGTAAGTTTGCTTCCTGTTTCGCTCTTGGTGCCCGCCTATTAAAAGACTTCTATCCGGAATTTGCTGCGGAGATTGGTACAAAAGCGGACGCAGCTTATCAGGAAGGTGTAAAGAAACCGGGTGCTTGTCAGACAGCCTCCGTCAAGTCTCCTTATATTTATGAAGAAGACAATTGGGTAGACGATATGGAACTGGGCGCTATGGAACTTTTCAAAAGTACCGGAGATTTTAAATACCTGGAGCAAGCTGTTGAATACGGACGTCGCGAACCCGTTACTCCATGGATGGGGGCTGACAGTGCCCGCCACTACCAATGGTATCCATTCATGAATATGGGACATTATCATCTGGCAAAAGTACATAACGAGCGCCTTAGCAAAGAATTTATCCGGAATATGCATGCCGGCATAGCACGCACCTATGAGAAAGCTGTTGAAAGTCCTTTCATGCACGGCATTCCTTACACCTGGTGTTCCAATAACCTGACAACTGCCATGCTGACACAATGCCGTCTGTATCGTGAAGCAACAGGTGACGAAACTTATAAAGAAATGGAAGCCGGCATGCTTGACTGGTTGTTCGGTTGCAATCCCTGGGGAACCAGCATGATTGTAGAACTCCCTCTATATGGAGATTACCCTTCTCAACCGCACTCTTCATTACTCAACGCAGGTGTAGGAAATACTACAGGCGGTCTCATAGACGGCCCTGTATACCGCACTATTTTTGAAAGCCTCCGCGGAGTAAACATGACAGGTATTCCCGGCACTCCCGGACAGGATTATGAACGTTTCCAGCCTGACCTGATGGTATATCATGATGCCATTCATGACTACTCCACGAACGAACCGACCATGGACGGAACAGCTTGTCTCACTTATTATCTCTCCGCCATGCAGAAAGAAGGTATGAAGCAGGCGGACATTCAGAGTGATAAGAATGTATATGTAAATGGCGGTATCATCCGCACTGATCCATCAAAGAAACAAATAACGCTTGTCTTTACTGCCGCCGATAAAGCAGACGGCGCTGATGCTATTATCAGTACACTGAAGAAACATGGTATCAAAGGAGGTTTCTTCTTCACCGGTGAATTTTATGAGCTTTACCCCGATGTAGTGAAACGACTGCGTGCAGAAGGCCATCTGGTAGGTAGCCACAGTTATGGACACTTATTGTATATGCCATGGGAAAACCGTGATTCTTTATTGGTGACACGCGAGCAATTTGAGCAGGATATGCTGAAGAGTTACGAAGTTATGCGCAAAGCAGGTATCGAATACAAAGATGCTCCGGTATATATTCCACCTTACGAATATTATAATAAAGAAATTGCCGCATGGGCAAAGAATATGGGTATACAACTTATCAACTATACACCCGGCACGATGAGCAATGCGGACTATACCACTCCAGACATGGGTGCCAAATACCGTAGCAGTAAGTTCATCTATGACAAAATCATGGAGGTAGAGAAAAAAGAAGGACTAAACGGGCATCTGATGTTGATACACTTCGGTACAGACGACCGCCGTACAGATAAGTTCTACAATGGTTATCTGGACAAAATGATTAAAACGTTGAAACGGAAAGGTTATACTTTCGTACCTGTCATTGAAGCAACAGGAATATAGTTCATACCCATAGTTATTATAAAAAGGTTAGTTAAAGGTTATCATGCAAAGGTATTTAAGGTAATATTCAATCGGTTTGTTTTCAGTAGACTTTTTCCCACCCCCAAGGGAAAAAGTTACAAACCAAAGCTCCATGCCTGCGAAGGTCCGGAGCTTTTTCTATTGTCAGATTTAAATAAATGCGTGATAACGAAGAATCAGAAACTATCCTTCACAGCCTGCAACAAAGACTGAATATCTTCCTCCGTCGTATCAAAAGAGGTCACAAAACGAATTTCATTTTCAGCTTCATTCCAGAAATAAAAGAAGTAAGACTTCATCAATCTATCAATAACCGGACGAGGCATAGTCAGGAACAACTGATTACTCTCCATCTTTTGTGTGAATTGTACATCCGGCAATGTTTGCAACCCTTCATATAGTTTCTGTGCCATCGCATTGGCATGTGCAGCATTCTTTTTCCACAAATCATCCGTAAGATACGCTGTGAACTGACACGAAAGGTAACGCAATTTAGAAGCTAACTGAGCCGACTGTTTCCGTACATAAAGCGCTTCTTTTTTCAAGTCCGGATTGAAGATTATTACACTTTCACCTAACATCAATCCATTCTTCGTTCCACCGAAACTAAGAATATCAATGCCACAATCCACTGTCAGTTCCTTGAAGCTAAGATTCAACGCAACACAAGCATTCGCTAAACGCGCCCCGTCCATATGCACATACATACCATATTCATGCGCCAGGGTAGTCAGCGCTTTCAATTCTCCCGGAGTATAGACAGTACCTAATTCCGAACATTGAGAAATATAAATAGCACCCGGTTGAGAATGGTGCTGTTCCCCGAAGTTCTTCAGATAAGGACGTATCAACTCCGGCGTCAGTTTACCATCCGGTGTTGCAATAGGACGTATCTGGCATCCTGTCATACGGGCAGGTGCACCACATTCATCTACGTAAATATGTGCAGTCTCCGCACAAAGAATTAAATTATAAGGGCGGGTAGCCAACTGCAAAGCTACTGCATTACTTCCTGTCCCATTGAAAACAAACAGTGGCTCGCAATCAGGCGAAAATGTCTCTTTGATTTTGCGAATGGCTTCCTCTGTCCAAGGATCGTCACCGTAGCCAACTGCGTGATTTTGGTTTGCCCGGTTCAGCGCCTCCATCACCAATGGATGTACACCGGAATTATTGTCTGAAGCAAAACTTCTCATAGTTATATTGATTTTATCGATAAATAGTTAGCTTATAAATTATCCTTTAGCTCTAAAAAACATGCAAAGGAACGAAATAATTCGTTAGTAGAAAAAAAGAAGCGTGGATTTTACAATCCACGCTTTCGTTTAGGTTTTCAATCGGTTTTTTCGTTCTTACCCGATATAAACATTCACGCCCAAAAAAATGTAGAGCTCTCCGTCCTCCTGGTGCAATACGATCTTGTCTTCACAAGCTAACCATCCCAGGGCCGCTCCCAGTTCTTTGTCCTTCAGCCCGGACTTTCTCTTCAAAGTCCCATAGTCCCATTTGGCGTAATTGCTAAGCAACCTCCAAATCTTGCCTGCGTTCAGACCGATGTCGCTTTTGTTCATCTCTTCTCGTCATTAAAAAGGTTAAATAATTGATTGGTTTTTGTTTAGGTTATCCTAATTTATCACCCTAAAGGTATCACTTTTTATTTATAAAACATAAAAAACGAACAAAAGATATTCTTTTTAATCAAAATTGTAACAGTTTCGTAATAATATACAGGTAATATGAGAAAAAACAGGCCAAAAAAGAGAAAAAAAGACCACAGCACCTTCAAAGAGATGCTGTGGTCATTTATTATAATTATGAATTCAGGGAAAAACGGGTATTACATCATACCACCCATACCGCCCATGCCGGGAGCACCCATTGGCATTTCAGGTTTGTCTTCCTTCTTCTCAACGATTACACATTCAGTAGTCAGGAACATACCTGCAATAGAGGCAGCGTTTTCCAAAGCTACGCGAGCTACTTTTGCAGGATCAACTACACCGGCAGCATGCAGATTTTCATATACATCAGTACGAGCATTGTAACCGAAGTCACCTTTACCTTCGCGTACTTTCTGTACAACTACAGCTCCTTCTTTACCTGCATTGGCAACGATCTGACGTAACGGCTCTTCAATAGCACGCTTAATAATGTCAACACCTGTAGTCTCATCAATGTTATCACCTTTGAAACCTTCCAATGCATCGAGTGCGCGAATGTAAGCTACACCACCACCCGGTACGATGCCTTCTTCAATAGCAGCACGTGTTGCACGTAAAGCATCGTCTACACGATCTTTCTTCTCCTTCATTTCAACTTCAGAAGCAGCACCTACGTAAAGAACAGCAACACCACCAGACAATTTAGCCAGACGTTCTTGCAATTTTTCTTTGTCATAATCAGATTTAGTAGCAGCAATCTGAGCTTTAATCTGTTCGCAACGTTCCTTGATATTTTGTTTGTCACCGGCACCGTTTACGATGGTAGTGTTATCTTTAGAAACTGTGATCTTATCAGCAGTACCCAACATTTCGATGGTAGCTTGTTCCAACTTCAGACCCTTTTCCTCGCTGATCACTACACCACCAGTCAATACGGCGATATCTTCCAGCATTTCTTTACGACGGTCACCGAAGCCCGGAGCCTTCACAGCACAGATCTTCAAAGAACCACGCAGACGGTTTACAACCAATGTAGCCAATGCTTCGCTGTCGATATCTTCTGCGATGATCAACAGCGGACGACCGCTCTGAACAGCCGGTTCCAGGATAGGAAGCAAGTCCTTCAATACAGAGATCTTCTTGTCGTAGATCAGGATATACGGATTTTCCATCTCGCATTCCATCTTTTCTGTGTTGGTTACGAAGTACGGAGAGATGTAACCACGGTCGAACTGCATACCTTCTACTACGTCAACTGTAGTTTCAGTACCTTTTGCTTCTTCCACTGTGATAACGCCTTCTTTCTTCACTTTCTGCATAGCTTCAGCAATCAGTTTACCGATCATTTCGTCACCGTTAGCAGAGATTTTAGCTACGTGTTCGATCTTTTCGAACTGGTCGCCTACTTCTTCAGCCTGGTCAGCGATTTTTTCAACCACTTTGGCAACGGCTTTGTCGATACCGCGTTTCAGGTCCATCGGGTTAGCACCTGCTGTAACGTTCTTCAAACCTACACCGATGATAGACTGTGCCAATACAGTAGCAGTAGTTGTACCGTCACCTGCATTGTCGTTTGTTTTGGAAGCCACTTCCTTTACCAGCTGAGCACCCATGTTTTCGAACGGGCAAGCCAGTTCCACTTCTTTAGCTACCGTTACACCGTCTTTAGTGATGTGAGGAGCACCGAATTTCTTTTCGATGATCACGTTACGGCCTTTCGGGCCTAATGTTACTTTTACAGCATTTGCCAATTCGTCCACACCTTTCTTCAAAAGGTCGCGGGCATCCATATCGTACTTAATTTCTTTTGCCATGATTATATTGTTTTATTATTTCCGTTTAATGAATTAGATAATAGCTAAAATGTCAGACTGACGCATGATAAGATATTTCTCACCATCCAGTTCGATTTCTGTTCCTGCATATTTTCCGTACAGTACAGTATCGCCACCTTTCACAACCATTTCTTCATCCTTTGTTCCGTTACCCACGGCAACAACTTCACCTTTTAAAGGTTTTTCTTTTGCTGAATCCGGGATAATGATTCCGCCAAGTGTCTTTTCTTCTGCTGCAGCCGGCTTAATAAGCACTCTGTCTGCTAATGGTCTAATGTTCATCTTACTATATTTTTAATTGTTAATAATATTATGTTTACATGTGTTTTTCTAATTCACGCTTATTCCTATGCGAAATCTGTGCCAAATTAATTGGCAGGGAAAAGACTGCCAATTTTGCATAAACAGACGTTTAGATGCGCCGACATGACTGACAGGATGACTATACATTCCGCCTCACATGCTTCCCGACTAGAACAAAAGTAACGGGAAAGTAGTTCATAAGTCACGGTCTTTTAACTGATAAGTCCTAAACTTTTATTCTTTTGAGCATGCCTTAATTTAATTTTCAGCTAGCTAAAAATAGATTTCGACCATGCTAAAAATCAATTCCGAGCATGCTCAAAAGTAAAAAAATAAGGGACGAAAGAATTAGAATCTGCCGTCCCTTACATTAATATATAGTATATTTCAGATTAGTCTATCAGCAGTGTTGCGATGGAATGAGCCGGTAATACAGGCTGGTAGACGCGACCGTCGATTTCAACAGATACCTGGCGGTCCTCATTTCCTTCGTTTGCCAAAGCGACAACAATACTTTTGTCGGGGTTGACGAAGGCCATGAGATTGCTGAACTGGCCGGAGGTTTCCAGTTTACGGGCACCGGGCTGGACGTAATGGCTCAGGTGTTTCATTACATAATATTCGGGAGTGTAATGGAAGGTTTTTGTATCGGGATCGACAACCACAAGGGAGTTTTGCGCCCATCCCCAACGGCTGATACCGCCTTTATCCAGCGAGATATTCCAATACATATAGGCCGACGCACCATTATCCAGGTAATGACGCATCAGGTTCCAGGAGTAAACGGCACCGCTCCAGTCATTCTTTCCGTCGCCGCATTCCTGCTCGGTCTGATAGAGTTTCATATCGGGATAACGTTCGTGTATACCTTTGATCGCTCCTTTTCCCGCCCATTGGAAACCGACTGCGCTGATATACTTGCCGCTTATCGGGTCGGTCAGGATGGTATCCACCAATGCTTCGTTGGCACGTTCCATGGTGCCGAACATCACTTTCACGTCCAGTTCCTTCATAGCCGGACCGAGATAGTTGCCGACGAAGTTAGCCAAGGAAGCAGCCGTCCAGCAACAACTAGGGAATATCTGTGCCGAATTGAACTCATTCTGCGGCATGACGGCAAAGATGTCGATGCCCTGTTCACGATAAGCTTCGATAAATTTGGAGAAGTAAAGGGCATACGATTGCAGGTAAAGGGAATCCTGGATAAACATATCCGTTCCTTCATAACCGACCTTATCGGCAGGCAGGCCGTTGCGGTACTTCTCGTTGTAGGCTTCGCCGGTATAGGCGGAGGCATAATGCTTATTATATTTCATCCAGGCAGGAGGACACCAGGGAGAGGCCCAGATACGCAGGTCGGAATTGTATTTCTGTGCGCCTTTAATAAAGGGGATCAATGTCTGCTGGTCGTTGGCGATGGTGAAGTATTCCATTTCGAAATCGCCTTCGGTCTCATTATAGGAATACCAGTCGCGGGAGAAATCGTTGGCACCCACCGGCATACGGCAGATGGTGAAATTCGCCCCTATCTCCGGAAAGAAGAGTTCTTCCATGATCTCTTCGCGGACTGTCGGATCGAGTTTGCTCAGGGAAATCCAGCCCAGCTCGTTGAAGCAGGCACCGAAACCGTCTATCTTCTGTCCTTTCTTATGGGTATGGATAACCGCGTCGATCGTCGGAATCGTATCCGAAGAGGTAGAGACCAGGTCGGATTGCTCCTGCCACGGTTCGTTTTCCGTAGTTGTTATCCAGGAGGCTCTTGGCTGAACAGAACAGGAAGAGAGGACTAAAGCGAATGCGAGAATTAAAAGAGATGTTTTCATGAGACAGTAATATTAAGGATAGCATAAACCCGTTCCCGTGCTTGACACGGGATCGCAAAAGAACAGGTCATATGCCTATTTATTCAGGCAGCACCTTTGCGGCCCCGTGTCAAGCACGGGGACAAGGCTTGTTATGTATTCCCAGAGCTGC
>OHQM01001066.1_pt1 | contig 12512 bp, 15 predicted proteins | sample 1577941 | NCBI WGS metagenome assembly OHQM01 (sample SAMEA3879604, study PRJEB24766) | human gut metagenome | biome: human-associated habitat; feature: feces | place: USA | collected 1985/1987
TTTTTCATAACTTGTTTGTGCCTTGAGCGAAGCGAAAGGAATGAAGAAATATATGGAACATTTAAAAATACCGGAGGGATATTCTTCTCCGCTTACAATCCGTGAAACAGAAGTCGCTATCAAAGAAGTTAAGGATCATTTCGAGCGCGCGCTTGCAAAATCTCTTCATTTGACGCGTGTATCTGCCCCGTTGTTTGTTCTTCCGCAGTCCGGTATGAACGACAATCTAAACGGAATTGAACGTCCGGTATCATTCGGAATCAAAGAGCAGGACGATGCCTGCGCGGAAATCGTTCATTCCCTCGCAAAATGGAAGCGATATGCCTTAAAAAAATACGGTTTTCATTCCGGCGAAGGTCTTTACACTGACATGACTGCAATCCGTCGTGACGAAGATACCGATAACATCCACTCCCTTTATGTCGATCAGTGGGATTGGGAAAAGATTATTTCCAAAGAAGAACGGAATATGGAAACACTGGAATACACAGTCAGAAAGGTATACAGTGCATTAAAAGATACCGAGGACTACATATCAAGAAGGTACAACTATATCGAACCTCTTCTTCCTGATGATATTTTCTTCATCACTTCACAGGAACTGGAAGACATGTTCCCTGACTGCACTCCAAAAGAACGAGAACTGCGTATTGCAAAAGCAAAAGGCGCCGTATTCATCTCACAGATCGGAAAAGTGCTCGCTTCAGGCGAAAAGCACGACGGACGTGCGCCGGACTATGACGACTGGGAGTTAAACGGCGATATCATCGTTTATTATCCGGTTCTTGACATCGCTCTCGAGCTTTCTTCTATGGGCATCCGTGTCGATGAAGAATCATTAAAATCTCAATTAAAAACCGCAGGATGCGAAGACCGCGCTAAACTGCCTTTCCAGAAATCTCTTCTTGACGGAGAACTCCCTTATACTGTAGGCGGCGGGATCGGCCAGTCACGTATCTGTATGTATTATTTAAGAAAAGCTCACATCGGAGAAGTCCATTCTTCTATGTGGCCGGAATCAATCGTCGAAACCGCTTCCGAAAACGGAATCCATTTATTATAAAATGCACAAAACTGCCGCACTGAACTTAACTAAAAATCAGTTCAATGCGGCAGTTCTCTTTTATTCAGACATCATGGTTTCTTCATAGAAGAAATCCGTTTTCTTCTAAAGTCCATGTGTCGTCTTTACTTTCACGTGTAAACATCCAACTATAACCTTCATATGAAGTTCCCGGAGTGAACACGCCCGGTTCGGCATCCTCCTCAACATAAAAATCCATATCTATGATCAGTGTCTCTAATCCCTTGTCTTCATATTTTTGAAGGAGCGGAGCATATCCCGCATCATTTTCATGAAGAGAAGTTACATGGCAGTCCGGCATTTCCTTTATGAGGTTTTCTTCGATTATTTTAACTGCGCGGTCGATAGCCGGATCATTTTCAGGCAAATCTATAACAGCATCCGCCAATATTTTTTCCGAAGCCTTTTCTTCTTTTATAAAAGAAAAATAAGCCGATAAAACTAAATACGAGCAATATAGAAATCAAAGGAATCAATCGTTTTTTATTCATATCTCAAAACCTCCTTAGACAAAATCTTTTCAGACTCTTTTATCTGTTGCCGTCACCATATTCCCAAACCATACCGAGCTCATCCATATACCGGTTACTGAATGACCGTTTTTCTTACTACGCCGACTGCCTGCATGTGCTGTGCTTTATGGCGATCTTCCACAACTGTTTTCGGATATCGGATGCAGCCGTTATTTTCATATGGATCATTAAAATAATAACTATCTTCGTCATAACCGACAAGCAACATACAATGTTCGTTGGAGATCCACGTAAACGTCTCTCCTGTATCTAAGAGTTTCCACTGCGGACCTACGATCGGATCACGCATATTGATACACGCCCAATAAATAACCGGCATCCCCTGATCGATATATTTTTCAACCAGTTCATCAGTTGTCATCCCGGTCTCGTCCGTCACGGTATATTCAGCGCCTATTATTTTCTCAAGGGCTTCCCGGATCACCGGAGCATAGCATCCAAACGACTCGTCATCGTACGGACTTCCACAAAAATACCGATGCGGATCAGGACCGTAAACCTGCCCGTCTCTTTCTTCAAAAGACTTCTTTTCCAAATATTTTTCTATGAATTCATCAACCGTTATATCAATGCCCAGAAACCGAAGAAGCATTACCGTCGATACACTTTCGCATCCCGTCGGGTACAGCTTGCTCTGATCGATATACGGAACATCAATACATACTTTTTTCTGCTCACCCGGCATGTTTCTTTACCTGCTTTCTCTCCAAGAACATCCGCATTCCCATAAGAACACCGATCAGAAGGATCAGACTGATTCCAAGTACGATCCACCACACCCGTATGATTCCCGCAAGAATATAGCCGACAAAACTTACCGTGGCGACAACTGCCGCATACTGCATCTGAGTAGACACATGGTTGATATGATTGCTCTGCGCTCCGGCAGACGACATAACAGTTGTGTCGGAAATCGGCGAAATGTGATCTCCGCAAACCGCTCCTGCAAGAACAGCCGATACAGAAATCGTCATCATCGTCAGGTTATCCGCTCCTGCAAAAAGAGCTGTCGCTATCGGAACGAGAATTGCAAATGTTCCCCACGACGTTCCTGTAGAAAATGACAGAAAGATCGCTACTACAAACAAAATCGCCGGAATGAAGATACTTGCCGAAGCGTTATCTCCTACAATTCCCCCGACAAATTCAGCCAGTCCGAGAGCATCTCCCATCCCTTTCAAAGACCATGCAAAAATAAGGATCGTAACAGCCGGAACCATTAATTTAAAGCCTTCTGCGAGACTGTCCATAAATCCTTTAAACGTTACGACTTTTCTCGGAAGATACAAAATCAACATAAAAAATACTGTAACGAGTGTCGCAAAGATCAAGCTTGTCTCTGCATCGCATCCCGAAAAAGCTGTAATAAGATTTGTCGCTCCGCCCTGGAATCCTGTATAGATCATTGCTCCAACCGCAGATACGATCAAAACCGCTACCGGAAGTACAAGGTCAATCACCTTACCGTTCGGATTGATCTCATCTTCCGCAACCTGATCGAATTCTTCTCCTCCTGTCGTAAACAGGTCTCCTTTCGCCGCGTTTCTCTCATGCTTTTTCATCAGTCCGAAGTCAAACGCCGTCACCGTAATGAAAATAACCATCGTCAGTGTTAAAAGCGCATACAAGTTATACGGGATCGTATTCATAAAAAGCTGAAATCCGCTGATCCCCGCATCTTCCGGCACGTAAGAATTTACCGCAGCCGCCCAACTGGAGATCGGCGCGATAATACAGACAGGAGCCGCTGTCGAATCGATGATATACGCAAGTTTCGCTCTTGACACTTTATACCTGTCTGTTACCGGTCTCATTACCGATCCGACAGTCAGACAGTTAAAATAATCGTCTACAAAAATAAGCATACCAAGACCTGTCGTCGCCAAAAGGGCGCTCTTTTTCGACTTGATCTTCGTTCCCGCCCATCTTCCATAGGCTGCGGAACCTCCTGACTTTGCCATAAGAACAATGATCATTCCAAGCAAAACGTCAAAAATCAAAATATTCAGATTCATACTGTTTTTCATAATGTCAAAAAAATTGACAAATGACTCCCACGGATTAAATCCGCTGTAAAGCATTGCACCTACCGCCACGCCGATAAAAAGAGAACTGTACACCTCTTTTGTTATAAATGCGAGCACGATTGCAAGCAGCGGCGGGACAAGCGCCCACCATGTTCCGATAAACATTGATCCGTCCATACTTCACTCTCCATCTCTCTTAATCCTTTTTCTTTTCGTATCCCCGTCCTTTTCATGACGGTTTCTCTACGATTATACCATACTTTCTTTTATATCAAAAGCATTTATCGAAGAGAATAATGCTGATATAATAGCTAATAACATCACCATTATCAAAACTCGTCTCACATATACAAAAACTTCTATCAAAATGTGATGACAAAGGAGGTACTATCATGTCAAAATATATCATGGCTATGGATGCCGGAACGACAAGCAACCGATGCATCCTTTTCAATAAAAAGGGGCAAGTGTGCAGCGTCGCCCAAAGAGAATTCACCCAATATTTTCCTCATCCCGGATGGGTAGAGCACGATGCCGACGAAATATGGGCCTGTCAGCTCGGAGTTGCCGTAGAAGCAATGAACAAGATCGGTGCATCGGCAGAAGATATCGCGGCGATCGGTATTACAAACCAAAGAGAAACCGCTATCGTATGGGACCGAAAAACAGGAGAACCGGTCTATAACGCCATCGTCTGGCAATGCCGCCGCACTTCCGAATACTGCGATTCTTTGAAAGAAAAAGGTCTTACGGAAAAATTTCGTCAAAAAACGGGTCTTGTAATCGACGCTTATTTTTCCGCCACAAAGATCAAATGGATACTGGACAATGTCCCCGGAGCCAGAGAACGTGCAGAACGTCAGGAACTTCTTTTCGGCACAGTGGAGACATGGCTCATCTGGAAAATGACAAAAGGACGGGCACATGTAACGGATTACTCCAATGCTTCCCGTACGATGCTGTTTAACATCAACACCCTTTCCTGGGACGACGAGATCCTGTCCGAACTTGACATTCCGAAAAGTATGCTTCCTCAGCCAAAACCGTCAAGCTGTATCTACGGAAAGACCGATCCTGCATTTTTCGGCGGAGAGATCCCTATCGCGGGAGCTGCCGGCGATCAGCAGGCCGCCCTTTTCGGTCAGACTTGTTTTCAGGCCGGAGAAGCCAAAAACACTTACGGAACGGGCTGCTTTTTATTAATGAATACAGGCGAAAAACCTGTATTTTCCGAAAACGGACTTGTGACAACGATTGCCTGGGGATTGGACGGAAAGGTGACTTATGCGCTTGAAGGCTCTATTTTCGTAGCAGGAGCCGCCATACAATGGCTCAGAGATGAAATGCGCCTTATAGATTCAGCCGAAGATTCGGAATATATGGCGTCAAAAGTAGAAGATACGAACGGATGTTACGTCGTTCCTGCTTTCACAGGTCTTGGCGCTCCTCACTGGGATCAGTATGCACGGGGAACGATCGTAGGTATCACCCGCGGAGTAAACAAATATCACATCATCCGCGCCACTCTTGAATCGATCGCTTATCAGGTAAACGACGTGCTGGAGGCGATGAAAGCCGATTCCGGCATCGCGCTTTCTTCACTCAATGTAGACGGAGGTGCAAGCGCGAATAATTTTCTCATGCAGGTACAGGCAGATATTATAAACGCCCCTGTCAATCGTCCTTCTTTTGTAGAGACGACCGCCATGGGCGCTGCTTATCTTGCCGGACTTGCTTCCGGTTATTGGAAAAGCAAAGAAGAAATCGCAAATAACCGCTCAACCGATAAAATCTTCCTTCCTTCTGTCTGTGAAGAACTTCGGCTTAGCCGCATCAAAGGATGGAATAAAGCTGTAAAATATTCCTACGGATGGGCGAAAAACAACGATTCCGAAAAATCATTTTAAAAAACCGATGCCGAAAATCAATTCAGGAAATTTTCAATGATGACAGCTTCCGCTTCTTCCTCGCTCATACCGAACGTGCGAAGCTTCACAAGCTGTTCATCATTGATCCTGCCGATTGCCGCTTCATGAACGATCTGCGCATCTACATGTTTTGCATTGATCTCCGGAATAGAGCTTATCTCTGCCTGATCCATAATAATCGAATCACACTGCACATGTGCATGACACCGGTTATTGCCGATCGCTCTCGGATGAAAGACTTGTTTTGAATTTCCTTTCCCGACCGATCTGGAAACAATTCTTGCCGAGCTGTTTGTTCCGTTTAACTCAATGTCCATATTGGAAACTGCCGACTGTTCTTCATCTGTCATCAGCTTTTCTGTCACAAACAGTTTCGCGTTGTCCGCCAGCTCAATATAATTTTCTCTCTCCGTACAGTCTACGCCGCTGATCTGCGTTGTCTCAAGCGTAAATACTGAATTCTCTCCGACATAGATTTTTGTCACCGGATTGAGCGTTTTCTTACCCGAGCCGTTTCCCTGAGCATAATGATTTTCTATATATTTCACATTCGCATTTTTACCTACATGAAATGCATGGATTCCGTCATGACGGGTTTCCGAACACCCTTCCCCGTGGATTCCGCATCCTGCGATAATCGTTACATCTGCTCCGTCTTCTATATAGAAATCATTGTATACAATATCCACGCCTTCTTCAGTCATTACTACAGGAATGTGAACCTGCTCTTCTTTTGCTTCACCGCTTATATAAATATCGATTCCCTGTCTGTCCTCTTTCGGAACAATCTTAATATGACGGCTGTCCCCATGACAAACCGCCAAACCGTTCAGTCTGAGGTTATATGCCCCTTCCTTTTTAAATCCATAAGAATCGATCACATCAAGCACTTGCTGTGTCACAACAGCGTCTTTGTCATTTCCTTCAAAATCAGCGCTCATAAAGTTCGCCTCCTTTTTGTATTCTGCATCCGCATGATTCCGGTTTCTTCCCGAACAAGATCGGAACGATCTCATCCGCCGTGCCGACCGCTTCTACTTTTCCGTCTCCGATAACCATGATCCTGTCCGCCATGCGTATAATACGCTCTTGATGTGAGATCAAGATCAGACTCTGCTTCTTTTCTTTGTGAATCTGTTCAAACCGCTTGATCAACATCGAAAAACTCCACAGGTCAATCCCTGCTTCCGGTTCATCAAATACACATATCTTATGATCTTTTGCCAGAACTGTCGCAATTTCAATCCTCTTCATCTCTCCGCCCGAAAGCGTCGCGTCAGCTTCTCTGTTAATATATTCTTTCACGCAAAGACCGACACTGCTTAACAACTCACAGCATGTCGTATCATCTAATTCTCTGCCTGCCGCAAGAGAAAGCAGTCTTTTTACTGTCATCCCCTTAAAACGCGGCGGCTGCTGAAATGCAAACCCCATTCCTGCCTGCGCTCTCTTATCGATCGTATACGATGTAATATCCTGCCCGTCCAGTATGATCTTACCGCCTGTCGCCTCATTGATCCCCATAAGAAGTTTCGCAAGCGTCGATTTACCTCCCCCGTTAGGGCCTGTAATGACAAGCATCTCCCCGTCTTCCACCGTAAAACTTACATCTGTTAATATCTCTGATTGTCTTCCTTCTTCTGTTATATTGTACGATAAATGTTCTGCCTGTAACATTCCGGAAATTCACTTCCTTTTTCTTTTTTATTTCTCTTTTTATTTTTCTTCTTTATTTCTCTTTTTATTTTTTTCTGCTCTGCGCAGAAAAAATTATATTTTACGCAGAAAATTGATGAATAGATAAAAGTTTCTCCCTTTTTCGTCATTTTGAAAAATATCCGAACTTTTCTCTATACTTGTCTGCATAAAAACTGCCCCGCCTCCAGATAAAAGTAAATTCTCGCACTATATGAAAATCTTCCAATGGAATTTTGACCAATGCTTCGCTTTCCAACTCTTCCCATATGGCAGTTTCATATAAAAATGTAATACCGCATTTTAATTTTGTCAACTCTTTGATCGTATGCATACTTCCGATCTCTACCGTCTGCCGAAAATCACCGATGCTCAGATTACAGGACTCCAAATACCTCTCCAGCACTTCACGCGTACCCGATCCGTCCTCTCTGATCAAAATACGTTCTCCGAAAAGATCTTCTATCCGTTTTGGTTTCTTTTTAAACGGATAATCAGGGCTGCACACCGCTATATACGGCTCTTCTGAATATTTCTGAAAATCATATTCATTCTTCTTGAAAAAACCTTCTACCAAAGCAAAGTCGATCTCGCCTTCATCCAGTTTCTTCAAAAGTTCCCGTGTATTTTCTACGATCATATGTATGTGCGCGTTCGGATACATTTCCAGATAATTAAAAATCATTTTCCCGCCCAGCACATCTCCCACTGTCCTCGTTGCTCCGAAACGAAGTTCTTCTGATTCGCCCGCTCTTTTCATCTCATCTTGCATTGCAGTTTCATCATGCATCATCGTCAATGACGCGTTTTTCAAAATCTCTCCCGCTTCGGTCAGCTCCAGCTTTTTCCCCTCATAGCGGAACAGCTTCGTATTATAATGCTTTTCCAGAAAACGGATATGCTGTGATACCGCAGGCTGAGTGATATTCAGTTTTTCCGCCGCCCGTGTGAAATTCATATACCGGCATACCGCCAGAAACGTTTCCATTCTAAAATCAAGCATACTCTTTCCCCGTTATATTTCTCAACAGTTCAGCCATACAGTGTACGCGAAGCAGAAAACATGCCTGCATGTTTTTGCGAGCGGACATCTGTATGCGGTGAGCGCCCGTTTATGAGTAAAACAGTGGCATCAGCCACGATAAGCACACAGTGCGGTTTTACGAATGGCGCAGACTGAACTGTTACTTTCTCTTTCCTCATTATATCATTTTTATATTTTATAAGCAGCGGGCGGTGTTTTCACCGAACACCCGCCCGAGCTCTATAAGAATTACTCCCTGCGTTTAATTATAACATAAATTTATTATTATATAAATATTAATAATTCTATTTTATATATTTTTTATGATATTGTATTTCCGGAAACAGGAATAACAACACATCATTTTGCAAAGGAGATTTTATTATGAACTTTTTAAAAAAGAACGGCGCCGGTCTTCTGCTATGTCTCGCCATCTCCATTCCGGCATGGTTTCTCGGAAAATCATTTCCCGTCATAGGAGGACCTGTCTTTGCCATTCTAATCGGCATGGTTTTGACACTGATATTAAAAGAAAAAGAACCGTTTACCGCAGGAATTAACTATACCTCCAAAAAAATACTGCAGGCCGCTGTTATTTTTCTTGGATTCGGAATGAATTTATCTCAAATACTTGCAGGCGGAAAGCAGTCTTTGCCGATCATAATTTCCACGATCACAACATCGCTTATCATTGCATTTATTTTATATAAAGCTCTGAAACTAAAGACAAACAATGCAATTTTAGTCGGCGTGGGATCGTCCATATGCGGAGGAAGCGCGATCGCCGCAACCGCGCCTGTCATCGACGCGACGGACGAAGAGGTTGCTCAGTCGATCTCTGTTATCTTTTTATTCAACGTGCTGGCCGCACTGATCTTTCCTACGTTGGGCGCTGTCCTCGGACTAAGCAATGAAGGTTTCGGATTATTTGCCGGAACTGCCATTAACGACACATCATCCGTAACCGCGGCTGCCGCCGCCTGGGACGGAATCCACGCAAGTCATACTCTGGAAACTGCAACGATCGTAAAAATGACCCGTACGCTTGCTATTATCCCGATCACATTAGCCCTAGCTTTTTATCGGGAAAAAAAGGAGAAAAAAGAAGAAGGCTCTTCTTTTAGCTTCAAGAAGTCCTTCCCGTTCTTTGTGCTTTTTTTCATCCTTGCATCTGTCGTAACAACAATATTCCACCTTCCTGCCGCAGTCACAGGTCCTCTTAAGGAACTGAGCAAATTTTTGATCGTCATGGCTATGGCGGCGATCGGGCTGAATACAAATATCGTTCACCTTGTAAAAACAGGCGCGAAACCAATCTTCACAGGTTTTTGCTGCTGGGTCGGCATATCGCTTGTAAGTCTCGGAATGCAGCATATGATGGGACTTTGGTAAAGAATTTAATTGTCCGTTTTCCCCAAAAATGGTATACTGTCTATAAATATCTGAGAACCGAAACCACATCGTTTTTAACAGGAAAACTGCCGGAGATGATCAGGCAAAATATAATGAGGCAGAAACATGAAATTAAAAAACATTTTACTTGTTGTAAAAGATATCGAAAAATCAAAACAATTTTATCATGATTTATTTGGTTTAGACATGATACTTGACAATGACGGAAATATCATTTTAACGGAAGGTCTTGTCCTTCAAGATGAAAAGATATGGAGAGACTTTTTGAAAAAAGAGATCTTTCCGAAAAGCAATTCTTGCGAACTGTATTTTGAAGAGAAAAATATAGAAAAATTTATCGAAAAGCTGGAAAAATTATACCCGTCAATCCAATATGTCAATCGGCTCATGACACATAGCTGGGGACAAAAGGTAATCCGTTTTTATGATTTGGACGGTAATTTGATCGAAGTAGGAACTCCTGTCTAACAGCACAGAGTCTTTTTTCAGAAAAGATGATATACCGTTTTCAAAAAACAGTCTGTAACGCATGAAAAAATCCTACTCTCAAATTTTGTCGTAGTAGAAAGGAGCTGTCATATGAAAAAATTTATGAAAGAAATAACATTATTTATAATTCAATTATTGATTTTTTATCTGTTTCCTTTATTTGCAAAACAGATTGACGCAATAGGCATGGTTCTCTTCCTTATCACTGCGACATTTGTATTATCTGCTCTAATGGGAATCATCTCAACTAACAAGATCAAATATTTCTATCCGCTTATAACAGCAATACTTTTTATTCCTTCCGTGTTCATTTATTATAACGAAAGCGCTCTTATTCATTCTGTCTGGTATTTTGTCGTTTCCGTTGTCGGAACAGCGATCGGAACGGTCATAACCAAATTATTTGCAAAATAATCATGAAACCACAGCATGATAGATGCAAATAGGGAGACACATTAATAAAAAATATCTGCTTCTATTCACCTGAATAAGCTATGAAAAAAGGATATATTCTTTTTCCATAGCTTATTCTTTTCGTTTAACGGACTTTGCATCTATCACTGCCGGATTTGACTCATATATTATACCGTCATATTTAACAATAACTTGATCCCCCACAAGAAAGTCATCGTTTCTGTTTTCCTTGCCTTTTTCAAACCTTATCACAAAATATTTCCCGTGAGAATCCACAAAATCTTTTTCTGTAGCTTCTATTTTAATCTGATTCTTATTTTCGATTACTACACCTGTCATCGAATGCCTGTTAAAACATACATTCCACAATAAAATACTCAAAAAAGCAAAAATCACAACTGCCAAAAATATTTTTATTCTTTTAAAAGAATGACTGCCTGTCATGCGATACACCTTCCTCTCTTTTCGCAAATAACAAAAATGGGAGACGCACTTTTTTCATATTCAACTGTCTGCTCAACAGAAAAATATCTTTTTTGTGCAATCTCCCATTTTATTTACTGTATTTAAAATCGTCTGTTTTATAAATTTCCGAGCAATTTATCTATACTTACAAGTTTCACACTCAGTACAAAAATTTCCGCCGCAACGGACAATTCTTCCGGAGTCGGATAAGACGGCGCAATACGGATATTACTGTCATGAGGATCTTTTCCATACGGGAATGTCGCCCCTGCTCCGGTCATTACAAGACCTGCCTCTTTCGCCTTTGCAACGATCGCCTTTGCGCAGCCTTCCATTGCATCAAAAGAGATAAAGTATCCGCCGTGAGGCGCGATCCATGATCCGATTTCCAGTCCTCCCAATTCTCTTTCCAGAACGTCCAGAACCGCCTCAAACTTCGGCCGGAGAATATCGGCATGTTTCTTCATATGCTCTACGATTCCGTGAATATTTTTGAAAAATCTCACATGACGCAACTGATTTACTTTATCATGTCCGATCGTCTGAACTTTCATCATATTACGAACGTCTTTTAAGTTTGCTTCCGACGCCGCCAAAGCCGCGATGCCTGATCCCGGGAAGCTGATCTTGGAAGTTGAAGAGAACTTATAAACCATATCAGGATTTCCCGCTTTTTTACATTCCATCAAAATCTCAAGAAGATAGTCCTGCTTATCTTCATACAGATGATGTACGCAATATGCATTATCCCAAAAAATACGGAAATCTTTTGCAGCCGGTTTCAGATTAGCAAAACGATATACTGTATCATCAGAATATGTGATTCCCTGCGGATTAGAATACTTCGGCACACACCAGATTCCTTTGACCGACTCATCTTCACTGACAAGTTTTTCCACAAGATCCATATCCGGACCTGTAGGAGTCATCGGTATATTGACCATCTCAATTCCGAAAAATTCCGTAATCGCAAAATGTCTGTCATACCCCGGAACCGGACATAAAAATTTCACTTTATCTAATTTACACCACGGTGTATTGCCCATAATTCCATGAGTCATGGCACGGGAAACCGTATCATACATTACATTCAGACTTGAGTTTCCGAAAATGATCACGTTATCTTTCGGAACTTCCATCATATCTGCAAGAAGCTGTTTTGCTTCACGAATTCCATCTAAAACGCCATAATTCCTGCAATCCACACCTTCTTCACAAATCAGGTCTGAATCGCTTCTTAATACATCCATCATTCCCATGGAAAGGTTCAGCTGCTCTGCCGACGGCTTCCCTCTGGACATATCCAGTTTTAATCCCCGGGCTTTAAATTCATCATAAGCCTTTTCCAAATCGGATTTTAATGCTAAAAGTTCATCCTTACTCATCTGACTGTAAGCTTTCATGTGTCATTTCCTCCCTGTCACTTTATCAATGTTAAAT
>OHQM01001067.1_pt1 | contig 12486 bp, 12 predicted proteins | sample 1577941 | NCBI WGS metagenome assembly OHQM01 (sample SAMEA3879604, study PRJEB24766) | human gut metagenome | biome: human-associated habitat; feature: feces | place: USA | collected 1985/1987
ATGTCTTTGGGCGGAGTACACTAAAAATCAGGAAAACAGAAATAAAGCAAACTCATTACCAGCCGGTTAATAATTTATTTCTTGTTTTTTAGTGTGTGAAACGAGTTTTTAAATGTTGTTAAAATCTCTTCGTATTCAGGAGGTATATCGTAAAACCACCTGCGAACGGTGGAAAGTTCCTGATCGAAACGAAACATGCCGCAAAGCGTTTTAGCCAATTTTCCTTTTTTAGCTCTGATAATTTCCAGTTCCAGCAAGACCGACATGACTGCGATAAAGAAGCGTGGGTAGCCCAGTTCCCTGGACGGTGTATAATACATCTGGCTTTCATAACCGTAATACTGTATGATCGTGTCGCGGTATTCCGCAAAAAAGCGTTGTGAGAATTTATGCCATTGTTCACGATCGATTTCATCCGATTCACGCAAAAAAACAGCTATCTCCATAATCGTCCGTACCGGATCCGGTTGTTGTTGAATATTTACTTTAAAAGTCGGAAAAGATAACGGGTCTCCTCCAGCTAGCCTGCATAATTTTTTTTATCCATTGTTTTATGTGTTAGGCTGGGGAATGAGTTGCTTATTTCCTGAAAAAAGTCATGACTTTTGATTGTAAAAGTCCCTTGTTTTGAAATTAAAAGACTGGTCTTAACATTTCAAAACACCCTTATTTTTTTATCTTCATATAATAGCTGGCCAATTTAAGATAGAAAGATTCAGCTTTACCACCTATTTTCCGATATTTTACATACCCTTTGTTATAACCATAATCTGTTTTTCTTCGTGCATCAGATAGTGATTGTTCAAAAATATGAGAATAAAAAGCCAATAATTTTTTTCTTTCCTGAAAGCAGAAATCTTCAAATGTTTCACCATAAGGCCAAAAAGGAGTCGTTACCTTTTCGAGATATGCTTCATCATCCTTATCCAAACGGATTATCTCTTCGATAGCATCTTCTAAAGAAGGAAAAGACATGACATCGACAAACGATCCTGTATTATAATATGCCCCCACATTGGGATTTCCCCAATATACAGGCAATGACCGGGAAAGAAAAGGATGATATATCTTTTCTGTGGTATAACCATACAGGCTTGAATTTTCTATCGCCAATGAAAATTTATACTCACTTTGAAATTTCAATTTATCTGAGACATTGTATCCTATATTATTCAAAAATCCGCCACCGGAATCAACTCTTTTATATTCGGATAATTTTCTGAATATCTGTTCACGGTAAGGAGCACTCCATTTAGTGTTTGAATATACGAAATTACAGAATTTACGCTGGAGTAATTTTTCTCTATCCATTTTCAGGTAAGCTGTATCCGAATCGTATATGGTTGTCAGATAAAACCTAAATATACGATCATGGCAAACAGTATCCGTCAAAGCAATGGCATAATCACATAAATTCAAATCCGGTATTATATTTTCACCACTCCAGAATATTTTTATGCAATGCCCATATTTTAAATGTTCATATCCAAAGCAAGAATAAAACAAATAATCAGGATGTTCGGCATCTAAAATTATATCATATTCGGAGAAAAGAATTTTCAATGAAGATTCCTTTTTATAAGCATCCTCCGTCCAAAAATCAGTAAACCAACAACGAATTTTCTTTTTCATATTCAAATTTGTTTAACATACCGGTTCTCTTATTCGGTTATCATTCTCAGATTCTCACGGGCCAATCTCGGATTCAGGGGAAGGGACTTACGGAAATAAGAGGCAGCTCCCTCTTTATCTCCCTCCATCAGCAATAAAACTCCCTGATTGTTGTAAGCACGCGGATCATCGCCTATCTGCTGGAAAAGCTGGCGGGCCGATTCATTATCTCCCAATGCCAACGAAGCGGCAGCGGCGTTCAGTAGGGCGACTGTGCAAGAAGGATGGGTATAGGCAGCCATCTCATACACTTCACGGTATTGTTCAGTGCCCGGACGATAGAAAGAGGCCAGGCGGATAAAATCGGGTAATGAGATTCTTTCCGGATGGGTATATACCGTTTCGAGCAATTGAGAATCAGTAAAGGCAGGTTGTTGCGCTTCTGTCTCGACAGCCAGTTCCATCCGGCGCAGACGATTGAAAAAACTCTTTTCGATATCTTTATAAACAGCACCGTTATCTATGGCTTTCATCTGTTTACGACGGCTATCGGGATCGTCGGTCAGCTGGAATATAGCCAGCACACGGCTGCTGTATTTTTTATCCGACCCGGAGATCAAGCGCTTCAAACCATCCCAATCCTCTCCTACCCAATCGACAGAGACCTGGCAGGTGGCAGGCAGTTTGAATTGTTTTTGCAGATAGTTTTTAAACTGAACGGCACGGTTGCCGGCCAGACGTTCGTTTTCCTTTGTATTTCCATCGGGAGAAGCGTAACCGGTAATACGAATGTTTTTTACATACCCGCCAGCAGATTGCAACAAGGTTTTCAAATGTCCTTCCAGCTTTGCCAGTTCGGCAGAATTATTTCCGTATTTAGGGTTCACCTGAATACCACCAGCCGGAAAATCGATATAGGCAGTCAGTTGTTCCTTCAATATCACCGGAGCCAATTCTTCTTCCGGAACGATGTAATTAATCATCCGGTTATAAACAGACTGGGCATCGACCTGTAACTGGGGAATTTCCACATTCCGGGATATTTGCCCCTGTTGCTTGTCGGTCCCTGTTTCCTGCGCTGTTCCGTTTTGCACGGTACGTGCCACAGCATACACATCTTCCGGAATAGTCGTTTGTTTTTGAGTACTACAAGCCGGAAGAACAGCCAGCAAACCAATACCGGCTATTCCTTCTAAAATTCTTTTTCGCATGATTTATGTAAGTTTTTAATACTAATTATCTCTTTTCGATATATTACGAGCCGTTTCTTTCAATAACAGAGCGGGAATCGGCAGATTCTTTTCATACTGTCCACAGAATAACCATATTCCTTTCTGGAAATAATTCCAATCAGCAGATACTGTGTTCCATGTTAATTTTGACGTTAGAACGATCCATTCTTTAATATTTTGATACGAATTCGTTCGCATTCCTTGTAAATGATACCAGAACCATCCTCCAAATAAAATCGGTTTATTATATCTCATAACCTCAATCGGATTTGCCCAATCTAAACTGGTTATATAAAAAGTATCTTCTGTTATACCAAAAATCAAATGATCGACCGTTCCATTATATATTAATTTGCCCAATCTGCAGATATGCCACTCTCCTTGTTTATATCCCAGATTAATACCGGACATAGAAACGGCATACTTATTATTAATAACCTCTTTAATAATATAATTCTCATATTTCCGAAAAACAAAATCACGTATCGCAGGTATTTTTGAAAATAAATCAAAGGAGGATAAAAAAGTATATTTCACCATGATCCGTCGATATATCTTCTCATAATATTTTCCAAAATAATTCCCCAAAGAAAAGGTGACTTTATTATCTGCCCGGTAAGCATCACAATATCGTTTTAATTTATCTGTAAAATAAATCTGGTCACTGTCTATCTTCATGGCATACCGATAAGTGGCCTTAGACAGGGTATAATTATAATAATTACAGAGTTTATGTATAGAAGAATCCGGCAAAGAAAAGGCTTTTTTCTTTGCCTCTTCTGTCAACCCATGACAGAAGACCGGAGGAGCATAATAAAAAACGTTGATTTTATCCGGATACTTCCGCTGTTTTTCCCGGATAATCTCCGGTGCATTATCCGTACAATCCTGATAGCAGATAATCAGTTCATCCAAAGCATCGATACATGATTCTATACAATCCGACAAGAACTCGGCATCATTTTTTACACGCAACAATCCGGATACGCCAACTGGACGCACTTTTTTTAGAAAAGACATATCCACATAATAGTCTTCACCCTTATATTTGCCCTCCTGACAAAGAGGACAAGTACATTCAAACATTTCTTCCATTGATTATCAATTCTATTATTAGATTCAAAGATTATATCCAGGCACTAAAAAGCCAATGAATACCGACATAAAACAGCGGTAGTCCTTATCCAGTTTTTTAAACGATTTCATGTTGATTGTTCCGTTAATATAATCAAAGGTAAGGTTTGGTTCAAGATTTATCAAAAGTGAACTAGTTAAGTGTTGTTGCTTGTCCTGAAAGGACTAACTGTGAATAGCTCATTTCTTTCTAAATACGATTGTAATTTTCAGCAAAAACATCATGCATTCTAAATACGATTGTAATTCTCTGACCTTCGGACTAGAATAAAGAATGTATCAACATCACTCAAATTCCTGCATTGCTACCGGTTGCCAGCCTCTGTAGACTGCGGCAAGGAGACGCAGACGGGTGTTACCGGTACTGCTCTTTACCTTTTCATCGGAAGCATATTTATGTAATTGTGTTTCTGCTTCCTGCATCAACGATTCTGCTTTAGTTGTCGTATCATCCCGTTTCAGAAACTTCAACTCTATTAGATAAGAATATTGCATGTCCGGATAATTGGCCAGATTGGGCATCAGGTAAAGGTCTGAAAAACCACGCCCGGCTTCAAATTCGGGCCAGATGATAAAATAATCCGTTAAACCCATATAGGCTAACATAAGTGTTTTGATAGTCGATTCCTGATAGATCGCATCACGAAGGACGGCTTTCTTATCCACCTGATCAGCAAAAAAGCCCAACGCAGCTTCCCATTCTCCAAAATAAGCCATGCGGCGCATACGGTCGGACAATTCCATAAACGGGAAAACAATCGAATCGCGTTCTTTCATTGCTTCCACCAGGTAACCGTAAATCTGTTCGCGAACCGCCAGATTCGGAACTTTCATTATCGTCTCCCCATATTCTATCCGGTCATAAGTCAACAAACCGAAATAATATAACAAAGAAACAAAATTTCCCGGATCAGCCAGGTTTTCAGCGGGAAAACTATCTTTTATCACATTCCCGTTCACTTCGCCTGTATCGATCAGGCGGGTTATGACCGAACGTCCCTCTTCCTGCATCTTATCGATACGGATAAAATGACGCAATTTGCTGTAATCGGTACGGATATTACGGTCCAACATATCGGAAGGGGCACGTTTTTTCAATAAATAATTATTCAAAAAATAAAGTACCATATCAGAGTTATACATAGTCTGCCCTATGCATTCCCAGGCAAAACAATAATTGTCATACCAAGGCTTCATCAACCTGACAAGTTCTTCTTTTGAGTTAACCAGCATTCCTTCTGATTCATAATAGGATAACATCTCTTGCAATTCAGATCCACTGAATCCGACCATTGAATTAAATTGTTCATCCGTCGTAATATTCGTCCCGATATTAAATCCACTCGTTACATCATCCAGGGTTACAGGCGACACACCGGTAATAAACATTCGTTTTACAGGAGCTTCCGGACCGGTTGTAATTGCTTTGACAATATTAAAAAATCCACGGTAAAAACCAGAGTCATGTGTCAGGGCACGATACACATTATTACCCTCACTGGATAATATCGTATTTGTAAAATTATCATATTCGTCGATCAACAGGTAGATAGACAAGCCTAACATACCGGCACGTTTTCCTATATAATTCAATTGGCTGGCTGCCGACTTCAATTCCCGTATGCCCTGTGAGAAGCCGGGTTCAAAATAAGACGCATACTGGTCGGCGAACGCTTCCATCTGTATTTTAGCATACATGTTGAAGTTTTCCTCCAACGCCTCTCCCGTTCCACGAACGGCACTGAAATTGAAATAAAGTACCAGATACTTACCTTGTTCTGAAGTTGGATGTTTGCCGATATATTGTTCTCCAAATAACTCGTTAAAACGATCGGCATACTTCACATCATAATAACAATTCAGCATATTCAGAAATAATGACTTTCCGAAACGACGCGGACGGATCAGAAAAAGAAAACGGGCAGTCTGCTCCAATTGCTCTATATAGCGTGTTTTATCTACATAATAATAATTATCTGTCATGAGTAACACATAATCTGTCAATCCGTAAGGTATTTTCTTTGCCATATCTTTCTTCTGTTTTAAAAATTCATCGTTAATTAAAAATCACTTCCCAGCCTGCAATATTCCGTTCATCCGCACTAAAAGAAGCACCGACTTTTACTAACCGGCGCCCATTTGCCTGATAAGGAATCAGGTAACCTTTATCATCAATCTGCTGCAGAGCTTCTTCTGTAGTCCCGTTCAGTTTAAACTCAAATACATAGATGTAATCACTGGTTTTTACAACAGCATCGGCACGGCCACGGGCACTATGAACTTCAGCATCGCAAAACTGCCCCATCAGTTTGAATACAAGATAAAAAACAACTTGGTAATGACGTTCTGTTTTTTCATTCAACTCATAAGGAAAATCTGCAAAAAAGGCTTTCAACCTGTTCATAAACGCATCTACATCTCCTGCACGCAGTTCGCGAACGAACTTACCGATGTAAAAACCGTTTTCATCTTCAGTGACTGCAGTATAAAAAGGGGTAATAAAATCGACGAAGCCATATTTTACTTCTTCGTTCGGGAAAGCCAATGTATATAAAGCAAACTCTTTATCATATCCTTTGATTGTCAGATAACCGCTTTGATAGAGTAGCGGTATTGGATTATTCGCCTCCATACGATATTCCGAAAAAGCAGAAGCACGCATTTCCACACCTTCCAAAAGCAACCGCAAATCATAATCACTCTTTTTTAATAATTCAACCAGAAAAGTAGGAGTTCCTGTTTGAAACCAGTAATTATCAAAACAACGCGTACGTAAACAATTTAAGACACTGAACGGATTAAATATGCCTGGAGTTTCTTCCCGGAAATGATAACCGTCATATTTAAGCTTCATCTGATGGATAGTCTCATCCAATGTAAAATTCATTTCGAGACTAAGGGCCTCTAGTTCCGGTATAAAATTCGAACGCAATTCCTCGGATGTTATTCCGCAGATAGCCGCATAATCCGAATTCATACTGATATCTACCAATTGATTCAAATCACTGAATACGCTTACATGCGCAAACTTAGTTACTCCTGTAAGAAAGACAAATTTCAGGTGGCCATCCAGACTTTTAAGAACGCCATAAAAAGCTTTCAACGTATTACGATATTCTATCGTCAAAGTCTCATTACCTAATGCTTGTAATAATGGTTTATCGTATTCATCTACCAATATGACAACCTGCATACCTGTTTTTTCTTCTGCACGGCGAATAATACCGGCAAAGCGGGTGGAAAGGGTTTGTTCATCTTTTCCTTTCCCGTATAAATCTTCCCACCGTGTAAGATGAGAACTCAGAATAGCTTCAAGAGCTTTAGGAGAATCATATTTTTCAGCATTCAGATCCAGATGCAATACCGGATATATTTTCCAGTCCTGTTCCAATTTTTCAACCGCTAAACCTTTAAACAGATGCTTTTTACCTTGAAAATAGGCTTCTAATGTCGAAAGAAACAAACTTTTACCAAAACGCCGCGGACGGCTTAAAAAATAGGGATTACCGGACTGAACCAATCGATATAACAAATCGGTTTTGTCTACATATACAAAATCTCCTTCACGAACCTTTTCGAAGCTCTGTATCCCGACCGGAAGTTTTCTGGTTTTCGTATTCATATCGAAACTATTTCCTAATTATTACTTGTCATTATCGGCAACTATCACACAAAGATAAATAATTATACCGTACGTACTGTCTAATTTTCAATTTTCAATTCCTAATTTTCAATTCTCAAGGCTCTCCCAGAAACCTGAATATCTGTTGCGTCTGCAAAGGTGTAAACTTGCGCTGGCCTTTGCGCCAGCCGGATTGCTGCAAGGCGGCTGTCAGGTCTTTGTTGAAGGCAATCCAACGCTTGATGGCTTTCGCTGCCGAATCGGGCTGCAAGGACGGGTTATATAACAAACCCAACTCTGTTAGTCCGTAACTGCGTACTTTTACATGTACTTCCGGTTGTTCCGTTTCCTTATTCATATCCTGCTGTTTCTAATTGGTTTATGCTTTAAATTTACAAAATAAACAACAGAAAAACAAGCCTTTACCTCTATATATTCCAACTGAAATCATTTTATAACCAGACATATCAGCCTTTATCCATACATAGCCGTACATAACCGGAGTTAACTGGAAACGACACTCTCCCACCGTCGTACCTTTGAACTGTTATCGATAACCAACCAGTTAACCGTCAATAGCTTTCGGAGCATTTCCATTGGTATATTGGCACATTGTCAAATTAAAAAATTATTTCCCATGGCTTTAAATTATCACCTCGTAAAACGTCCCGACATGCGTAAAGACGCTGCCGCAGGCTCCGAGCTGTATTATGCACAGGTCCGGGCATTGAAGAAAGTCAGTTTCGAAAAGTTATGCAGCATGATCGCCATGCGAAGCACCGCGTTTATCGGTGATGTCATGCTGGTGATCGAAGGCTTGCTTTCGGTCATGCAGGAACGCCTCGAAGAAGGCGATATCATCTGTATGGGCCGCCTCGGCAACTTCCGCATGGTAGCGGGAAGCAAAGGGGCCGCCTCAAAGAAGGATTTCGATACCTCTCTCTTTAACGATGCACGCATCGTATACGTATCGGGCACTATGCTGGCCGATATCAAGAAGAATGCCAAATTTGAAGAACTGAAACCGATCACCGATCCCGATGCCAACAACAATGGCGGCAGCGGTTCCGAAGACCGTCCTGAAATCGAATAGGCATGGATAAGCAAGTATTCTTCAAACAGTTCCTTCCGGCTGCCCAGGCGGCCGGGGAACATTTCAAGCTGAATCCGGATATCATACTGGCACAGGCGGCCATCGAAAGCGGCTGGGGTGAAAGCGTTCTTTGCCGGACGTTCCACAATTACTTCGGCCTTACCGGATACGGACAACCTACCCTCTACTGGAAAGGAGCAAAAACCCTCCGGATAAAGGACGGAGGACTCTCTCACCTGCAATTCAGGATCTATGAATCGGATCAGCAAAGTTTTTTCGATTTTGCCCGGTTGATCCGCACAGTTTATCCGATGGCTGCCGCTGTCAGCATTTATCCCGAGGCTTATGCCAAAGAAATCGCCTACAGCCGCTACATCAGCGAACAAAACGGCGACAACCGCGAAGCCTACCGGCGAATGCTGGTCTCGATCAGTCGGACAATCGAAAAGTTAATCGGTTCCTCCCTTTAATTTTCAATTTTCAATTTATAATTTTCAATTAACATGAAGTACCTTGAAACGATCCTCGCCTTCCTCACCCAGCTTGCCCGGATCATCTTTCCCCGCAAGCAAAAACCGGCAGCCGGTGACTGTCCCTGTCCTGATCCCTACCCTCGTCCTCTTCCTAATGGCGATCACCCTCCTGTCTCTCCTGAGGGAGCAGACGGAAGTGACGCTGACAGCGATCGGAGCGATACTCTCACTCTCGTCCAGGGTGACTGGGGAAAACATGTCGAACCCATAGATGTTGCCGGTTACAGTCTGAAGGCCGCAGGAGTGATCGGCGGTCTGTACAAATTATTCACCGCATAAGCACCGCAAATACGTCATAGCTTATGTAAATATTATCTGTTTTTCGCGATCATCGACCAATATTTCCCGAAAGAGAGATGGGAGGATGAAGAAACATTGTTTAATCGTGTAAAGTCTGTTATTTTCTCTAATAAAAAAAGGGGGAATAACAGGCTTTTTGTGTATAAAGTTAATTTAAGTCCTCTCCTACATTATTGGCTAGATATTCAAGAAGTATCTTACATTGATTCTTCCGCGTATATTGCTTAATCTTTTCCCAGTCACGAGGTAATACTTCCTTGTTTTTCCATATTGAATAACAGCGAAGTATCATTTTCTTTATACCGTCAATATCGGCATTGTCTACTGTAAAACCGGCTTTGGTTTCATTCAGCAACTGAGCGATCACATCCTCCGGATCACAAAGTGCCAATATAGGTTTGTTTGTAGCCAGATAGTCAAACAGTTTCCCCGTATACACGCCTTTTCTCCCTGTCGGATGAATCACAACAAGCGTATCCACATCCAACGACATCCGTATCGCTTCGGAATGAATTACGGAATCCAACTGAAAGACATTGGAAGCAATATTTTGGGGTATATCCAACTTCGAATTATTACCAATGATTTTTATCAAACAATTCGTAGGTAACTTCCCTTCGCGTATAAGTTCTGAAAAAGCTTTAAACCAATTATTGGGATTTATCCCCCAATAAAAACGACCAATAAACGCCATGGTAAATTGAGACTGAAAACGAACGTCATATACTTCTTCATAATCATACCCATTCTTGATTTCCAGGAAATGGTCATGCTTGCATAAACGCTTAAAATCCTTCAGTAAAGGCTCAGAAACAGATACGACCAAATCCGATGAGTTCACGATCTTACGTTCATACGGTATAAGACGTTTAGTGCGATAACGTGATATTAAGATATTCTTTGACATTTCGTCACGCATATCAGCGATCCAATAAAATTTATATCCGTTTCTTCGCAATCGAAGTGCGATCAGGTGAGGAGCCAATGGATCAAATGTGGTTAAAACCACATGAAAAGAATTCGTCTTATACAACGAAATAATCTTTTGATAAGCTTTGAAACGCCATATAAACCTGGAATCTGATGTTATGCGCCCCAATAAAGCGATCAGTATCTGGCTCAGACTCCATCTTGAACCTTTCTTTATGCAATAATTCATAAAAGAAGGCGCAGTCAAAGGATCTGTTATATAATGGATTTCACATCCGTTCCATAATGCAGTCTTATTTACTTTACCTTCTGTAACTACTGTAACTGAATGCCCTGCCAATTGGAAATATTTAGCGAAAGCTTCAATTCTAAATGAACCTATATGATTGTACGGATAAAATAAATTACTAATAATAAGTACCTTCACAATACTAATATATTGAACAAAGATATAGAAGTAATATTATCTATTTAAATATGCAACTTTAAGCGAGAAATTTCATCCACCACCCTACAAATATCATCATCTGTTAGTGTCGGACCAGAAGGCAGACAAAGCCCTTTATCAAACAATCTCTCCGATGTCCCGTCCCCATAAAAAGGTGATTGTTTAAACACCGGTTGCAGATGCATCGGTTTCCATAAAGGGCGTGTTTCTATATTTTCATCTGCCAGATGTAACCGGACATCCTCGCGATTAAACCCAGCCTTTTCCGGATCTACCAAAATACAAGTCAACCAGAAATTCGAATTGAAATCTTCCGAAGGATTCTGTTGTACCTCGATACCCGGCATATCCTTCAGCAACTCCGTATACAGCCGGTGTATTGCCCTGCGTCGTGTAATATGTTCATCCAGCACAAACATCTGTCCCCTACCGATACCCGCACAAATATTACTCATGCGGTAATTATATCCGATGCATTCATGTTGGTAATGCGGAGCATTCTCCCTGGCTTGGGTAGCATAGAACATGGTCCGTTTGGCCTGTTCTTCCGTCCGGCAAACCAAGGCACCGCCACCGGAAGTCGTAATCATCTTATTCCCATTGAACGACAGCACCCCATATTTTCCAAACGTACCCAACATACGTCCATCATAACGAGAGCCAAAACCCTCCGCCGCATCCTCTATGATCGGAATCCCATACCGATCAGCGACCACCATAATCTCATCCACCTTATAAGGCATCCCATATAAGGCCACTGTGACAATCGCTTTCGGTGTTTTTCCCGTCTTCTCGATACGATCTTGAATAGCCTCTTCCAATAACACAGGATCCATATTCCAAGTATCCGCCTCCGAATCCACGAACACAGGCATAGCTCCTAAATAAGTAATAGGATGTGAAGAGGCACAGAAAGTAAAACTCTGCACCAATACTTCATCACCCGGTTTCACACCGCAAGCTAATAAAGCCAGATGTACAGCAGCAGTGCCAGCACTAAGAGCTACCACCCGTTTATTCTCTCCCACGAAAAATTCCAAATCTTTCTCAAAACCATTCACGTTCGGGCCTAAAGGCACCACCCAATTGGTATCAAACGCCTCCTTTACATATTTCTGCTCAATCCCCTCCTCGCTCATATGAGCAAGGCAGAGGTAAATTGTTTTCTCTGGTGTATATGCCATAGCCGTATCCATCTAATTAGATTGTTCCATTATCTACATGCACATTCTGCCCAGTGATGCTACATGCTTTCTCACTTACCAAAAAAGCCACTGTTTCCGCTACTGAACGAACGCTGGTAGCTGCCTTCATCGAAGTACGTTTGTAAATTCTATCTTTTTGATCGTCAGTAAGCGTTGAACTCATGGTGGTCTCCATAAATCCCGGAACTACAACATTCGAGCGAATGCCTAAGCCACCCCATTCACGAGCCGTATCCTTTGAAAAAGCCTCAAGCGCACCTTTCGAGGCAGCATACATAGCAAGACCCTTGTATCCCGTATGCGCACTGATACTTGAGATATGCACAATTGCACCACGAGTATGGTGAAGAAGCATATTACGTATAGCGTATTTTGTCA
>OHQM01001069.1_pt1 | contig 12483 bp, 10 predicted proteins | sample 1577941 | NCBI WGS metagenome assembly OHQM01 (sample SAMEA3879604, study PRJEB24766) | human gut metagenome | biome: human-associated habitat; feature: feces | place: USA | collected 1985/1987
CTTGTTTAGTTCAAACAGGAAGCTCATTATGTCAGCAAGACTTCTGATAGGCGCCGTATTGGTTTCGTAGCCAAGGATAAAGGTAGGCGTTGTATCCAGATGTTTTGCTATTTCGTTTACGACATCAATGGAAACCTCGATTTCTCCGGTTTCGTACTTTTGTACGGTACGCAGAGATTTCCCAATAAGGTTAGCCAGTTGTGTCTGATTCAGTCCTTTGCGTTTTCGTAGTGTTTTTATCCGCTGACCGATTGCGGAATAATCGAAATTGTCCATAGTTGATTCACCTCATATTTATCATATCACAAAGAAATACGAATTTCAAGTACATATTTTTATTCCGCAAGTATTGACAAAAGCAGCTTTTATTCGTATAATGTAAATGTATTAAAAGTGCGTATTTAGATAATTCAGAAGAAATGAGCGAACAAAAAATGCGCAAATCATCTTTTGAACACAGGAGGTAACCATGAGAGCACAGTTTATCACAGCGTCAGAGGTGGCGGAGATCATGGGCATCAGCCGCAGCAAGGCGTATCAGATCGTCCGGGAAATGAACAGAGAGCTGAAATCCCAGGGCTATCTGACCGTAGCCGGAAAATGCCCTGCCCAGTATTTCAAGCAGAAGTTCTACGGCTTCCAGATTCCCGGAGGTGAGCGCAATGATGGAAAATGAGAAAACGACCGCCCTCATCCCATCTGTTGGCGCAGATGGAGGGCAGCCGCCTCACAATTCAACTAACCAGAGCATACTACATGAAACCTGCGAAAGCAATCCCCCAGAGGGAAATATTGAGGAAATGCGTGAGAAAATCCGGCACATGAACGATCCGCGTTATCTTCATACGGTTTCCATGACAGAGCTGTATCAGACCGTCTACAAGAGCAGACCGCCCGTCATAGACGGTCTGCTCTACTCCGGGGCATATATCCTCGCAGGAGCACCCAAAATCGGAAAATCATTTCTGGTAGCGCAGCTTGCCTACCATGTCAGCACAGGGCAAAGGCTGTGGGGCTATGAAGTCCATCAGGGTACGGTTCTGTACCTTGCGCTGGAGGATGATTTCCAGAGAATCCAGAGCCGGATGTTTATGATGTACGGCGTGGAGGACAGCGACAAGCTGCACTTCGCTACGGCGGCAAATAAGATTGGAAACGGACTGGATGAGCAGCTTGAATTTTTCGTAAGAGAGCATCCTGACACCAATCTTATCGTCATTGATACCATGCAAAAAATCCGTGAGATCGGCGGCGAAGCGTACAGTTACGCCAGCGATTATGAAATCATTGGCAGGCTCAAACAGTTTGCCGACAAGTACGGCATCTGCGTTCTGATCGTCCACCACACGAGAAAACAGCCTGCAGGTGATAGCTTTGAAATGATTTCCGGCACAACAGGATTGCTGGGCTGTGCCGATGGGGCTCTGCTGATGCAGAAGAAAAAGCGCACTGCACTGGAAGCGACCATTGATGTGGTGGGGCGTGACCAGCAAGACCAGATTCTCTATCTGAGCAAAGATCCTGCCACACAGATTTGGAGTCTGGAACGGACGGAAACAGAACTGCACCGGGAGCCGCCTGACAAGGTGTTGGAAGCCGTTGCAAGGCTCGTTTCGGCAGAGCAGAGGGAATGGACAGGTTCTCCCTCAGAACTTGCAGAAGCGGTCAATACGGGCATGGCAGCAAATGCCCTGACCAAATATCTGAATGTCAAATGCGGCAGGCTCAAAGACGAATACAGCATCAGTTATGAGAACAAAGCCAGACACTCAGGGCGCAGGGTTACGCTGATCTTGTTGCCCTTAGAATCATCTCGGTAAACCGATGTGCGACGGTTGCGACGGTTGCAACGATGATAATGATACCACAAAAACCACCGTCGCTATCGTCGCTATCGTTGCGGACAATGTGGCAAGTTCCCAAATTGGGAACTTGCCAGAAAGGAAACGAACCGAATGAAATCTGTACAGATACCCTATGAGCTGTTCGTCGATCTGGTACTTTACCACCTGAACGGCGAGGACGATTTTGACGAGGACATCCGGCGAGGGTTGGAGCAAAAGTTGGATGCCATGCTCAACCGCCAGCTCTATTCGCAATATAAGACAGCCCCCACCGAGGAACAGCGTGAACAGGCAAGGCAGGAATATCTTGACCGCCGTGGAGTGCCGCAGAGCTACCGCTGGACAACTCCTCCTTGGGAGCTATGACAGGAGCGTGCCACGCTCCTGTGCTCGGCAGACAAGGCAAAACATTGGCTGACACAGCCCCGGCGCATCCCCCGTCCCCATCGAAAAATCCGCAGATTTTGAGATGGATGGCAGAGTAGATTTTCATAACCTGCTCTGCCTGTGGGCGGCGGCATTGGAGCAAATTCAGTTGCGGAAAGGCTGACGGTCACACTGCGTTTGAGGATGTGGGTACTACTCACAAGCCGAAAAAGGCGGCAAGGCATCCTCAGATGCCGCATACCCCCTCGGAGAGCCCACGATACTTTGCAGCCGCAGGATGAAAGTATCATAGTGGGTTATTACACTTCCGCAGAAGTGTTTCCCCAAAACGCTATCCCGTACCACCAACCAAAATTACAGGAGGAAATGCCTATGGCAAGAGGCGACGGTATTCACCGTACCAGCGCAAGAAATATGAGAATGACAACGGATAAAGTTTCCAACGCTCAAGGTCATAATGAGCGTGAAAAAGAAAGCTATGTCAACCAGGACATTGTGCCGGAACGACAAAGCAAGAATGTCCATTTCAAAACACCCACCGCCGACTACATCGCAATGTTCGATCAGATGGTGGCAGACGGGACAATCTCCACCCGTGGTCTGAAGGCCGATGCAGAGAAATTCGGTGAGCTGATCTTCGATGTAAACTCCGCATACTTTTACAATCACGGCGGCTATGACTTTGCAAAACAATTCTACGCTGAAGCCTACAAAAGCGCAATCGAAATTGTGGGCGGCGAGCAATATATCCTCTCGGCTGTGATGCACGCCGATGAACGCAATCGGGCAATGTCTGAAGCGTTAGGAGAGGATGTGTACCACTACCATCTTCACGTGGTCTATATCCCCGTTGTGGAGAAAGAAATCCGCTGGTCGAAACGATGCAAGGACGAATCACTCCGTGGCACCGTCAAGGAGCGTATCATGCAGGTCAGTATGAGCAAAAAGTGGGATTCCAAGCCGGCACTTGACGAGGATGGGCAGGAGCTTCGCACGAAGTCCGGCAAGCCCGTTCTGAAAAAATCCTATTCTGTGTTGCAAGACGATTTCTTTATTCATATGAGAACTGCTGGATATACTGACATCGAACGTGGTGAGCGTGGCAGCTCCGAGGAACATCTGACAGTCACACAATTCAAAGTGGAGCGTGAACGCCTTGCAGACCTCACTGAGCAGACACAGCAGAAAGAAGCAGAAGCTGCGGCTTTGGATAAGAAAATTGAAAAGACCAGACAGAGGAAAGTTGACATTGAGAGTATTGATAAAATCGAAGCCAGGCCTGTCATGCTCTCCCCGTCGAGAGTATCACTTGAAAAAACCGAGTATGAAACGCTGGCTGCCGCTGCAAAGAAATACTACGCACAGGAAAAACAGGAAGGCAAGCTGAAAAAGCTCCTAAATGATGCGAAGAAAACCATTGCCGATCTGAAGGCAAAAATCGAATCGCTGGTAACGGAACTCTCTGCGGTCAAGGCAGAGCTGGCTCAATACAAGTCCATCCGTGGTAAGCTCCGCACAGCGGATCTGGAGCAGGAAAATGACCGGCTCCGCAGCAGACTTCGCACCTATGAGGAAGTGATTTCACACAACAATCTGTGGCCTTACTTCTCCCGACACAGAGAGAAAACGCCCACAAGGGACGATGTCCGCTGATTCCCGTGTAGAGCTGGAAAAATCGCAAATTATCAAATGGGAGCGTTCAAATCGTACCGCACGTCGTTTGGGCGCTCCCTATCCAAAAATCAGCTCACTTTTACAGGTGATGAGCTGAGAAAAATTCGTGAAAAACAGGAGGTTTTATGAGAACAGGTCTTTCCAAGAAACAGAAATCAACCAACATCTATTTTAACGAAGCAGACAGTATAATTGAGGTCTGTACCTACAATACCGCACTCAAAAACAGGCTCGCCGAGTACGCCGGAAAATATCCCTCTGAGTGCCGGTTGATCGACGATGACGGAAACGGCTGTCTAACCTTTGAGGTCAGTAAAGGGCGATTCGGTTTCAAGCTGACAGCCCCCTATGACGAAAGCCGCCGCAAAGCTGCCAGCGAACTGGCAAAGAAAAACACCGAAAGATTAAGGGGGCAAGAACAATGAGAATCCTATCCTGTGCGTTCAACATGGATACCGCCTGCGTTGAGCTGAAATTCGATGACGGCAGCATGATAGCGATTGATACAATCGCCGTGGAGAATGAAGTGACCGACAATATGTATCAGCGGTCAGAACTGGACTATCTGATCTACAATGACCCGGTGGCATACGCCGAGCTGATACTCAATGGCAATCCCGAGACCTATCTGAGAACCGTAACCGAATACAAGCATTTGGATAGCTGACCGCTCGCCGCCCGTGGGAGAAATCCTGCGGGCGGTATTCTCATTTCTTCAAAAGTAATATTCACGATCTCGTGAGATATTCTTGAAAATTCGTGTTGCATGTGATATGATAATGCCGAAACCAACGAGATGGAGTGTTTTTGGTATGCCTGTTAGCTATGATAAGTTGTGGAAGCTTCTTATTGATAGAAAAATGAACCGAACTGATTTGAGAGAAACTGCTGGAATCAGTTTTAACATCATTGCTAAAATGGGGAAAAATGAATTCGTTTCAATGGAAAGCCTTATGAAGATTTGCGCTACTCTCAACTGTAACGTTGGCGATGTTATGGACTTTTTACCAGAAAGTGAGGAATTGCAGAAATGACACCAGAGATGCTGGCTACACTAACTGAACAAGTTGCTGAGCTTGTTCAGACATACAGTGATAATTATCCGCAATTCCAGAGGGCAACCTATAACGAGACTCAAGTCCGTGTTGACTTTGTAAACCGCTTTTTCAAACTCCTTGGATGGGATGTAGATAACGAACGTGGTTTGCCACAACACTTGCGTGAAGTTACCCATGAGGCTACCGTTGTTGTCGAGGAAGATGGCGTCCATCGTAGTAAAAAACCAGATTATTCTTTCAAAGTAGGAACGGAAGTTCTATATTTCCTTGAGACAAAGAAACCTGCGGTAAACCTTACTATTGATGCCGCACCGGCATTCCAGTTGCGCAGATATGGATGGAGCGGAAACTTAAAAGTCTCAGTGTTGACCAATTTCACCGATCTATATATCTATGATTGTTCTGTTCGTCCGAGAGAAGGCGATGACATTGGTGTTGCAATGATTGCTCACTACCACTTCGACGAATATGTGGAACGTTTTGAGGAAATTTACAACATGCTGTCCAAAGAAGCAGTCTTGACCGGACAGTTTGAGCGCCATTTCGGTAACATTCAGGGTGCTCTTCGTCGTGAACCGTTCGATCAGTATTTCTTGGATCAGATTAGAACCTGGCGAATGATGCTTGGTGAGGATATTCTGCGCAACAATCCAAACGTTGATGCAGAAACACTCAACATTTTCGTCCAGCGAGTTCTTGATAGAACAATTTTCCTTCGCATTTGTGAGGATAGATGTTTCGAGAACTATGAGTCGCTGAAAGCTATTACGACATACCAAGATCTAAGAACAATGTTCGCTGCGGCAGACCAGAAATACGATTCAGGCTTATTTGAACTCTTAGAAGAGGATCGGCTTACGGTGTCTGACTCAGTTATTATCGAGATCTTTCAAAGCTTGTATTACCCCAATAACTCCTATGAGTTTGGTGTAATTGATCCGTATATTATTGGTCAGATTTATGAACTGTTCTTGGATGAGGATCTTGTAATTCGAGAAGATGGACATATTGAGACGCAAGAAAAGCCCGAAGTAGTTGACTCCCAGGGTGCAGTCAACACCCCCAAAAACATCACCGATATTATTATCGAAGAAACGCTTCGTCCTCTGTATGAAAATAAAACTCCCGAGGAAGTAGCTCAGTATCGCATTGCAGATATTTGCTGTGGGTCTGGCAACTTCTTGCTGTCGGCATTTGAATACATTGTAAACTATCATATTGAGTATTATCGAAACCATGATAGAGAAAATGCTGAGCGAAGAGGCGATATTTATCAACTGGCTGGCAGTACAAGCTATATACTTTCTTACGAGAAAAAACGCTCCATTTTGAAAAATAACATCTTCGGCGTTGATATTGACCCTCTTGCTGTAGAAGTATCAAAGTTTAGCTTGCTGCTAAAGGCATTGGAAAATTCGTCTTTGGAGGAGGCAGAAGCTTTTCATCAGCGTACTAATCAACGCATCCTTCCTAATTTGGACGAGAATATCAAAAATGGCAATAGCCTTGTGAATATGGCTTATGCACGTTTTGATCGATCTGTTTATCAGAATGTTTCTTTGATGAACAAATTAAAGATGTTCGATTGGAATGCTGAGTTTGGCAACCGAAAGTTTGATGCAATTATCGGTAATCCGCCCTATATTCGTGTCCAGAATATGGTGCACTATTCCCGAGAAGAGTATGATTTTTATAAGAGCAGCCATTCTCCCTATGTAACCGCACAAACTGATACGCTTGATAAGTATTATCTGTTTATTGAAAAAGGACTTGCACTGTTAAACGATGGCGGAATGCTGGGTTATATAGTCCCGCACAAGTTTATGAATATCAAGTCAGGCGCTAAATTGAGAGAATTGCTTTCTGCAAATTCCAATGTTAAGAAAATTCTGCATTTCGGAACTCATCAAGTTTTTGAAAACAGAAGCACTTACACCTGCATCTTGGTATTATCTAAGCAAGGTCGCGAAGAATTCCAAATTGGTTTTGTTCAGGATTGGAATCAGTTCTTATTCAATCATGATACAGAATGCTTGACCTATCCGGCTGCTTACATTAGTGGTCAGCCGTGGTCGTTCTTGCCTCAAAATATCGTTGCGCATTTGGAAGAGATCTCGCAATCTTGTGTTTCCCTTTCTACTTTGGTTGACATTTTTGTTGGTGTTCAAACAAGCGCTGATCAAATCTATATTATCCACGCTGATCGTGAAGACGAGAATTTCATTTACTCGCACGATAGACAGGGGCGTGAGTTCCAGATAGAGAAAGGGATTTTGCGCAAAAGCATATATGATACGCAGCTTGTCAGTTACGAGAAAATAAAAGCAAATAGCTACATCATATTCCCGTATAAGTCGGTAAACGGAAGACCGGTTCTATATAGTTTGGCCGAAATGACAGAGAACTTCCCTCATGCATTAGCATATTTGAATTGTTTCAAAGACAAGTTGGATGAACGTAATATGCCCGGACGTACTACCGAAAATTGGTTTGCGTTCGGACGTAGCCAATCTTTAAGAAGGTTCCTCTCTGGAGAACATCTTGTTTGGCCTGTGCTGTCTACAAGCTCAAATTATGTCTATGATAATGACATGGTTGTCTTTACAGGTGGAGGAAATGGTCCTTTCTATGGTATAGAAAAGAAAGCTACGTCTCAGGAATCCATTTTCTACATCCAGGCAATTTTGAACCATTGGTTAATGGAGCTCCTTGTGAAAAGTAGAGCAAGTACCTTTAGAGGAGATTACTATTCTCATGGGAAGCAGTTTATTGCGACCTTGCCGATTTACAAGATTGATTTTAAAAATCCTACCGAAGCTGCCAAACATCAGCAGATTGTTGATATGGTGCAAAACATCATGCAGTTAAAGGAACAATTAGCTTCTGCTCCTAATGCCGCTCGTCGTACAGTTTTGGAACACTCCATCACGGCAATCAACGCTGAACTAAATAGCGCAATCGATGAGCTTTATCAGGTGGAATCTCAGGAAGTCGAGGAACAGGTATGAAACCGATTGACGGATATAACAAATTAAGAGGCGGATACTATACCCCCGACAAAATTTCTGAATTTATTGCAGACTGGGCAATCCGTAAAACTTCTGATTCTGTCTTGGAGCCAAGCTGTGGTGACGGTAGTTTTTTGAGTGCTATAACCACTCGTTATAGAGAGTTGGGTGCTACGGATGAGCAAATTCAGAACAATGTGCTTGGGATTGAATTGGATGATATTGAGGCTGAAAAATCTGCGCAGTATGGTACAACAGTAGTCTGTAAAGACTTTTTCACATACTACCAAGAGAGCATTGAAGACCAGACTCAATTCGATGTGATAGTTGGAAATCCGCCTTTCATTCGCTATCAGCATTTTACAGAGAAATATCGTAAAGTTGCATTTGCTTTGATGAATAAACATGGATTTCAACCCAACCGCCTAACAAACATTTGGCTCCCGTTCTTAGTGCTTTCTTGTAAGGCATTAAAGCCAACTGGTCGAGTAGGAATGGTTATTCCCGCTGAACTATTCCAGGTTGATTACGCTGCTGAAGCAAGACAGTTCCTCAGTACGTTTTTTGATAAGCTAACACTTGTTACGTTCAAACGACTGGTCTTTGATGACATACAGCAGGAAGTTATTCTTCTGTTGGGTGAAAGAGGCTGCGATAAACATGGCATTCGTGTTGTAGAACTGGAGGATATGGCAGATTTGGTTGCGCAAGGTCAAACATGCTTGGAGAATACCGAGCTAAAGGAACTCGACCATAGCCGTGACAAATGGGTGAAATACTTTTTATCCAACGAAGAGTTGGAACTGCTGAAACGGCTTAATAGTGATCCGAGAATTTCCAATGCAACCGATTTATTTGAAGTGAATGTTGGTCTTGTAAGTGGCGAGAATGACTTTTTTGTCATGAACCGGGCAACAGTAGAAAAATTTAATCTTCAACAAAGCGTTATCCCTATCATTAGCCGTTCTGAGCAATTAAAAGGTGTGCAATTAACAAATGAGGATTATAACAATCTGACTGAGTTAGGAAAAAAGGTGTTTTTCTTTGCTCCCGGAAATAAGGAGTTCGATACCTTGTCTGATGAAGAGAAGGTATATATCCAGTGGGGGGAAGAAAAAGGCTTCAACAAGAATTATAAATGCCGTATAAGACCAAAGTGGTATCATGTATCACAGACTTGGTGTGCGGATGCTTTCCTAATTCGCCAGGCGCATTTGTATCCAAGGATGATTCTCAACGAAAAAAAAGCTCTCGTCACTGATACTCTTCACAAGGTAAGATTCTTAGAGGGCATTGATGGAAGACAAGTTGCAGCGGCCTTTTTGAACACATACACGTTTGCTCTTAGTGAAACACTTGGCAGAAGTTATGGCGGAGGTGTCCTAACTTTTGAGCCAGGAGAAATGCGAAGAATCCGTATTCCTATGCAAATAGCCGAACGGTTAGATTTGCAAAAAATTGATCATTGGCAGCGCAATGGAGAGATTGATAAAATCTTGAAATATACAGATACCATCTTGCTCCAAGAGGGGCTTGGTTTATCTGAATATGAAATCAGTTTGCTCCATAGTATTTGGGAAAAAATGTGCAACCGTAGAATGACTCGTAAGAATCAGAGCGTGTAAATAACGCTTGTAGTATTTGTTGATTCTAATTGCAATGAAAGTAGGTGCCCCCTGTGATAAAAGCAATAAAACTAAAGAATTGTGCCACTTATCCATCAGTGGGCACCTCAATCGAAAATTGTCAAAAGGTCAATTTCTTTTATGGTCCCAATGGAAGTGGAAAATCCACAATCAGCAATTTCTTGTATAATCCAACTGGATCGCAATATCGTGAATGTGAAATTGAATGGGAAAACAATGCTGCAGTTGATGTGGTTGTATACAATCGTGAATTTCGTGTAAGAAACTTCAAGGAGAACATTGCCGGTGTATTTACACTTGGTCAAGCAACAATCGAAGATATACAAGCTCTTGAAGAAATGAAAGAGCAACGCACTAAAAAGAACGAAGACTATACAACACGAGGTAATACGCTCCAAAAGAAGATTCAAGAAGAAATCGCATACAAAGCAACGTTTAGAGATACTGTGTGGGAACGAATTTTAAAACCCAATGAAGCAGATTTTCAAGAGGCTTTCAGCGGTTTTAGGAACAATAAAGAACGTTTTCGAGATGAGGTGCTTAGACGGTACCAAATATCGCATTCCTCCACCGAAACAAGAGATGCTCTACTTTTGCGAGCTAAAACATTATTTGCACAGAAACCTGAAAAATGTCCTATCATTCCATTTGCTCTCGATAATATCGTTGAGCAAATTGTTGGGATTGAAACATCCGCGATTTGGAGCAAAGTAATTGTCGGCAACAAAGATCTTCCTATCGGACGACTTATTGAGCTTTTAGATAATGCTGACTGGGTAAACCAAGGAAGAAAACATTTGAGAAAAGACGGAATATGTCCGTTTTGTCAAAAGCAAACCATCACAGATGAGTTGAAAAATCAACTTGATGCTTTCTTTAGTGGCGAATACGAACAGGATGTCAACCTAATAAAGCAGTTCATTAGCCAATATGGTTCTTATACTGACGAATTGTTGAGGCGCATCAATACGCTTCGGACAAGCCTTGGAGCTTATCCTGCAGCGGGAATTGAGGCAAGTAAGCTCGATTCGATTATAGAGTTGCTTAATGGACATTTTTCCAAGAATAAAGCAGAGATGCTCATCAAGGAAAAGGAACCTGGCAGAATCATTTCGCTAACTGAAGCAGCTGCAACAATAAGTTCATTAAAACAATTAGTTATTGACGGAAATGTGGCTATTGCTAAGCATAATGAAATGGTTGATAACTATACATCCGAAAAGAACACTCTTGTAGCTGATATTTGGGCGTTTTTAATGGATGAAAACGAAGCGTTAATTGCAGGGTATTTGAATGATATTGAAACCTTTGCTAAAGCTAAAAAAGGGATCCAAAAAGGAATCGACGTATGCAAGCAACAGTTGGATGATTTGGACGGCAAAATTGTGGAAGCCGGAAAGAACATAACAAGCGTTCAGCCGACGGTTGATGAGATCAATCGTTCTTTGAAAAGCTATGGTTTTACTAATTTCAAAATTGTACCGTCTCCAGCTCAACCAAACGCATATCAAATACAGCGTATGGATGGCACCCTTGCCACCAATACATTAAGCGAGGGCGAAGAAACATTTATATCGTTCTTGTATTTTTTGCAGTTTGCAAAAGGCTCCGTCGATGTTGCAAAAGTATCTAATCGTAAGGTTTTGGTATTGGATGACCCGATCTGCAGCCTTGATAGTACAGTTTTATACATAGTAAGTTCTTTGGTTAAAGACTTAATAAAAGATGTTCGTGAGGGGAATTCTGATGTAGAGCAGATTTTCATTCTCACGCATAATGTGTTTTTCCACAAGGAAACCGCTTTTATTGATCGTAGAACCGAAGTTTGCAATGATATACATTTCTGGATTATAAGTAAGGACAATAACATATCCTCTATCAAGGCATACGAAAGAAACAATCCGATCAAAACGTCGTATGAATTACTGTGGGAAGAATTAAAAAGTAACACAAACGCTTCGCTTATTACAACGCAAAATATTATGCGAAGAATTTTAGAAAACTACTTTAGTATTCTTGGTAAAACAAAGGATGACACAATCGTAGATTCTTTCTCAACTATAGAAGAAAAAATGATCTGCCGTTCTTTGTTGAGTTGGATCAATGACGGCTCACATACCATTCCCGATGATTTGTATATCGACAGCTACACAGATTCGATAGACCGATACAAACAGATATTTAAAGAAGTATTTTTCAAAATGGGGCACGAAGCTCACTATAAAATGATGATGGGAGAGCCATAAAGTCTCTCGTTGTTCTTGCGTTTCGTGGCAACACTATGGCAACAAAAAATCAGATAGCCCATGCCATCTGAATAATGAAAATAATTCAAGTAATCTGAGCTAAATCTCATAAGCAAAACTGTTTAAGATTTCTTTTTCAGGAGCGAGTGGGAGTGAGCCATGACGGTCATTGACAGGGAGACCTGGCCGAGGCGCGAGATTTACGACTTCTTTGCGCCGATGTCCGACCCGTTTTACGCGCTGACCTTCCCGGTGGACGTGACGGCGCTCCGGCGCGTGTGCAAGTCGCGCGGACTGCCGTTCTACGCGGCGCTGGTCTACGGCGTGACCAAGGCCATGGAGCGCGTGGACGCCTTCCTCTATAAAGACCGGGGCGGCGTCATCGTGAAGCACGAGCGGCTGGTGCCCAGCTTCACCGACCTGCGCCCCGGCTCCGAGACCTTCCACATAGTCACGCTGGAGGCCGGGGACAGCCTGGAGGAGTTCTGCCGCGCGGCCAAGGCCAAGAGCGCCGCGCAGACCTGCTTCATCGCCAACGGGGAGTGGGACGCGGACGAGCTGGTGTACTTCTCCTGCCTGCCGTGGTTCCCTGTCACCGGCTTCAAGAACGAGCGCAACGC
>OHQM01001073.1_pt1 | contig 12450 bp, 10 predicted proteins | sample 1577941 | NCBI WGS metagenome assembly OHQM01 (sample SAMEA3879604, study PRJEB24766) | human gut metagenome | biome: human-associated habitat; feature: feces | place: USA | collected 1985/1987
CTTCGTAGTCTGTCTGGGCGGCAGCGAAACACAGGGGCTCGCTCTGGCCCAGGCATGGTCAATGAACAGACAGACTCTGGTATTTGAATCTGACGAGGTGCGACAGCGAAGACAAAACGCCGCCCCTTATATCACTGAACATACAGGTAGAAAATGGAACAATATCGATGAACTTTGCGAATGCTTAACTACACTGAAAAACATATCTCCCCGCAATTGGGTACTTGCCAACCAGACCAACGAAATAGCCTTTGGCAGATTTCTTGATATCGTGAACGAGCTTTACAGATAGTAGGGCAGGGCGATATGCTTTTATTAACACGCCTTCGCGGATAATCTCGAGGCTCCGTATTGTTGACTGTCCACTTTCTCGACACGTCGTTCATGCTGGCCTTTCTCCGCGGCGCCAATACCGCACGCTCCGTGTCTGATGTCTTTGACGGACTTTATTCCCTCTTGGGCATTGAGAGCTTCAAACTTCTCTTTCCTGTGATCCTCACAGACAATGGAAGTGAGTTTTCCGCCCCCCTGGCACTTGAAAAAGATGCGGACGGCATACGGCGCAGCCGGGTATTTTACTGTGATCCGTCGTCTTCGTTCCAAAAGGGCGCTATTGAAAACAATCATGAACTGATACGCCGCATCATTCCAAAAGGAAAAAGCTTCAACGGACTATCTCAGCCACAAATACAGCTTATGATGGACCATATCAACTCGTACAACAGTAAAGAAGCTGAACGGAAAGTCTTCGCACGATCTGTTCAGCTTCCTTCATGGCCCGGAGACACTACAAAAGCTCGGAGCCACTAAAATAGCGCCAAATGATATTAGACTATCACCGTCTCTTCTTAAATAAGCGCTGACATAAACAACTATAACACGACATAGGCGGCAGAAGATACAAATAAAATAAGAAAACACGGGTCGCGCTAACTGCTGCAAAAAACAGAGACAATTCGCTGCCCTATGTTGTTATGCCCTAAAATTGAGACATAAATGGGAAAAACTCTAAAAGCGGCGAATAATTAGATACAATCACTAAATATCTGCCGCTTTTGATATCTGTTATTTTATATTTGTTTTTATACTGTGTGGCCAGTAGCTTTGGTGGTCTCGGTTACTTCTGCAAAGTTGCAGTTACTTTTGCTATTCACCACATATATATTATAGTATCGAACCGCCCCAAAAATAATGGAGGCAAAAGCAATATTGAGCCAGCATAGGAAAATGACCTTTGATTTTTTCATATCTTTACACAAAAGATATTGCCCTTCCTTATATTACTGCCCATAACAAAACGACTCCTTGAATTTTTCAACCATGCACAAATATGTGCGATGACTATTTTTATGCGGAACCGCAGGATTATCTGCAATAAGTGGCTATATATTTGAAAGCAGATCCTCCACTCCCTCAAACACATCCGCCGCGCTTATATCCTCAAGGCATTGTCTTGAGCATTCAAGTTTTTCACAGCCGGAATCCCTGCAGTTACAAATATACTTCTTACCAAGACTATCCACATATTCAGCCGCCACTCCGGGGAAATTTGGCCCGAATAAACCAACGACAGGCTTTCCCAAAGCTCTTGCCACATGCATCAACCCTGTGTCGCCGGAAACTACAATATCAAGATCATTGATGAGCGCTATCGTATCGGTAATAGAGAGGGCTCCTACTTTGTTGATAATATATCGTGACGCCGCCTCAGACACAATCTCTTCCGCCATGCCAATCTCATCCGCACCGCTGCCGAGAAGCAGCAAATAGAGTCCCTTCGATTCGGCAAGTCGGCAAAATTCTATCCAACGCCGGACCGGCCACCTCTTAACGGCGTAGCTCGCACCAATGGCAAGGCCAATCGTCATACTTCCGGCAGGTACGGAAACATGAGCGGCTTCATTTGCTGTTCGTGGCGCATAAAGATATCTTTTACAGCGATTTACAGGCAAAGTGGTATCCATCAAGTCGTCAAACGAAAAATGCGTATGCGAAAATGGGAATCTTTTACAGCATCCATACCTGAGCGGTATGTCACACAATAGAGAAAAAAGACTCGTGCGGTCAGAGACATGCATGTCAACAAGGATATCAAAGTGCCGACGCCTCACCTGACGCAAAATTTCCAAGAATCCCCTATTTTTTGTTCTCTTCCTATCCCATACCATCACATCATCTACCCATGGCTGGGTACGCACTATATCCGCGTAAAAACTGTCGACCAGCCACGTCAGGCGGAAATCTGGATTTTTTTCCTTGATCCGCATTGCGGTATAGTTGGCAAGAATCACATCGCCGAGCGACGAAAATCTCAAAAACAACACATCTTTCTTTAGCCCAGACAAAAGATATCCGCCCTTCTATTTTATATTCCTATTTAACGGACAAGAGAACCTTTTAGCAAAACAATTTGCCATTTTATCTTTCATGCCCATGTCATTTATATTTATTACTCCTAATTACATTTCTGTATAACTCTATAGTTTGACATCCTATACTCTCAACACTGAAATCATGAGCTCGCATTTGTGCATTATGAGCAACCACTATTAACGCCTCTTTATTGCTGAGTACCTCTGTAAGACGTTGTGAGATGGAGAATTCATCCCCTGCCTCAACGAACCACCCGTTCTTCCCATCTTTCAACATGTCTAACGGCCCCCCCGCCTTTGTCGCTATGACAGGAAGGGAAGAGGCCATAGCCTCTAAAAGGACTATCCCAAATGGCTCCGGCTCTTTTGAAGGCAGGACAAACAGATCAGCAGCCTGCATATATGGACGTATATCTTTAGCGAAAGGAAATATTTTTACCTTATTTTCCAGCCCGTTTACTTTAACCAGTTCAAAAAGTCTCGCTCTTTCCTCTCCGTCTCCCACGATCCACAATACCGTATCGAGCGCCAGCCCCTTCTCTCCACACAGAAATCTTGCATAGCCTTTTATTAATATATCGAACCCTTTCCAATCAACAAATCTGCCAGCGGACAAAATCACATTACAGTTATCAGGAACAGAATTAGCTCGCCTCATTTCAGAACGAGTATTCTCCGCTAGCGCATATTTTGTCACATCTATTGGGTTGTGCACTACCGCAATTTTTGTTTCAGAAATCCCCTGAGCAGTCAAATATTCCGCGACAGAGCGAGAACAGGCAAAATAAAATGTCCCGTTTTTGTAATATTTATACTTTGCGTATTTATCTATCGTTTGAATAACAGGAATGCCCCTCACTTTACCCCACCATCCGCCAATTCTGGCGGCTGACGAGAGCCTTGTATGTATAGCGTCGGGAGAGGTACGGTCAATTATATTTCCCAAAACCATATTTGTAAGAGGCAAAGACTGAACGTAGGGTTTACAAGTATCAAACGGTATATTTTCTTCACGAAGGCGCTCAGCCAGTGTTCCCCCACCCCTACATACAACGTTGTTTTTTATCCCCAGATCAGAGAGTTTTTTCAAAAGTTGTATCCATGTCTCTCCCCATGCCAGATTATTTTCATCCACATAGTGCAGTATTTTCATCTATATTCGAAGCCTCTCATCACTTCTTTGTATATTTCTTCATCTTTATCAACCATCCTGTCTAGTGTCGGCACAGATGACGTGGGTATAGAAAGCTTTACTCTTCTATTCGCAATAAAATCTGTTATTGCCTCTCTCCACAGTACCAAATCACCTGGTTTCAAAAGCCCTTCTTTACCTCCCGCCATTTCACGCACAGAAGAGATATCAGAGGCGATAACCGGAATTCCTATCTGCACTGCACGTGCCAGGGTAAGAGGCATCCCCTCCGTATATGATGGGAATAAGAGACATGAGGAGTGTGCCATAAAGCTATCTGCCTTATCAGAATACCCGTGAAAAAATATCTTGCCGCAGAGCCCTCGTTCTTCGGTAAGCTTCTCCAACTCTTCACGCATAGGGCCGTCACCAAGCACATCCAAAGTCCAAGCCCCCTCCACAGGCAATGCATTAAGCACATCGTGTAATCCTTTTACAGGGGAAAGCCTCCCCACAAAAAGAAATTTCACTGGATCTTTCAGATTATCTTCGTGCCAGCGAACTTCAGGTTCATTAAGACCGTTTAGAACAACTTCCGTGTTATCATAAAAACAATTTTTCATACCTTCGCGTACCGCCTCACTGACGCATATCACACGGGCTGCATCACGATACGGAGAATATATCCATCTTGATTTATTGCCAAAATCAACATGCGCAGTTACAACATATGGAATACCGGCCATATTCGAAGCCCAGCGCGCGATCCAAGCAGGAACCCTAGAATGAGCGTGGATCAGCTGATACCCACAATCCTTTGCAAGTTTCGCGATTTTTATCGCACAAAACCAGCCTGTCAGAGGGTTTTTCTTCTGGACCGACATCTTAATGTGACCAACTTTCTGCGAAAGCTGACACTGCATCTTACCGCCGGCAGATATCACTACAATTTCATGTCCACGTTTGACTAGCTCGTTAGAGAGATCTATAACATGTCTTTCGACTCCGCCAATATCTAGCTCTGGTAAAATTTCAATTATTTTCATTTTAAACCTCCACAGATTTTCCTCATCAATATATGTGGAATCGTCCATACATGCGCGCGGAAGATATTATCCGCCACTTGTTTTTTCAGACGTTTCACACAGTCGGAAGAGTGAATATGTGTATACGATGGCGACGACAGATCATTAAGCATCAATCGAATAAGGGTATTGTCATTTTCACAGTACGGGGTGAGTCGTAAGTACCTCCAATAGAGGTCGTCAACAAAAGGTCGTGTGCAGGTTACCCATGGCTTCGCCGCCCCACCAGCCATGTGCCATATCGAACCACGAAGAGCATCCTCTTTAACTCCATTTGCGTCAATACGGTTAAACTTTTCATCTATGAGCAACTTATCGTTAGCAAAGATATAGTTCAGGCAATCCTGGTCGGCAAGGGTAATACATTTTTTATACTTCGCGTAAAAATTCTCTACGAATTTTAAAAAATTATATTTATCTCGCAGTTTTTTCAAATTCAGTAGCAGCACACCTGCATTGAAATATTCATCACGTTCCACGCCAAGAATCTCCCAGGCCTTGCCAAGGCGCCAGGGAATGGGCACTCCTTTTATAAAATTCAACGACCATACATCGCGCACAGCGGCCACAGCGTATTCCCCAATTGGAATATCCCATAGCTCTGAGATATCCATATTGACAACGATATCACAATCTAGATAGATAATCTTATTTACCGCAACGACGTCCGGGAGCAAAAGACGAAACAGCGTTCCACGTGCTCCGTCTATTGTTAATTTACTTACGTCTATACTCTTCGCATCAAGTTTTTTTTCAACGTTGACAAAATCGATTTGTTGTTCAAAAGAAAGCGCCAGAGTTTCTAGCTTTTCTCTGTTATACCCTGTTAGAGTATCATCATGAATGACATGAATGCAAACTTTTCTCTCTGTATTAGCAAAAATCGAGGCCATAGTTACCGCAGAGTGGCGTGAGTAAGTGCCCTTAGGATCGCAGAAAGCCAAAGCAATATGAATGATGTCATCCATTATAAAACCACCTTCACAAAAATAAATCTTTCCCACCACAAAGATATATGTTAATATCATTTTGAGAGCGTTTACATTTTACAATAAGGTCGGATGTCATGAACAACCTCATTAGCATTATTATACCAGTATATAATAGAGAAAATTTTATCCAGCATGCGATCAAGTCCATTATTCTACAAGACCACCACGAGAAAGAGATAATTGTCGTCGATGACGGATCTTCGGATAAGTCAGCTCTTATAGCGAAGCGAGCACTCTCTTCCGGCAATGTTCCCTACAAAATAATACGTCTTACAGAAAACCAAGGTGTTTCTCATGCGAGAAACATCGGTATAAAAGAATCTCAAGGCACATACATATCATTTCTTGACAGCGATGATTCTTGCGATGCTACAATGCTGTCATCCATGTTCTCCCAATCCGTAAAAGACGCCGGTAATATAGCAGACTTAGTCTTTTGCGGCTACCGTAAGTTTCATACAAACGATAACACTACCGAGACACGCTTACTGAACGACAAATTGATAAACAACATCCCAACGGATGACATCGCCCTCTCTCGGATATTTAATAAATTTGAGCCAGCCCTCTCCAGTTTATTCAGGAGAGACTTGCTGATACAAAACAATATTTTTTTCCATGAGGATTGCTACGCTGGCGAGGACGGTGAGTTTTTTTTGAAAGCAATAATACGGAGTAAAAAGATCGCCGCGATTCCATCTGCACCCTACATATACGTGCAACATGAAGCAATGGGGATAAACCAAAGTATACCCTCAAAAAGCATCGATCGATACAACAATAATACCCTAGCATTAACAAGAACGCTAAAATATATTCTAAAAAACAGCGAAAGTCCACGGTTACGCAACGCTGCAAAGTACTACCTGCTACCAATGGTACTACAAAGACATTTTTCGCATGCGGCAATGCGCGGCGATGAAAACACATTTTTCAGGATGCTCAAAAACATACAATGCCGTAAAAAGCTACTTTCTTCATATCATATGCTCCCCATCGAACCAGAGATATTTTTTAAGAGTTTGGCGTTGTTGGCATCTCCGCACAGATACTATTGCCATTATTCTAAAAAATACACTTAATGCGGCAAAATAAAAACATGCAACTAATGTCGCATATTCCCGCAAAAACAAGAAGTGTGTATAAAGATGCTAAAGTACTATGTCCTTAACAACCGTGAACCAATGTCTTTCCATGTCCTGATAAGAATAATATAGTAGCCACGTGCCGTTGGCTTTTGGCGCGAGCGCAGCTTTATATAAGCTATTTTCTCCCATATTGCTATCAGGATCCAATCGTTCTCCAAAACAACGCCAACTTTTTCCCCAATCGAAACTTTCGGCAAATATTACCGAACGGCGACCACGGCTCTCTCTGTTGCCAGCACAAATCGCCATGATTAGCCTATCACCGTCATCCACAATGTCTATATGCCAAACCTCCAAATCATCTGGCATACCATATATTTCACACCTATTGCCCAAGGACAGGGAGAAAAGATCATCTCCCTCTGAACGCCTAATAACGAAACCACCCTCTTCCAGGTCTACATACCAAATCACATATTTTGTTCCAATCTTAAGAAGGGCGGGAGACATCAGCAAAGCTCCCTCATTTTGTGGACGGATTATCTGATAAATAATCTTCGGCGCACTCCAAGCCACGCCGTCAGATGTTGAGATAGAATATACCGTCATCACCACACTAGGTCTCTCATTACGTACCTCTCGAAAAATAAGATGCACAAAATTACCGTCGCGTAGTAGTGCCGGATCCGAATTATATCCTATCCAATCGTACGGAGGGGGGACTACCGGCGATTTACCTCCGGCAGGAATGCTCCATTCTATCCCGTCATGGCTGACGAGAAACTCAGGATTCTCAAAATAAACGATTCCCTTCGGAAATGGAGTCACCGTCATCAAATATTTCCATCCCATCTTTGTAAATCCCTCATCAATGCAAATCACATCAGGATGCACTGACTCGCCAAATCCCGAAGTACATGAGAGGTCAAGCGAAGACCTTTTATGTTGATATGGAGTTGCTCCTGGTTTTATATGCATCTTTTTACCCTCTTCAAACTGAAGTCTGTTCCAGTTTATCATCACCCAACTCCGACAAAGCTGGGGGAACATGTACGGGAAAGCTTCCACCGCTTGAAGGAGGATGCGCATTATTTCTCTTTGTATCTTAGACAGGTCCATTCAGAAGTCTCCTCATCAACTATATGAACTATTGCCGCCGTAATAGTATCTTTCATCTGGCTATGGTAGGTTTTCAATAATCTTCAAAAAACAATCAAAAGCAATCTTGTTTGTCTGGTTTTTAAGGACCCATTCTCTTGGAGACAACATTTCCATAGACCTTATACATTTACGTAAATCGTTGGCATCGCGCCATTTTCTACCGGTATACTTCGTGAGATAGGGCGCGGCGTCAAGCCCATCCCTTAAAAAATGATTTGGTTCATACACAAGAGTCTGCCTGTTCATAGACCAAGCCTGCGCGATCGCAAGCCCCTGTGTCTCGCTGTGCCCCAAGTAGACGACAAAATCACACCATTCAAGCAGTTCTTTATACTCATGCGGCGTATGACCGCCGCAGACTATTATTTTCTGTTCCTTGTGCTCTCCATGAAGAATATCGCTCGTGCTTCCTAACATCTGCGCGCCGCAACCCTTGACATATATCAACGCTCTTTGCATCTCTTCAGACCTTATGTTTCGACATGGAAACCACACACTATGATCAACACCTACTGGCCACACATGCATATTATCAAAACGCAGATTCTTTGCTGAAGCCTCTTTTTCACATTTCTTTTTATACCAATCACATGGAACAACGCAGACATCTATAGCGTCGCTTAGGATAATACCATCGTAATCGTTGATGCGCTCACCCACAGGTCCAGAAATAATTCTTTTTATTTTTCCATCTTTCTTTAACTCTATGGCATCGCGCAATGCTTTCCATCCGGAAGGGATATAAACAATACTTCCTTCTGCCTCTTTTCTAGATGGATTTATCCTCAACTCTATCTCTTGATGATATCTTGCGCCCTTTATAAATGAATCGACAATATCCTGATGCCCTCCGATAGGAAAGGTGCATGTCCACGCCTTATAAGAATTTCTCATAACCCTGTACTTTATATAATTGAAACGGCGCTCTATATCTTTAGCAATCCGTTCCACAGGTGAAAATGGCTTTGTCAAAAGAGAGATAATCAAATATTATCGCCACCCTATATTTTTATGTTTATCCTTTAGTTTTTATCAACTTAAAAGTACAAACGCCAATAAGTTATAAAACAGACTTTTTCTATCTCACTATCAACATTTTCCATCAGATAGCTCATTTTTACTATCAGGGGTAAAATTTGCTAAAGGAGTCAGCATGAGCATAAATGTCGACAGGTACAGCGTCATGATAGTTCTCTGGGATCTAAACATATCGTCGAGCATGGCGCAAACTATATACGCAAGGAAAGCAAGCAGAACAACAAAGGATATTGGCATAAGTTTTCCATTAGTTTTTATCTTCTTTATAACAGATATACACAGTATTAACAACAAAATAGCATACATTATTGCAGCAGGTATTCCTGCATTCCACGCGGCCTGTAAAAAAGCATTATGCATATGACCAATTCTATCAGAAACCATCTCTCCGTCAGCCCAACCATAACCAAACATCGGCCTTTTTTTTATTAATTCTATCGCTATACACCAAAGCTCACTTCGGCGATTTGTGAACTTGCTAATTTCAAACTTATCTCCTACGCTCGTAATTTGCTCCAGCTGTTCCATAAGACCACCTGGGTTATCTCTAAAATTCTCATAGTATGTTGCAATACTGTAAATTAAACAAAAAATAATGGCCAGAGTTGCTATTGTGAACACGCAAATCCGAAAAAGGCCCTTCCGATAAAACAGCAATATAACTAAAAAAGTCGCGGCAAATTGAACTGCAAGCACAAGCCAAAAAGTTGTGTATAAGGTCAAAAACATTGTGCCACAGGTAAGAATGATAACTAAAGCCAAAAACAATGTCTTACGCAGGGACCTTTCCGTAATAAAAGCGTAAACTACCCACGGCAATAACCCTGATAACAGCGTACCTACACGCCAGGCCATTCCGAGTACAACCCAATTACTAAAATCAACGGGAAACCCCAATATAAAACGTTGACTTACAGCAAGTACAGAGTATATAAAGCAGGTCATAATAGCAAAATTCTTGATATTTTTGAAGAAAAATTCATCTTTTGCGAAGATAAGCATTTCCCACATTATGATAAAAAACTCCAGAGGACGGAATAGCCCCTCCAATCTTCCCATTAAAGGTTCTATACCACAAAACAATGGAATAAAAAATATCCATAAACAGAATAAAAGCAAAAAACAGCCATATATCTTTTGTCCCTTAGTCAATGATTTATAAAACTTTTCTTTCAGCTGAGATTTTGTAAGACACAGCAAAGCAGCTATGAAAAATGCTTTTCTTGCTCCGTCTCCAAGAAATAGCCCAAAAGTAATTCCCGAAATAAAAAGAATCTGCCCGAGGCGAAATTTGCTAATCTCGCAAAAAAACATACTTTTAAATCTCAACACTATGTTCTCCATTGCACTTCGCTGCCTCCCAATGTTCTGTGTAATATATAACGTTATCAGGCTCTTATCTAAGACATGAAGCCTTTTACAGAAAAAGTTCCATTTCCATATTAAAAAGTTTTTTTATGCTCTGTATTGAACTTGCTTTCAACTCTAGAAACAAGGCTCTATTTTTTCGCCACTTTTATAGGTCATCGTGTTTTTACCAACGTAAAAACTCAAAGTTGGCACCTGCTATTTTGTACCATCTCAGAGATTTACGCAATATATATAATATTATTATGGTCCTTTACAGTACAATCTTGTGGCGCATAAATAGCGAAAACAATAAGACAAACAAAGCTAATTTTATATTTCTTGTAGAGAGACGTTTCAGAAATATTTTTTGTCTTTCAATGAGATTATGCTCTCACATCATTGATGTCTTCATCTATATTATCGCGTTATGTAAACACCAAAATCTGACGAAGGATTGTTTTCATACCTGTTATTTGTTCCATGACCTTTTCGTCTACAAAAGTCAGACGGTGATTAAGTTTGTGTTACAAATTATGATTTTCAACAACTGAATTAACATACATAAAATTTCTTTTTAGCCTCATTAGTACAGGCATTACCTTCATCCGCCAAATAGAATCCTGCTATTATTTATCAGAATAATACACTAAATCGCGCCAAACACCGAGGGCATTTGAAAAAATAAAAATATACAAATAAAACAACATTTACGAAATATCCATAGAATTTTAGCTTACTATTACAGGTGCAGTGTGTCTTTAAGATTTTTAGTTATCTCTTAAGATTAAATTTGTCACTAGTTATCCCAATCCAAGGTATATACACTCTAACTCTACCTTCCCGCCAAACTCGACAGATCGAATATCGGCAGCAGCACGGCGACTACTACGAAGCCGACGAGCACTCCCATCACCAGGATGATCAGCGGTTCCGCGAGGGTCGCCCATTTTTGCATTGACGACTGGGCATATTCCCAGCAGCTGGCGCCCAGGCGCACGGCGGCGTCCGGGAGATTGCTGCCGCTTTCGCCGACGCGGATTATCGTCACGATCTCCTCTGGAAAGGAGCCCTCTTTTTCAAGCGCTTGGGAAAAACGGTAGCCCTGACGGATATGTTCGGAGACGACTGATAGGCGTCCTTTGACGGGGTCCAGCGGCTCCGTCAGTTTGAGAGCCTGCACCAGCGGGATTCCGGCGCGCAGCAGCGTGCCGCTCTGGCTGAAGATCAGCGCGAAGGCCAGATTGTCGCGGATATCTTTGAACATCGGCAGGTTTATTTTTTTGTTGCTGCGGCGCATCCAGAACACGACAATTGCCACAACTGCGATAAAGGGGATGAACCCTACGCGGACGGCATTGGATACGAATATCAGCATCTTGGTTATGAATGGCAGCTCCGCGCCGGACTCAACGACGAGCGCGGTGAGGCGCGGCACAACAAAGCTGAGAAGGAATACGACGACGCCAAGGCCGACAATAAGCATCAGTACTGGATAGGTCAGCGAGGACTGTATCTTCCGGCGCAGCGATATTTCGTTCTGGATGAGTTCGCCGGCCTTTTCGAGGATGTCGGCGAGGGAGGCGGATCTTTCTCCAGACTCCACCATCCCGACGAGGCTTGGGCGGAAGACGCCGAGCGCGGTCATCGAACCGGCGAGCGAACGCCCTCCCTCCACCGATTCACGCAGCTGCGTGTATATCGGCTTGAGATTTTTATCACGCGTCTGCTTTTGCAGCAGGCGCAGCACCTCGGTCATCGAGAGACCGCTGCGCATAAAGGAAGAGAGCGTGGTACAGAAGAGGTATTGCTCTTCCAGCGTCAGGTTTTTCCTGCGCGACCGTCCCGCAAAGGACCAGGTGCGCGGCTTTTCCTCTTTCACGCTGATGATCACATATTTTGCCTCGCCAAGTTCGCGAAGCAGATCGTTCTCGCTCGCCGCCTCTTTGCGAAGCTGCTTTTTCTCCCCCGCCAGAGTGTAGACTTCGGCCTTATAGAGCGGCATTGATTATACCTCGCCGACGACGCGCAGCATCTCTTCGGGCGTCGTCTCTCCCTCGCGGACTGCCTGCAGGCCAAGCTCCAGCAGGGTAGCGAAGCCGCCGTGGCGCGCTAGGCTCTTGAGTTCGTGCAGAGCCGCGCCGCGGGCGATAGCGTCCTGTATCTCCGGCGTGACGTCGAACTGCTCATAGAGACCAAAGCGCCCGCGGTAACCGCTGCCGTTGCAGTGTTCAC
>OHQM01001081.1_pt1 | contig 12387 bp, 10 predicted proteins | sample 1577941 | NCBI WGS metagenome assembly OHQM01 (sample SAMEA3879604, study PRJEB24766) | human gut metagenome | biome: human-associated habitat; feature: feces | place: USA | collected 1985/1987
TGTCCTTACTCTTGGCGATGTCATCAAGGTTAAATGCCTCGGAAAAGATAAGATGGGCCGTATCAGCTTCAGTAAAAAAGATGCTGAGTAAAGAATCCATTTTGTAATTGTATAAAAAATAAAAAACGTTATCTCCAAGAAACCGTTTCAAGGTTTCGGGAGATAACGTTTTTTTGCCAGATAACGTTTTTTAACTCTTACTTATGTTCCGGCGCCATGTTTTCTTCCGGTTCCGTCAGATAAACATGGATGGTGTCTATTCGGTTTTTATCCATTTTCTCAATCACAAAACGGATGTAATCTTCGGTAATTTCTTCGCCCTCGGTTGGAATATGTTCCAGCACATTAATCATATGGCCGGCGATGGAATCGTAGTCATCGGATTCGATATGGCAGCCGAAGGTTTCATTAATGTCATCCAGGCGGGTAGAGCCGTCCACCAGATATTCGCTGGTGCTCAGTTTCTGAATCGCATCTACTTCATCATCATCATATTCATCGCGAATCTCGCCGACAATTTCCTCCAGGATGTCTTCCATCGTCACGATACCGGATGTACCGCCAAACTCATCCACCACAATCGCCATGTGAATCTTATTGGTACGGAATTCTTCCAGCAGGTCGTCGATCTTCTTTGTTTCGGGAACAAAGTAAGCCGGACGAATCAAGCTCTGCCAGCGGAACGTATCCGGCTTTTCTATATAAGGAAGCAAATCCTTTATATAAAGGATACCTTTAATATTATCTTCCGATTCGGCATATATAGGGATTCGCGAATAACCGGATTTGATAATGAAATCGATCACATTACGAAAACTGGTCTTTATCTCGATGTCCTCCATATCCAAACGGGGCGTCATAATCTCATCGGCCGTCTTATTATAGAACTTGATGATCTCAGCCAGCATCTCTTTCTCTTCCGGAATCTCTTTAGAGGTCAACTCCAAAGCCTTGGATAACTCATCGACCGACAAGTCATATTTTTTCTTCACCAGCGCCTTGTTGATAATAGAAGTAGAATTAACCAATACCACCGAAAGCGGACGGCAGAGGCGTTCCACCATATTCAACACCGAAGCGGAACGGCGAACGAAACGGAGCGAATTTTTCTGTGCGTAAATCTTAGGCATGATCTCGCCGAAAAGTAAAAGCAAAAAGGTCAGTACGATTGTCTCAAGAATGAAACCCAAGACAGGGACAGCCGAGAAATTGATCAAAGAATTGATACCGTAGGTACAAAGCATAACCACGGCCACGTTCACAAAGTTATTGGCAATCAAAATAGCCGCAAGTAAATATTCGGAGCGGTCCAGTAATTTCCGGATCAACGGGTCCGAAGGCGAATTCTCCTCCCGGATGTCGTTTATATCACCCGGGGAAAGAGAAAAGAATGCCACTTCCGATGCCGACACGAAACCGGACACCAACAGCAGTAAACAAGCAAGGCTTAACGCTATAACAGGGCCTGCTGTGAGCGCCTGTATAGTAACCTGATCGAATAAGCCCGATAAATAATAGTCTGAGTCCAAGGGGAACCGTATTAGTTAAACAATATCAGAACGGAAGATCATCCGCACTGTTTGAATCTGATGACATATCCGGTTGCGCCGGTTGCTGGTAAGACGTTGCCTGCTGTGTTGCCTGTGGCTGTCCGCCTTGCTGGAAACCTGTTCCGGCATTCGTTGCCGTACCGTCGGCCGGACGTGTACCCGTATTATAAAATTCAATACGGTCTGCATGAATTTCAGTCACATAACGTTTCACACCGCTCTGGTCGTCATAACTGCGGGTACGAATCTTTCCTTCTACATAAACACCCGAACCTTTCTTCACCCATTTCTCAACAAAAGCAACCTGGTCGCGGCGAACCACGATATTGTGCCATTCTGTTCTCTCCGGCACAACCGTACCGTTTGCCAGTGTGTAACCTCTTTCGGAAGTTGCCAAAGGGAAGTTTGCAACGGCCGTACCGCTGTCGAAATAACGAACGTCGGGATCTTTGCCCACGTTACCAATCAATATGACTTTATTCAATGACATAGTTGTAATTCTTTTAAGATCTTACAAAGAAACATAAATTCGATCATTCAGACAAATTTCCGTTTAATTTCTCCAAATAAATATGTACCAGGCGGGGAACGGCATAACGTTCGATATCTTCATACGGAACAGCCAGATACGAATTCAATGCGTCCGTCACTTTTTCAATCTCGACCCGGTAAAATGTCGTATAAAGAACCTGATGGGAAAGAACATGCTTCACCTCGGACATATCCACGGAAACATTCATCCGACCGGCGCCGTCAAACAGTTTCCGGTACGCTTCCGTTTGCTGCAATCCGGCAAAATCCATCGGTTCCGCCGTCTCGATCAATGGGAATTCATAAAGCCCTTCCCAGATATCTTTTTTGCTCCGGCGCGAAAGCCAGGTTTGCCCCTTATATATAATGTATAGATAATGAAAATAACGGGGCCGTGTTTTCGTCTTGTTCTGCTTGACCGGAAACGCTTGCACATTACCCGAAGCATAGGCCATACAACGTTCCTTCAACGGGCAAACTTCACAATCCGGATTCTGAGGAACACATTGCAAGGCCCCGAACTCCATAACCGCCTGGTTATGCGTCCCCGCATATTTGGGATTCATCACAAGAGCGGCCAATTCCGCAAACTGTTTCTTTCCCTGCGTACTATCAATTGGCGTGTCGACCGCATACAGCCGGGATAAGACACGGTACACATTCCCGTCGACAACCGGATAAGGCTTATTCCATACGAAAGACACAATGGCAGCAGCCGTATATTCACCGATACCTTTCAAAGACAATATCTCTTTATATTCCCGAGGGAAAACGCCGCCAAACTGTTCCATGATACTCTTAGCGGCAGCATGCAGGTTACGGGCACGGCTATAATAACCCAACCCCTGCCAATATTTCAGCACCTCGTCATCTTCCGCCGCTGCCAGGGAAGCGACATCCGGGAAGCGTTCGGTGAACCTGTAAAAATAGTCCATCCCCTGAGCGACACGGGTTTGTTGAAGGATAATTTCCGATATCCAAATTATATACGGGTCGGACGATTCCCGCCAGGGCAGCATCCTCTTATTCGTTTTATACCAGGCCAGCAAAATATGGCTGACTTCCAATTCGTTTTCCATTTGCGTTAAAATGTCCTGTTTTTGTAGTTTTGAAACTCTCAACTCGTTGATTAATGCAAACATACACAGATATAATGAATTGTAAGGAATCTTTTTTATTAAAAAATGGCGGGCAATTCTTTTCCCACTTAAATAAAAAGCTATATATTTGCATTCCAAAAAATTAATAGGTCCAAATCATTAATTAATTTATAGACATGACTAAAGCAGATATTGTTAGCGAGATTTCAAAAAGTACCGGTATCGATAAGCAGACGGTATTGAATAGCGTAGAATCTTTCATGGACATCGTGAAAAGTTCGTTATCTCAGGGTGAAAACGTTTATCTGAGAGGATTCGGAAGTTTCGTTATTAAGAAGAGAGCTCAAAAGACAGCTCGTAATATTTCAAAAAATACTACGATCATCATTCCGGAGCATAACATCCCTTCATTCAAGCCGGCTAAAACTTTCCTGAACGAAGTTAAGTAATTAGTAATTATAGTTTAATTTAAAATTTAGAAACAATGCCTAGCGGAAAGAAAAGAAAAAGACATAAAATGTCTACGCACAAGCGCAAAAAGAGACTGAAGAAGAATAGACATAAGAAGAAATAAGTCTATCTAACGAACTCTAAAGAACAAACTTAATAAGTGACCTTTTAAGTTTGTTCTTTGCGTATTTAGAAAGGTCTGAATTAAAAAACCCTCTTATTAAGTGATAAGTGAATTAGTAGTTGATGTACAACCCAAAGAGGTATCTATTGCCGTATTGGAAGACAAAAACCTTGTGGAACTCCAGAAGGAGGCCCGCAATGTCTCGTTTGCCGTAGGCGATATTTATCTTGGCAAAGTAAAAAAACTGATGCCGGGTTTGAACGCTGCTTTTATCGACGTAGGGTACAAAAAGGACGCATTTCTTCATTATCTGGACTTAGGTCCTAACTTCAACACCCAACAAAAGTTCCTCAAACAAGCACTTGGCGATCCTAAAAAGATGCCCGCCATTTCAAAAGTGCAGATACTTCCGGAGATTGAAAAGGACGGAAGCATCAGTAACGTGCTTAAAGTAGGACAAGAGGTGTTGGTACAGATTGCCAAAGAGCCGATCTCAACAAAGGGTCCGCGACTGACTTCCGAGCTGTCATTTGCCGGAAGATACATCGTATTGATACCATTTGCCGATAAGGTCTCTGTCTCCACAAAAATCAAGTCGAGCGAAGAACGTGCCCGTTTGCGGCAGTTGATTCAGAGCATCAAGCCGAAAAATTTCAGCGTGATCGTACGTACTTCTTCCGAAGGAAAACGTGTTGCTGAACTCGACCATGAATTAAAGACATTAGTGAAACGATGGGAAGATAACATCGTCAAAGTTCCCAAACTGAAAGTGCCGTCGATTGTATATGAAGAAACGGCACGTACGGTAGCTTTGCTCCGCGACATCTTCAACCCGTCTTTCCAGAACATTTACGTAAACGATGCGGATGTTTATCATAACATACGCGATTATGTCAGCCTGATCGCTCCCGGAAGGGAAGAGATCGTACAGCGATATACCGGCGAATTACCTATCTTCGACAATTTCGGTATCACGAAACAAGTTAAATCGCTGTTCGGACGTACGGTTACGTATAAAAGTGGAGCTTACCTGATTATCGAGCATACCGAGGCCATGCACGTGATAGATGTGAACAGCGGCAACCGTTCCAAAGGGAGCGACGCCCAGGAGAAAACAGCTATCGACGTAAACACAGCCGCCGCCGACGAAATTGCACGCCAGCTTCGTCTCCGTGATATGGGCGGTATTATTGTGGTCGACTTCATCGACATGGCGGAAGCCGCCAACCGACAGAAGTTGTTTGAACACATGACTAAAGCGATGGCAAGCGACCGGGCCAAACACAACATCCTGCCTTTAAGTAAGTTTGGTCTGATGCAGATTACCCGCCAGAGGGTACGCCCGGCAATGGATGTGGATACAACAGAATCGTGTCCTACCTGTTTCGGCACAGGGACAATCAAACCTTCGATCCTATTTACCGACAATCTGGAAGGTAAGATCGATTGTTTAGTGAATAAGCATAATGTAAAGAAATTCGCCCTGCACGTACATCCCTACGTGGCAGCATTCGTAAACAAGGGGCTTTATCCCCTCAGTATGAAATGGAAACTAAAATACTCAATGGGTATGAAAGTCATTCCTAACCAAAGTCTGGGTTTTCTGGAATACAAGTTTATTGATTCCGACAAGAACGAACTCGACATGATGGAAGAAAAGGAAATGAAAAAATAAAAAATCCCCGGAGCGATACAGGCTTCGGGGATTTTTTATGGTATTCCAAGTTAAAAGAAAAGAAACAAAAAAAACTTTACTTGTTTATATTGCCGGTTTACATATTCTGCAATACGTTCATAAGCTTTAGCAATATGTATATTCACAGTTTTCTCACTAATTCCTAATACATCGGCAATTTCCCGATTCTTTAATTTATCAGAGAGCACAAGACGAAAAACTTCTCTACATTTGGGGGGTAAAGAATCAATAGCCTGTTGGACTAACACTTGATATTCCTCATCCATCAAACTTTTTTCTGGTGTATCCGAATCCGGGATCAGTTCCATTTCATACAAAGAAAAAGAATCTTTTTCCTGCACATACCCTCTTCTTACATAATGTAAAGCCTGATTTTTTACTGATATATACAAATAACGTTCCGGTTCTTTCACATGGGACAACGTTTCCCGCTTTTGCCAAATAACAGTAAAGACATCCAGAACAGCTTCCTCCGCCAGTTCACGAGAATTCAGATAATAATAAGCGACATGGAACAGACGCCGGGAATAAGTTTCAAATAATAACCGGAACGCTGTTTCATCCCCTCTCACTACACTTTTAAAAAGAGACATGCCACTCTCCTTCTCCATCTCGAATACAGTCTTTTTACAATATATTAGTCAGTAAATGTAATTAAAAATTCTTCAAGATACTACCTAAAGATAAAAAATGTATCTTTTCATGAAAGTATTTTATATGCCACATATGATATACAATACAAAAATACACAACAACCATAGATGTTAGAGTTAAGAAAAAAATGAGCATGTAAATGACTATTTATCGATGAATTTTGAATGCATCCTAAAAAAGTATATTTTTTTCATATCTTGAGTAGGAGTTTTTTACTTTACCTGTCATCTCTATTTACAAAGGTATCGGAATAAGATGAAAAATGAACAAAATAACAAAGAACTCGAATCATTGACAAAGCGTATACATTTTAAGTCTTTGCCATTTGATGAAAAACATATGTTCGATCGTTTAGTAGATAGAGTCAAACGACCTGTTGTCATATCCTATGCTGATAGAGGAAATTCCGCCTGGAAATATTTATCTATAGCTGCATCCATTGCCCTATTAGTGGTTACCAGTATCTTCCTGATAGATAAAGAACCGGAACGAGCACTTGTTTATTATGAAACAACAGCGGTTCCTGATGCTAAAACAAAAATAACATTACCGGATAGTAGCGTCGTATGGTTAAATGCAAATGCCTGTCTACGTTATCCGAGAGAATTCAGTCAGCAAATCCGTCAAGTTGAAATAATAAAAGGAGAAGCATTCTTCGAAGTCCGGAAAGATGAAAAAAGGCCTTTTATCGTTCAGACCGATGGAGTTGGAATCAAAGTATTAGGCACAACATTTAATGTTGATACAGAATCAGACAAAACATTGATTACCCTTCTTACTGGAAAAATCGGACTATACAAAAGTACAAATCAAAATCAAACAGCAGACCAGATACTACAGCCAGGTGAACAAGCGGTATATTTTAAATCGGATAATGACCTAAAGATTTTGACTATACGTCCGGAAAATACAATATCGTGGGTTACAGGAGTATTTGAATTCAAAGACAATTCATTAGAAGATATCATGCAAGAGCTGCAACGAGCTTTCCATGTGAAAATACATATCGAAAACGAAAATCTGAAAAGACAGACTTTCAATGCGAACTTTACAGAAAAAGAAACACTGGAAGAAATATTATCTGTTTTACAGATCTCCGCCCGATATAAAATAGAAAAAAGGAAAGGAGAAATTTTCCTCAAATAAACACAGAATGTTAAACCACAAAAAACAAACAATTATGGATAGCACATGAAAAACACTACTTAATTCAAAGAAACAGATACAAAAGAATTGGGAATGTTGAGACCATTCCCGAATTCTACATTGTTAATCAGCAGATATATACCTGCTAATTTTTAAATTAATACATACAAAATTATGGATAAAATTTCATTTATCAGGCAAAATCAGAAGGATTTTACCTGTAAAGGGCATTATACCTCATCAAAACAGACTTTTAAACACAAAATCAGTGTTACCGGACTTCTTTTACTATTTCTGCTTATCAATATTTCATTTATACATGCACAGACAGTAAAACTCTCCCTGAATAAGCAAAATGCAACATTTGAAGAGATATTCAATGAGATAGAAGAAAAGACCGGATATAAATTCGTTTATAATACTTCCGACATTGATAAAAATGAAAGGATTTCCATCCAAGAAACCAATCTTGATTTAACAGAAATACTGCGGAGTCTACTCCGCAGCAAAAGAAATATTTCTTTTCGCATATCCAATAAACACATTGCTCTATTCAAAGCACAGATCAAAACTATTTCCGGGATAGTTCTTGATACTCAAGGACAACAGATTGTAGGAGCTAACATTCTAGTCAAAGGCACTATAAACGGAACCATCACCGACATCAATGGCAAATTCCAGCTGGAAGTTGCCGAAGGTGACGTCTTACTAATATCCTATATCGGTTACAACACACAGGAAATCACTATTAATAAAAAACAGGATCTCTCCATTACCTTAGTAGATGACACGGAATTGTTAGACGAAGTTGTCGTTACTGCTTTAGGCATCAAACGAGAACAAAAGGCACTGGGATACGCAGTTCAGGAAGTGAAAAGCGATCAATTGACTGTTGCCAAAGGAGCAAACGTTGCAACTTCCCTGACAGGAAAAATTGCAGGCTTGAATATTAAGAACAGTACGGAATTTGCTGCAGCCCCAACTTTGACTTTACGTGGAAGCACGCCTTTACTGGTAGTAGACGGAATCCCTCATTATAATGTCTCCATGTCTGATATACCGGCAGATGATATTGAATCCATCAGTGTCTTGAAAGGTTCTACAGCCTCGGCACTTTATGGCTCGAGAGGTGGAGACGGCGCTATTATGGTGACAACCAAAAAAGCACAAAAAGAAGGACTGGATATTTCCGTGAACTCTAATACAATGTTTCATGCTGGTTTTTTAAAATTACCAAAAGTGCAAAACTCATATAGTTCGGGAGGAAGTGGGAAATACGCCCCTGGAGATTATGTATGGGGAGATAAGTTGGATATAGGCCGGGTAGTCAGTCTATATAATCCATCCACCTATGAATGGGAAGACCAACCTTTAACCTCTAAAGGAAAAGATAATTTCAAAAATTTCCTTGAACAGGCATTAGTCACCAACAACAATATCAGCGTTTCGCAAAAAGGAGAGTTCGGTAGTGTACGTGCATCTTTGAACCATGTGTATAATAAAGGACAATATCCGAATTCCAAACAACAGAAACTGACTTTTTCTGTGGGCGGTGTCATGGATTACAAAAAATTTCATTTAGATGCAGAGATCGCTTACAATAAAAATATATTCTCAAATAATAATGGAGCCGGTTATGGAATGGGGAGTTATATGTATAATCTGCTTATTTGGACAGGGGCGGAATATGATATCCGAGATTATCGTAATTACTGGAGAGAAGGAAAAGTGCAGGAAGAACAAAACTGGATGGATGATTGGTGGTATGACAATCCTTACTTTCTGGCCTATGAACGTACCAATCAACGCCATCAAGATCTAACAAATGGAAGTTTGAATATGAGCCTGGAACTGACCGATTGGTTGAAATTGGTTATGCGTGTAGGAGGTGATGCGTTCAGAAATAAATACGTGTTTAAAGAACCTATCAGCACACGAAGCAACCGCAAAGGAGGATATAGCTTGTCAAACTATTCAGGATACAGTACAACCGATGATGTGATGTTATTGGCAAATAAAAAACTGGGAGATTTTACATTAGATGGTTTTCTAGGAGGATCTTTATATTTCAGAGAAAATAATGAACAAAAATCTGCTACCAGCAACGGCTTGAATATGCCCGGTTTTTTTTCATTGAATGCATCCGTAGATCCGGCAACTACATCTTCTTCCGTAACTAAGGAACAAATAAACAGTCTATATGGAAAAATCGGATTTTCCTGGAAAAGCGCTGTTTTTATAGAAGTTACCGGACGTAATGACTGGGCTTCTACTTTGGCAAAATCAGAACGGTCTTATTTCTATCCTTCCATTTCCGGAAGCCTTGTTATATCTGAACTTGCCCCGCTGCCCGAGATTTTCAATTTCTGGAAGATAAGAGGTTCATGGGCACAAACCAAATATCCGACCGGAGTATATGATATAAATTCGACGTATAGCGTTTCACGTAATTACTGGGGTAATACGACTGCCGCTTTTTATCCTTCTACAATTCGTGACGTCTCATTACGTCCCCGTTCTTCCCGATCTTATGAAATAGGTACGGATTTATATTTCTTCAATAACCGATTAAAATTCGACTTGGCTTATTACCATAAACTTCTTTATGATTTACAACGATACGTCGACATGAGCTATGCCAGCGGTTTCTCAAATACATTGATAAATTACGGGGAAGAACAACTAAGCCAGGGAGTTGAATTTACAATCAGCGGCGACATTATCAAAGAAAAAGATTTTTCATGGAATTCTTCATTCAATTGGGCCGCCGATCGGTACTACTATGCAAAAGTTGACGAAAAATATTCGACCCAAAAACCTTGGGTGGCAGCCGGAAAAGATTGGAACTGGCTGGAAATGTATGATTGGGAAAGAACCCCCGAGGGACAGTTGATCCTCTACAACGGAATGCCAAAGGAAAGCATTTACCCCAGTTATGCAGGCAGTTATAACCCCAAATGGATCTGGGGCTGGACAAATACATTCAATTATAAAGATTTTACGTTGAGCTTCTCGTTTGACGGTCGCGTCGGTGGTCATATGTTTGACTACATGAGTTCTCGTTTATGGCATTCCGGGCGGCATATCGATTCTGATAACGAATATCGGTACGATGAAGTGGTAAACGGAAACCATGAAGGGTATATCGCTGAAGGAGTAAAAGTTGTTTCCGGAGATGTCAAGTATGATTCTGACGGAAATATACTTGAAGATACCCGTGTTTTTGCTCCGAATGATGTAGCCGTATCTTATGAAACTTATATGCGCGCTTATAATGGTAGTTCCTCTAAATCGAACTTCAAGAAGAGCAAGACCTTTTTTAAATTAAGGGAATTGTCAATCGGCTATCGGCTACCGAAAAAATATTGTACACATATTATAAAGGGGGCGGAAGCAGCCTTGGTAGGACAAAACTTATTGATATGGACGAAAGGTTTTAAATTTTCGGATCCAGATGTCGATACGGAAAATATAAACTCGCCATCTGTACGTTATGTCGGAGTTAATCTAAAGTTGAACTTTTAAAACAGAAATGACATGAAAAGAATAAAATCATATATCAGCTATTGTCTTTTGGCAGCAATAATATGCATGGCTTACAGCTGCAGCGGGTTTGATGAAATTAATACGAATCCAGATTCTGCTACTACCGCAACTCCGGGGATGTTGGCTACCGGACAATTGAAAGAGGCCTTGAGAATAGGTGGAAAATCTGATCCTAAATGGTATTTTGGCGATATGTTCTTTACAAAAATGATAAGTTGGCACGAGGGAACGGAAGACAGTCGGAGAATCCAATATAACCGGATAAACACAACCGGATTCGAAGTGTACAATAGCCTGACAAACTGTCTTAAGATGGTGGAGCTGGCTTCGGATATCGATAAAGAGGCTTATCAAGGATTAGCTTTGTTCATTCAAGTATTCAGGCTTTATGACACTACGATGAGTCTGGGAGATATTCCTTATTCGGATGCATTGAAAGGAGAAGAAGGAAATATTAAACCGAAATATGATACCCAAAAAGAAGTGTTCGTACAAATGTTGGATGACCTGGATGCTTCATACATACATTTTTCCAATGCGACTCGTAATTTCGATGGAGATTTTGTGTATGGCGGAGATCCTGAAAAATGGAAAAGAGCTGTATCTGCTTTGCAGTTAAGAATATTGATGAACTTGTCTAAAAAAGAACAAGAGGCAGGACTGAACGTCAAACAACGTTTTGCAGCAATCGCATCTCAGCAGGTTTTATTTGAGTCAAACGCCGACAATTTCCAGTTAGTCTACGGGACGTTGTCTTCTCAACTGTATCCTCTTTATCTTTCACGGTTCAATTTTTACTCGGGAGTATCTGTTACAATAGTAGATACCCTGAAAAAATATCAAGACAATCGTCTTTTCTTTTATTGCAGCCCAGCAAAGGCACAAACCAAAGCAGGTATACCTGATGACGACTGGGATGCTTATTTAGGAATTGACCCATCCCGGGTGTATAGTGAAATATTGGATTTATACACTGCCGATAGCATATCAAATATAAATTCCCGTTTTTTTGAAATAGACAACTGCCAGCCAACAATCCAAATGGGGTATGCTGAATTAAATTTCGTTTTAGCGGAAGCTTGTCTCAGGGGGTGGATTGATGGAGATGCAAACTCTTATTATCATAAGGGGATTGAAGCCAGTATGAATTTCGCCGCTGCTTACACACCTCTCGCTTACAGGCATAATAGAGAAATAACAGACGATTATATTCAGTCTTTCTTAGACAAACCCGAATTACAATTAGGTGCAAAAGAAAGTACTTTTGAAAACGACTTGAATAAAGTCCTCACACAAAAATATCTGGACCTGTTCATGCATAATACTTATACCTGCTATTATGATTTTCGTCGGACCGGATACCCTAAACTTCCCGTTAATCCGTCGACAAACATGAATACCGTTCCGGACAAGATGCCAATGAGATGGAGATATGAACAGCGGGAGTATGATTTTAACCGCGAAAACCTGGAAGAAGCGATTCAACGTCAATATAATGGTAATGACGATTGGAATGAATTAATGTGGATATTAAAATAAAAACAGACTTATGAAACTCAAATGGATAATACTTTTTTGCAGTCTTTCTTT
>OHQM01001093.1_pt1 | contig 12283 bp, 6 predicted proteins | sample 1577941 | NCBI WGS metagenome assembly OHQM01 (sample SAMEA3879604, study PRJEB24766) | human gut metagenome | biome: human-associated habitat; feature: feces | place: USA | collected 1985/1987
AATAGTACCAATAAAAGTCCTAACATTGGTATCTCCTAATTCCCCAATTGATAAAAATACGGGATTAATGCCATCAATATACCGTCCATCACCAAACAAGGCTATAAAAAAATTTATAATCGGTCTTACTAACGCTAATTTCATTTCTGGTTCTAAAATACCCTGCTGATAGTCCAAACTAAACGATAAAGACCCACCTATCAGGTAATCCATAAAATGATTAACCACAAAATTCATCCACGAATCGGTAATATCATTTCCTTCACTTAAAATCATTATAAGATAATAACTAAGAAAAAAAACTCCACTACAAATGAATACCGGAAATAATAAATTTTTTAAATTCAAGATAGATTTATTTGAGAAAAGTCTCGCTAGATAACCTATTAAGACAGGTGCTATAATCCAGCTTTTCACCCCCACGGCATACATGCCAATCAATAACAATCCAATAATTACATAAGCAGACTTATGCTTACTGTCGCTCTTATATATCATATATGAAAATATGGCAGACAATAAGACATTTAAATGTGCAAAAAAACCACTTACTTCATATTGCTCCGAAAACTCATCTCCACCAAAAGAAAATCCATCGGATATAGTATTTCTAATTCTCAGCAACGAGATTATAATGCCAATAATACCCAATATTTTTAATAAGTTATAAGAATCATCCCGTTTTAATGTAACATATCTGTTTATTCGATCTTTTTTCACTAAAGTGGAAAAAAACAAACTAGGAATAAAAAACAAGAATAGACCTAAACAAGGTATAACTAAACTTGGTAAATAAAAATTCGGAACTTCAGTTACACAATTCGAGTATAATACCGCAATAAGGGTAACTATAGCGTATGGAATAGAAAGAACATTCACCGGTGTAATTATTATACCCCACAATTTTTTTTCTATTAGACACAAAAGAGAAACCTCAAATATGAATATTAGCAAATATATCATTCAAGTGACTATTAACGCTCAAATTGGGGTATTCTCTCGTTAAAGGGCACTTTTCAGTGCTCCAATCTGAGTATGTTAAATGTTAGTTGACTAAATTAACTATTGGTTATTGGAAAGCATTGGCTTCTTTTTCAAAGTCAGCTTCACCTATAATCAGAAACGTCTTAATATCTCAATCAAACGTACATTATCTTTGCGACCACGAACAGCCAGACGTATCAGATTACGACCGGCCATATTGGATTTCAATCCGCAATTACTTACTATCACATCGTTTTCTATCAATTTCTGTGTGAGTTCCGCTGATGTATATTTATCTGTCACTTCACAAAGAAAATAATTGGCTTGCGAAGGGATAACCCGCAAATAAGGAACAGTTTGCAGTTCTGCATAAAAAGTTTCTCTTTCCGCCACAAACTTGGCACAGGCCTTTATATAATCCTTCTCATACTTGCCATAGATTTGCAAATAGAATTCGGCAAATGAATTGATGTTCCAGATGCTCACCTCCTTCTTCATCCGTGCTATCAAATCAATATCCGCTGTAGCAAACACACCAAGCCGTAAACCAGGAACGCCATAAGACTTTGAGATAGATTTCATAACCATCATGTGAGGATGGGCAGTCAACATTTCATCATACAACAAGCTATTTTCTACGGAGCCATAAGTAAAATCCACAAAACTTTCATCTACAAGCAAACGAATACCCTTCATCGCACACCATCCCACCAATCGTAAAACGTCAGCCTTTGGCATAAAATGCCCGGATGGATTATCCGGATTTATCAGCATCAATAACGAAATACCCTTGTTCTCAAAATATACCATTAAGTCCTCTGCCGTATATTCAAAATTCTCACCTTGAGGAAAAAACGGAACAATCTGCTCTTTTCGAAGCCGATTGGGATATTCATCAAAAGTAGGATATATGATACCGACTTTATCACCCGAATGTTCTTCCATCATTATCTTTATCAATTCTGCAGCGCCATTTCCTACAACTATATAATCTTGTTTTACACCAAAATATTTTCCCGCGAGCAATGAATTTACTTGCATACTCGATGGGTAATTTTCAAGCAACATATCAAAATTAGCACGCAATTCATCCTTCATCCGCTTGGGCGGGAAAAAAGGATTCACCAAATAGCAGTAATCCAGCATCTGTGGGAAACGCCAATAACCGCCATAACGTTTATGATACTCTTTCCATTTTATATTTTTATCGCTGAAAATGGTAGATGCGATATCCAAATCCTGTACATCATCTATTTCATACCATTTCTCATCTGTTATCGGTAATGCCTTCAAGGTAGAATTGTGCAGATGGAGCAATATGCGCAGTACTTGTTCGTAATATTCATTATTCCCCATAACCCGACAATAAGCCTTAAGAAATGGTACATATTGACATTTTGAGAACTCACGACTGAACTTGTAAATATTCACAGTTTTGTAATAGACTTCTGCATTTTCATAACGGAAAGCTTCTTTCGGAACAAAATTGGTAATGTTCCGGTCATTATCAATGCAAACCATTGTACCATCCATCCACGTTTCATACTTGGCAACAAGTGCCAAATCCGGATCTGGATGGTTCACCAACAGCTCAAGCATCCTGTCTTCAAAAATTAAATCGGATTCAAACAAAATAGTGTCATCTTTGCATAACTCTTCTTTTACCAAAGCCAGTGAATAAATATTGTTTGTTTGGTCATAAATAGGATTATTGACATACTCTATTTTCAAGACATCATCATAACGATGTCCTATATAGTCTATCAGTTTTTGTCCTTCATAACCTATCACTAAAACAAGACGATTAAGTTTAAATTTTGATAATTGGGTAATCATTCTATCAATAAGTCGAATGCCATTTACCTCTATCATACATTTGGTATTGTTTCTGGTCAATTCGCCTAATCGTTTTCCCATTCCTGCCGCTAAAATAATTGCTTGCATATATTTAAGATATTTGTAAATACTCAATTTAGAGTATGTTCTAAATTGAATACTTACATTATTTATCCAGTTTTTCGTACTCAGAATTCTTACTCATGAACTCCGGCACAATTGATTTCATCACTTTCACAGTTTCCAACTTTTCTACTCGAATGGATAGATCTACCAAGCGTGTAATAAGCATAGATATATTTGTAAAATCATATTCTCTCACTTTCGCATGGTAGATTTTAGTGCTGTTGGTTGGAAGAGTATTTTCTTTGGTTGCCAGTAACTCTTCATACAGCTTCTCACCTGGACGAAGGCCGGTATATTTTATTTCTATATCTTTTTCGGGGATAAGACCGGCCAGTTCTATCATTCGACGTGCCAGGTCGGCAATCTTTACCGGAGTGCCCATATCAAATACGAAAATCTCATTTCCTTTACCCATAAAAGCAGCTTCCAAAACAAGACGACAGGCTTCGGGGATTGTCATGAAATAACGGATAATATCAGGATGGGTGACTGTTAAAGGACCTCCTTTAGCCAACTGTTCACGGAAACGGGGAATGACAGAACCGTTACTGCCTAATACATTACCAAAGCGGGTAGTGATAAAACGGGTTTTCCCCGGATGTAACCCTTTACTTATCGCGATACTCAGACTTTGCACATAGATCTCTGCCAGGCGTTTGGAGGCTCCCATCACATTGGTTGGGTTGACTGCCTTGTCGGTAGAGATCATAATAAATTTGTCGGCACCATATTTTACGGACATGTCGGCCATATTACAGGTTCCCTGGACGTTGGTATGTACAGCTTCACAAGGGTTTTCTTCCATCAGAGGGACATGCTTATAGGCTGCTGCATGAAAGACATATTGGGGATGGAAAGTTTTAAAAACACTTTCTACACGGGCAAGCATCCGGACATCTCCCATGATCGGGGTGAAGACGACATCCGGAAAACGGTCTTCCAACTCCAGACGGATGGTATGCATAGGTGTCTCAGCACTGTCAAACAGAATCAGTTGTTTCAATCCTAACGTACAAAGTTGCCGACAAAGTTCACTTCCGATAGATCCGGCAGCACCTGTAACCATAACGACCTTTCCTTTTAATTCATCGGCTATCTCTTTCAGGTTGATATTTATTTCATCACGCCCTAAAAGATCTTCGATACGAACTTCAGGAAGATTACGCAGATTGACTACCCCTCCTTTTAGCTCATCCACAGTTGGAAGCATCAACATACGAACTTTCTTCTTTTCACAATAACGGACTAAACGCTCACTCTCTTCTTTTACTAAATGATAGTCCGTAAACAATACTGCTTTAATATTTTTCCTATTAACCAAATGGTTAAAGTCTACTTGCTTTTTAATTGAATAAATTCTGTATTTTCCTACACGTAAACAGGTATGATCTCCAAAGCGCAGGAAACCACAAACTTTATACAATAGTTTGTCACTCAGGGAAGCATCAAACAAGAAAGTTCCGGATTTATCACCTTGATAAATCAATAGTTTTCCTTGATTCAAGGATACACTATTGACTATAATTGAATAGAAAACGATCATGAAAACACGGAGTATTGTCAAAAGGAAGAAGGTAAGGAACAAGTCTACTACAGCTCCTAAGGCTAATTCACGAGGAGATTGAATCGTCGTAGTCAGGTAGACCAAAATGACGATGAAAAGTACCTTTATTAATGAGGATAAAGCAAGACGTCCAGCTTCTGTAAATGCAGAATGCCGGATCACACCTTTATAGGTCTGGCACAAAAAGAAACTCACCAGACTGCTGCAGAAAGAAATGGATAATATATGAAAAAGAGAATCGTCCACAAGCTCTGTTCCAAGAATATACCATAGGAATGACAGAGAAGTAGCAGTAGCTAGAATTGATAGAAATAAGTCAATAAATAGGACGATCCAACGGTTAAAAAATTTAACGCGTGATAATACTAGTGCAAAACCATTGATATTCATGAGTTGTAAATTAAGGATGTTATGTAAAAAAGTTCGTCAGTCCCAAGTGGCTAACCTACATAAATCATTGTAATTCTTATACTTAAAGGTCATTGGTGTGACTAAAAAAAACGATCGTTTTTTCTAGTCACTATATTTGCCTAATTTTTGTTAACCTATGATTGGAGCGGCTTTTTGAAAAAAATCGAATTAAAACATTGAGGAACAAATAGATAATTTCTCAGAAACTCTTTGTATTTCAATAAATATCACTTACATTTGCAGCACAAAAAAATGACTAGAAAAAACGATCGTTTTTTCTAGTCATTTTGAATTATCCCCCTTTCATCTTTTCAAAAGATTTTACATTCAGTAACAAGCTCGCCTATCAATCTCTACACTCATAGTACAGTTTCCTAAATGCAAAAAGCCCTGAGAAGTTCATTACTCCCCAGGGCTTTCTTACAATAATTTATTTTTCTTACTTATGCGTATCTTCCAATGAGAATCTGCAAATCCTCTTTTTCTATTTCTGATTCAAGAATATCCATTTCATCAGATGAATAAGCCGCTATATCAAAAGATTTCCATATATCCCATAGCGTATCTGTAATGGCTTCAAATTCCAATAATTTAAATTGATTCCTATATTTTAAAGCTTCTGTACGCCAATATCTTGTATTATCAAAAAAGTTCTTTAAATCCTTTTTCTTCAAACATTCATACAAGACTTCTTTTATTCTATCTAAATCATTTTCCGGTTGATACGGCATATCTGATTCAAATTTTATAAAAGCATTAAACTGTATGGGATTCATCACCTTCCAATTCGCACTAAACTCACGAGCAAAGCGCCGTACCCAACTTTGAGCCTTGGGAGCAACCTCTTCAGAAAAAATAAAACAACTATTGGGGGCAATCCTAGACTCTGATAATAAATCTTTAGAATGTTTTATTTTGCGAACTAACGAGCTTTTATCCAGATTTCTAGAACTTTGATAATCCAAACGCAATTCTACCAACAACAATCTATGATTTACTTTTCGATTATTTTGATAATCACTAATTCCGACTGCTGCATCCATTGTATTATCTTTTGAACCACCACAGAACTTTGTTTCGTAATCATCCAAAGCCAAACATTTGATCTTGCTTGAAAAAATCCCTACTTTATTATAATCTCTTTGAGAGACTTCATCTAATAAACACAAACAATGTTTTGCTATCAAATGAGAAACAATAATGTCTTCATTATAAATTATTGGAACCATAATCTTGAATACGGGATATCGCAATATTAAAAGACTCAAAAATCTCTTTTATATCGCTTCCGAGGTTTTGATATGTATATTGTAATGAATTCTCACTTCTAGTCGCCTGATAAAAACAGGTATTTTCGATAATATCCTCTTTATGAGCAATCGATTGTATAGCTGCAACCATATCCGGATTATGACTGGCAATCATAATTTTTAAGCCTAATTCCTTATGCAGCAAAACTAATAAACGTGCAAATTCCACTATCCACTGAGGATGTAAATGGGCTTCGGGTTCATCAATAAGCAACAAGGTCTCTTCATTCAGATAACCATTTTCCAAAAGACGCTGTAAATAGGCAAAAGCTTTCAAACCGGTAGCAGCTTTTTCCAAAGGTATATTTAAACCATCCTCCCGATGAAAATGCAATTCCTTATTAAAACCAAATGTATCGTCTTCAACTATTATCTGCCCATTTATCAGTCGCCTGATACGTAACAACACTTTTTTGCCAGACTGAGGCATTTCTCCCCGAGGACTTATCATCATTTCATATAAATCTGTCCAATGGGTACTTAACGTTTTAGCTTTATCAGACAAAGCCATTGGAGTATCTATATATATTGCTCTATGAATCATCAATGGAGCATCAAATTTTCCTTTTTCCAATAGCTTAACCCCATCTTCTGAAAGCTGTATCTTTGACGGGGCTTTATCTTCCTCTAAATAATTTCTTTTTATAAATCTATACAGTTGATCTAATGAGCGTTTTTCTTTATTAAGATAAAGTTCTTCATATTTTTGATCAAAATCAGCTATTAATGAACTAAAAAATTCAGCAATATTCTTTTCTAAGAGGATTTTATCATCATTATATGAAATTTTCAGATAAGAGAAAATACGTTTTTTTCTGCTCTTCATCATTTCTGCAGATAAGAAAGATATCAGTCTCAACTCGAACTGCTTAACCAAACTTATATATCTTTCTTTCAATGTGTCTATATCAACTTGATCATTTATCTGATCGATCACCTCATGATATGAGGTGAATTCATCGCTCTGACTTATCTCCCGACTAGCTCTAAACAATTTATGAAGATTTCCTCTTAATTGATTGGAGAATTCCTCATAAAGAGATTCATCAAATTTGTTCGATTCATTAATTATATAATACAACCATCTTGACAAAGTACTTTTGCCACAACCATTTTCTCCGGACAACACAGTTATTCCATTGATAGTAATATCAGCTTTCTCTATAGCATGATACCCATATAGCGAATATTTATATTTGCTCATCTGTCCTTTTTTAATTCTGTCTTTGCAAAAATAAAGGAAAAACCGATGACTACAAAGGTAAAAGGATTTATTATTTATCAAGTATCCTATATTCGAAATAGAAAGCCCTGGAAAGTTTCAAAACTTCCAGGGCTTATTTCTGCCATGTTTTTATCTCTTATTTATGCGTATCTTCCAAAATGAATTTAAGCGTTCCGGCATTTACCAATTCTTCCTGAGAAATAGTATAGCCTTTTAGCTTCTTTCCGTCGGCTGTTACTTCTTTAATATAGATGTCTTCCGGATTATTATGCATGGATTCGATTACTAACTCACCTTTTGGATAGAATTTCTTATTCAAATCGATGGTAACCTTATTGAAGGTCGGCGAAGTCAGTACATAATCCATATCGCCGGGACAAGCCGGGTAGAATCCCATCATAGAGAAAACAGCCCAGGTTGACATGGTACCGGTATCATCATTGCCGGGAAGACCGTTCGGTGCATTATGATAGTATTTACTTAACAATTCACGAACGAGCTTCTGTGTACGCCAGGCATCACCTTTGAAATAACTGAACAGATATGGATAGGCGATATCCGGTTCGTTTGCCATATCGTAATGGCCTTCGTCGAATACCATCTGCAATTTGTCTACAAATTTCTTCTGGCCTCCCATCAGCTTAACCAGACCGGGGATATCGTGGGGAACATAGAAAGTATAGTTCCAGGCACTTCCTTCATGGAAACCGGGATTGGGTTCGAAGTTTTCACCTTGTTTAGGGTTGAAGGGAGAATAGAATGTTCCATCGGGCAGAATCGGACGAAGCGTACCGAATTCTTTACTGTAATAATGTTTATAGCCCATTGAGCGGTCATAGAAGAGTTTTGCATCTTCCTTCTTTCCCAATGCTTTAGCAAACTGGGACAGGTTCCAGTCAGCTATATAATATTCCAAAGCATGGGATACGGAGTTGTCGTATTGTTCACGAAGCGGAACATATCCTTTGCTCATATAATCGTTATTGTCCGGACGAAGCAGGTTGAACTCACCCGGTGTAGTAGCTCCTTTACGCATCGCTTCGTAAGCTGTTTCTACATCGAAATCACGAAGGCCGCGCATCCAGGCATCTACTATATAAGGTATGGAAGGATCACCTTCCATCGTGAGGGTTTCGCGTCCGTATAGTTCCCACTTAGGCAACCAGCCGCTTTCCTTATACATATCGACCATGGTACGGATGATATCGAGCTGACGTTCGGGGAAAAGCAAGGTCATCAAAGTACTTACGTTACGATAGGTATCCCACAAAGAGAATACGGTGTAACGGTTTCCGGTAGTATGACCTACTTTCAGGCTTTCCATCATCGGGTATTCACCGTTCACATCCTGAATAATGTTCGGATGAATCAGCAGGTGATATAAAGCGGTATAGAAAATTGTCTTGTCGTCTTTGCTACCGCCTTCTACCTTTACACGAGACAGGTCGCTGTTCCACATATTGCTGGCGGTTGTCCTGACTTTATCGAAATCGAAACCGGGTTGTTCCGTATTCATGTTGAGACGGGCGTTTTCGATGCTGACAAAAGAGACACCCATCTTGACTTCGATGGCTTCGTTTTCTTCCGTATCATAGGTGAACCATACACCGACATCGTCACCGCTCATTTCACGGTTATACTTGGTATATAGTTTGTATTTGCCTGAATAGACATCCCATTCGGCTTCCACACCTTTCATTTCACGCTGTTTCTTCCAGTATCCCATCGACTTGGGAGCCTTGCTGACCTTCATTACGAAATAGATCGGGAAAACGGCCTGCGGGTTATAACAGAAAGTTCCCAGCAACTTGCTTCCTTCAATCTCGGTTTCGTTGACGATACGAACGGTTGCTCCGGTTTCGTTGGTCAATCCTTCTCCCAGGTTCAGCAGAATATTCCCCTGCCCTTTCGGGAAAGTGAAACGGCTAAGGCCGGTACGCATACTGGCTGTCGCTTCGGTCTTGATACCATATTTTGTCAGGACATTGCTATAATAACCGGGATGGGCTACTTCATCCTTATATTTGCTACCATATTCCCGGTAATCGACTTTCAGTTCGCCGGCGGTCGGCATCAATAACAGACTGCCTAATTCGGGACAACCTACCCCACTCAGGTTTACATGGGCAAAACCTGTCATGTAGTCATTGTCGGCGGAGTATGGAGTGGACCACCATTGGCTGTCTTTATCGAAGCGGTTGCTCTCCGATCCCATCACATTGAATGGAGTGACACTCATCATACCCTGGGGACAGATGGCTCCGGGATTAGTAGTCCCGTAGTTGCTGGTCCCGATAAAAGGGTTTACATAATCTACCGGCTGTTGTGCTGCCGCCATCAGGCTACCACACAGCAGGAGGCTCATTACTTGCTTCTTCATTCTCGATTTATTTAGTTAATTAATAATATGCTAATTTGAAAATGTGCCAATATGCCAATGAGAGACATATGCATTCATTCTTAGAATCGGCACATTGGCATATTTACCACATTGGTTCATTATCCTTCTTACCATACGACGATCTCATCCACAAAGATGAACCCCTTATTCGCTTCATCAGCTTTCAGACGGACATAGCGGGCTTTCCAGTCTCCCTGGAAAAGATATTCCTGGAAAGAAAGTTCGGGATCTTTATTGGAGATGGTGGTCGGGATAATTCCCTGTGAAGTGAAATTCGTTCCATCTTCGGATGTCAATAACTCGACTGTAGCCGGTTGGAAAACTCCCGGCCCGATCAGTTGCATGAAACGGGCGGATACTTTGTGAATATCGGTAACTTCTTCCATATCGATCACACAATCAAGGTCGTTCAGGTAGCCCTGCCAACGACCATCCAGATAGGTCAGTCCTCCCCGATAACCATCGAGCAGCGCATTCATACCGCCTGCCATATAACCGGGATACAACTTACTATTATAATGTATAGGCTTGTTGATGGCGCGGTGGTAATCGACTTTCTTCTCGGTCGGGGTTCCCTGCAACTGACCATTACTGAAAATGGCTGCTTTGATATAAGCTGAATCCTTCACCTGAATCATCCCGTCGTAAACTGTGGAGGAGGCTGTCGGGACAGTACCGTCCGTCGTATAACGGATTTCTGCCGGATACTTTTCGGCATCCAGGTAGACTTCAATCTGTTTGCTGACCGTATCGACCTTCATCGTTACTTCCAGTTCGTCGGAAAGAGTAAATGTATTGATGCCCATCTGCTGTAATTTTGAAATATGAGCATTCATACGGGGTTTGAAGTCATTCCATTCACGCTTTTCCTGAGGCGACCAGGCTATTTCAGCCAAAGCCAAAGCACGAGGAAACATCATATATTCCAGATGTTGTTCGTTCGGAATATATTCTGTCCAGGTATTGGCCTGTACTCCCATGATGTGTTTACTTTCTTCGGCAGTCAGTGAGTCGACCGGAATCGGATTATAACTATACACTTTCTTAATCGGAGTATATCCGCCGATAGCATAAGGTTGTGTTTTCGGATCAGCCTGGTAGAAGTCAAAATACATATAATTACCCGGTGTCATCACCACGTCATGTCCCATACGGGCAGACTTAATGCCACCACTTTCGCCACGCCAGGACATAACGGTAGCCTCCGGAGCAAGGCCACCTTCCAGTATCTCATCCCAGCCGATCAGCTTACGGCCTTTAGAGATCAGATGTTCCTCTGCCTTATGTATCATATAACTTTGCAGTTCATCCACGCTTTTCATGCCATTCTTTTTCATCAAAGCCTGACATTTAGGACAGGTTTTCCAGGCACCTTTACCGGCTTCGTCCCCTCCTATATGAATATACTCGGATGGAAAAAGTTCGATCACTTCATCCAGTACGTCTTCCATAAAGGTAAATGATTTCGGATTACCGATACAGAAATCTCCATTCTTATAAGGCTGACCGGAACAGCTAAACTCCGGATAAGCAAACAGGACCTCTTCCGAATGACCGGGAAATTCGATTTCCGGCAATACATTAATATGTTTAGATGCTGCATAGGCAACGATCGCACGTATATCGTCTTTGGTGTAATAACCGCCATAGGCTCCCGGAGTTCCTTCAGGAAGATATTTGCGGTCTTTTCCATCCCACCACTTCCGCCAGTCGGATTCGGTACGGAAAGCAGCATCAGTAGTCAGTTTAGGATATTTATCCATCTGGATACGCCATCCTCCTGCATCCGTCAGGTGAAGATGCAGATTATTCAGCTTATAAAAGGACATCACGTCCAGCAACTTGAATACTTCTTCTTTGGGAAAGAAATGACGCGACACATCCAGGTGCATCCCTCGGTACTTAAACCGAGGCTCATCCTGTATGGTGACATAAGGGACTCCCTGGGGAGAAAACAGCTGACGGAGTGTCTGTTCGCCATAGAACAGACCTGTCCCGGTGGCTGCTTTCAGGTCGATACCCTTTTCATTCACTACAAGCTGGTATCCTTCCGGATTTCCACCTATTGACTCATCCACGATAAAGCGGACATTTGCAGGCTTTGCCGTAGAAAAAACAGCAGCACTGTCGACTTTCAAAAAGCCTCCTGAAGCACTAACCTGTGCAGGCAGCGGGATTACATTCAGTTGCACAGTCTCTTTCGGAGAGCAGGCAACAAGAAGCAAAGAGCATACTACAGTAACACCCGTCATCGCTATGCGCGATTGTTTTGGCAGTAACATAATAATCAGTTTTTGTGTATTTATTCTTGGTGCGGTAAATATACAAAGAAAAAGGGAAAATCCCGTAAGAGATTTTCCCTTTATATGAGAAGAAAGCCGCACCGTAGATATGAACAAACTCCGTATGACAGGATTTGAGTGCTT
>OHQM01001097.1_pt1 | contig 12225 bp, 9 predicted proteins | sample 1577941 | NCBI WGS metagenome assembly OHQM01 (sample SAMEA3879604, study PRJEB24766) | human gut metagenome | biome: human-associated habitat; feature: feces | place: USA | collected 1985/1987
GTTATAATTTTAAGCCTATTTCGCGACTGTCCCTAAAATATATAGTTGGCTGGAAATCTCAGCGTTATAGCAGTATTAAAACTGATTGATGGATATACAGCCCCCCATCATATAGATTCGGATGGTGTAAAAGAAAGAACTATAAGAATATTTTTCGAAAAAATTGATATGCGACTTGACAATAAATTATTTGACAGCATCCAGGAACAGGCAGAGGATTCACCTCGTCGCAGGATGAATTATGATTTGAGGACTTCTGCCGAAGATTCTTCCCAAAGGATGATCAATGTCTTGATGTCTGACACTGTCATTCCTATCCACCGGCATACGGATACTTCCGAGACAGTAGTCATCTGCCGTGGTGCTATCAGAGAGGAATTCTACGATGATCAGGGACATAAGACGGCTGAATTTATTCTTCGCGCCGGCGGAGACTGCCCTGCGATCCAAGTGCCCAAAGGAGTGTTCCACACTTCGGTCTGCCTCGAGGATGGCAGCGTCATCTTCGAAGCCAAAGACGGAGCCTATAAGCCAATCTCGCCTGAAGACGTTTTGTAGAACTCGACCTGTCTTATTTTTATCTACCCATCTCCTTTCCCTCCCAACAAACTCCAACACAAAGAACAAGCAAAAAATAAAGGATTGAATTCCCCAGGATCAAAGACCTGTGAAATTCAATCCTCCTTTTTCGGCAGGAATTATCAGTTCCGGCCACCTACGATTTCACCACCAATATCAACCGGGACCTGATCCGGATTGGAATTGATAATCAGCGACAGCGTATGCTGCCGACCAACCTTGAACTGGAATGTATCTTCCTGCAAATAAGATACATTATTGACTACAACCTCTAATAAAAGGACGGCGCGACTCAAGAAGTTGCGGGACGACAATGGCTTCATAAGTCGCATTGTCGACCTTTCGGGTTTTGATCATCGCCATCTCGACGAAAATATCTTTCGTGACGGCTCCAGTCGTAAAATCGGTGGTTGCTGTCGGTACGACGCTATGGACGTAGACCGTTGCATTGTCCGGCAACTCTCCTTCCTACGACAAGCCCTTAACGAGTTTAATGCCCAAACTTGCTGCATCGGTGCGAGAACTGCAGGGTCACGGTCTGTACCGACTGATCGACACCTTCCGTTTTTGTTCACAGAAAGTCCGATGCCTCATAACCGCCCAATTGGTCGCCTATCCGTATCGTACAGTTCGTTACAGAATGAATATTTAGTCATTGCTGTGGTCGAGGAGGGCAAATTGAAAGCTTCACATTCGAAAGCTTGGAGCAAAGTGACTCAGAGTGGATGATTTGAGTATGTATTGCATTATTTCCCTGTAGTACATTGGTTAAAAGGCTTCTTACTAATCAGATTTACAAGTTTTTTGTGGTTTGAATCCGTTGGGAGTAATTGCAATTCCGACAACATTCCGGCTTCATTCACTTCATAATAACAAATATGGAACGGACCATTTCTATTCGACCAAGCCCGACGGTTATTGCAGCGACGAGGATAACGAACAGCCCTCGGCGTGGGATGTCTTCTCGGCTCTCGGGTTCTATCCCATGTGCCCCGGTGCAGACGAATACGCCGTCGGTTCGCCGCTGTTCCGAAAAGCGACAATTCACCTCGAAAACGACAATGACATTGAGATCGAAGCCTCGGAGAACTGCTTAGAAAACCGCTATGTCGGAAAAATAACTTTGAACGGTAATGTTCCGAAACAGCTGTTTATTGAATGCGCCGAACTTCTGAAAGGTCGGAAGTTCAGTTCGATATGAGATCTGAAAAATATGCCGTAAGATATAGGCAAAATTTAATATTCCATTGATCTTAAATTTGTAATACTTGGTAAATAATGCACGCAGCCGTTTTCAGCAAATTGGCCCGGTCTGCAAATTTTTCGTATCTTGTGATAGGTTATTTGAAATGCGGTATTTGAACGCAATAGGCTGAAAATAGACTGTTGCCTTCTCTACTGTATAAAGAATGTAACGACTCGATAAATCGAGTCGTTACGCTCTTTCAATCCCATAGCAGAATGGGATTCAGCTGCCACACACGAACCGTCGTTCCCGACGGACAGGCAACGCTTATTTTATCCGCTCGAAATTAGGGCAGACTCATCTCCACCCAGTTCATACCCGGGTCACCGATCTGCTGACCACCCGAAGAGTGGACGTTGATTTCACCCAGCATGCTGTTGCCCGAAGGAGAATGATCCTTGATAATCTGACCTGCTCCGTCGTTGAGTTTCCAGTAGCCTACCAGACCTTCCGAATCCACCGGAACGGAGTAGAAGTGGTTTTCGGCATTGATCTCCTCCTTGGTCAGCGTGCGGTTCCATACGCGCACCTCGGCCATATAACCGGGGAAGAAACGGTCGGCGTTGTAGGCATAACCGATCCAGAAAGCACGGTTGTAGTCGCTCTCGGAACCGCCGTATGCCACACCTAGGTTAAAACCGGAGTAATTGGAGATACCGGTTCGATACAAAAGTTCTCCGTCAATGTAGAAATAAGCGAAAGTATCGTCCCACGTCACGGCGACATGGTACCAGCGATCCAGTTCGGAGAGTTTCAACTTGGTATCCGTACGGTTTCCGCCTTGCATGGCCAGCTGAATTTGGTTCCAAGGCACATTGACGTCGCCCAGGCGGAGGAGGAATTTACCCTCGACACCCATGATGGTCGACAAAGATCCGGATACGCGCGTCTCCTGAATATTGACCAGCGCCTCCATGGTGCCGTTCTTCAAGCTGTTGAGCGCTCCGCCATTCTTCAAAAACGGGAAATAGCAGCGCGAGCGGCGCATGTCGGCCACACACTCGATCAGACCCTTGGGCTTCTGCGTAATATTGATGTTGACCGTCAGCGCCTCGGAGTTGTCGGGAGCGTTCTTCTCGGTGAGCACGACATCGCAGCTGCGAGCAGATCCGTTAACCAGAGCCTCCACTGTGAAGTGCAGGCCGCTATCGTCGGCATTATTATAGGTAAACCAGCCCGTCGCCCCCTCGCTTACCGTCACATCGAACTCGACATTGGCCGTTACCGGAATATCGAGTGTCTGAGCCTCCACATCTAGGAAATAGGCCAACTTCTCGGGCTCGATCTTCGACTTGGGAAGCTGAGTTACCTTCAGCACGGCTGTGCCGTTCTTCACACCCTTGATCGTCACGGTAGCCTCACGCGGAGTCTCACCGTCGTTCTGGGCCATGGAGAAATAGGCCGTCACGTCGGTCTCGGCGCCGCCCTCGGTGGGGCGGGCAATCGTATAGGTCAGCCACCCCTCGGTCTCCGATACGATTTCGGCCGTCAGGTTGCGATAGTTGACATTCGTCGTCAACTCCACGGCCAAACGCTCCACAGCCGTATAAGCCAGGCGCATTTCCGACTTCGACGTGATTTCGATGGTCTCGCCAGTTTCGCCTTTCTCGACGATCTGGAATTCGACCTCCTTACTGCCCATCTTGAAGACGTAGTTGGCGCTCCGCTCCTCCTCGGTCTCATTGGGATCCACCTCGAAGACTATCTCGGCACCGTCTTCTCCGCTCGTAGCCGACGGCGTCACGAAATCGGACTCTCCTTCGAGCGTCCACGCGCCCGAGCTGGTAACCATGGCCGAGACATCGCCGCCCTTACTCCCCACAACGCCTTCCATCGGCGAAACGGAAATCTTGTCTTCGGTAGTCGAAGGATCCACTTTGTCGTCGCTGTCATCGCAGGCTCCGCAGAGTGCGAGCGCAGCAGCGGTAAAAAGAAATATTTTCGAAATTTTCATATCTTGTCGTTCAGGTTTTAAGGATTTGTTCATTACCAGCGAACCGGAAAACGGCTTCGCCCGGTTCCGACCGAACGATCGGCGGCATCCCGGCCGAAGCCGGAACGCACGACCGAGTCGTTCGTTTTCAAATTAGTTGATCGGGTGCGGTGCGGGATCGTATTGGCCCTCGCTGATCTTGTTGTAGACATTTTTGGGATCGCGTACGCTCTGCTCGTAGCAGCCCTCTGCCACGTTGCGGAACTGCCGGAGCGAATGCGAACGGTTGTTGCTGACCGTTCCGGTTCCGGAAGGATCGAATGCGAACCACATGATCCAGCCGTAACCCTGATTCATCAGTGCCTTGGCTCCAGACGACGAGATGGAGTAGCCATAGTTGAGTTGGATAGAGTTGCCGGCACATCCGCTCAGTCCCATACCGTTTACCGGTCTTGCCGAACCGCCGTAGTCGGCGCAGACGTTGTCAATGAATTCAGACGGCTTATGCTCCACACCGTCGATGAATACCGAAGGCAGAGAGGACTGGATATAGCCCAAGTAATAGAGGTGTACCCAAGTCTCCCAGGGGCACAATTCCTTCATCGCCTTTTTGGTCTCGTAGCAGAGACGGGCGGCCTGCTGGGAGCTGGGGCCTGCGAACCATTTTCCGGATCCGTAGTAGCGCGAATACTCGTCATCGAAACCGATACCATCGAGTTTATAGTCGAGACAGATTTGAGCCAGCTCCTTACCGAACTGCTCACAACCCCAGTCGCTCAAACCAGCGATGCCGGCCTGGTCGTGGTTGCCCAAGATGTCGAGCAACACCTTGATACCTTTCTTACGCAGCGGCTGGAGCAGTTCCTCCGAGTTGTCGAGTAACGCCTGCACGTTGGGGTTGGCATTCATGTAGACCTTCTGCTTCGAAGCATCCCAGTTGATGTTGCCAGCGAATAGCACGACAGCATCGAAAAACGGCTGACCGTCCTCCAAAATGTACTCAATGGCGTTGAGCGGGTTGCAGTCGTTCACCTCGAAATAACAGATGTTACGGATCTTCTTCGAACCAATGCGCGAAACTAGGAAGTCAACGTATTCAGCCTCATCTTTAACGACGATACCCTCCGTTTGGGCTACGGCCTGAAGGGGAACCATGTAGGTGGTTACATACTCCAGATCGGAAGCACTCGGCGTGAGCGTTACCTCGATCTGCGCAGAGGTTTCACCGGCGGGGTCGTTCGCAATGGTGCAGAGTTTCTCGGGGAATACGACATACTCGGTAGCGTGGTCGAAGTTGTACTCTTCGACATGGCGTTCGTCGAAGACGAGCTTCACCTTGGTCTCAACCATAGCGGTCTTCTCCAGCGTGAAGGTCAGGGTTTTCTTGACGGGCTCCACGGCATCGTGAGCGAACTGGATGTTCAGATCATCGGCCGTCGAGAGCGAACCGGCGATCTCCTCGCCCGGGGTGGGATTCTCGCTGCCGGCCTTCTGCGACACGGCGATCTTCGCAGTCTTCTCACCCTCGCTGGACGTCACGACGATCTGCCCCACACGGGCATCTCCCGTATTGTCCTTGGCGTTGACCGTCAGCTTGTCGCCCTGCTTCTCGGCCGTCATCCACTCCTCGGGGTAGGAGAACGTCCAGTCGGGTGCATTAGTCGTAACGGTCAGTTCAACGGCCTTGTTGCCAGTAGCCTCGAACCCAATGGGATCCGACGGCGAAATGCTCAGTACGATTTCACCTACTTCAAGCCCCTTTTGGTTTACGTTGATGTTGACGGGTTCGGCGTTACCGGCCGTAATCGTGATGCGGCCCGGACGTACGGACTCCGTGGTATTAGCCTGGGCATTCACAGTTAGTTTGTCGCCGTCCTGCTTGGCGACGATCCACTCACCGTTCTTCTCGAATGCCCACGACTTGGCGTCGGTCTTGACGGTCAGCACAACGTCCTGATTGTCGCCGGCCTTGAACTCAATAGCAGACGCAGGTGTTACCGACAGGGAATTCTTTTTGTTCACATCATCGTCATCGTTGCAACCGACGAGAGCCCCCGATGAAATGGCGAACATACCCGTTAAAAGCATCAGAAATGACTTTCTTTTCATGTTTGGTTGATTAGGTTAATTAAAAAGGTTAAATTAAAGTTAAGGAATTACGATTCTTCAGGTAATAAATCTCTCACTCTTCGGGAAGCGCGACGCTCTGCCAATTCACTTCGCGCTCGGTCTTCAGATCGAAGCCGTTGCCGGTATAATCCTTGACGGTCTTACCTTTCGTATTGTCGTCGAACTTCCAATAAGCCACCAGTCCGTCTGATGCGGGATCGATTTTGTAGAAATGGTTCTCGGAAGCGATCTCCTCGGCCGTCAGGGCCTTGTTCCAGAGGCGCACTTCGCCCATCATGCCGTCGAAACGACGCTCGTAGAACAAGTCGCCGTCCGACTGGAGGCGGTACGAGTGGCCGATCCAAAAGCAGCGCTCCTTGCCGTCCGTCTCGTCGGAGTGCGGAATGGCGAAGTTGATCTTGTCGATGATCACGGCATGCCCGTCGGTACCAGATACTGAAGCCTTGACCGTATCCTTCAGCTTGCCGTCGATATAGACGCAGATAGTGCCGCGATCGAATGTGACGGCGATATGATGCCAAACGAACAGCTTGAGGTCATAACGGCTGTCGGCCTCGGCCGGAATCTTCCCGCGTGCAGGCGAGGTCTCCTCCTCCGAAACCTTCTTGGCGAAGGCCACCTGCAACTGGTTAGTCGGACGGCCGTCGTCGCCCAAACGGATGAGGAACGTATCCTCGATGCCCATAATTGTCGAGATCTTGCGGTCGAACGAGTTGGCGTAGACGAGCGCTTCGAGCGTGAAGGTCTCCATGTCCTTCACCGCCTCGGTATCAGCCGTCCACTCGGGCCAGGCGCAGTTGTTCTCCATCTCGGCCACGACGTTGATGAGCGCGGCCTTCGAGAAGACGAAGTAGACCGTCCGGGCGCTTTCGAGGATATTCATGCCGTCGGCCGACACGATGCGTACGGGCAGCACATAACGCTGCTTCTCCTCGATGGGCAGATTGTCCAAATTCGTAAAGGCGAAGGTGAGCGGCGCACTCTCCACCATCCCGGCCGTGATGACAGTCGAATTATCCGCGAAATCGTAATAGCCGCCGTTGGCAGGGAGCAGTTCGGCCGTTGGATCGTCGTAGAACATCCGGTAGTGCTCCAACAGACCGGGAGCCTCGGCGAACGTGACCGTGATGTCGCGCTCCCGGGGCTGGGCCATGGCGACGGTGACGTCGCAGCTCTCTTCCCGGGTCACGTCGAGGTTGTCCCGTTTGATAAACACGTCGTCGGTGAACGACGTGGCGGAGATGAACACCTGATTGCTGAAGTGGTGTTTGCCCTCCTCATCCTCCTTGCAGCCCATGAATACGGCTACCAGGAGCAGACACAATGCGAATCCTAATTTATTTTTCATCGTCGTTTTTATTTTCGGGATTGTTTTCGGGCTCCTCTTCGGGCTCGGGGTTCAGGATGCCGAGCGCCTCGCGGATTCTCTTGTATGTTGGCGTATTGAAATAGTCTTCCTGTGCGTTCGATGCGCAGAGCCCCAGCTTATCGCACTGTACAGTCTGGGAGGTTTTCGGATCCATCACCCACTGCGCGGCCACCTGGAGCACCTGAGCGTCGTCGCCACCGTCGGCGATCGACGGCACGGAGGCTTCCAGCACGACCCGGTTGCTCGGAACACCCTCTTCGAGTTGGTCGCGCACCATACGGGAGATAGCCACCGACGACGAGGCACCCTCAGTCAGGATGATGACGTAGTCACACTCCGCAAGAATCGTCTGGTTCTCGATGCTCGTGATGAAGGCGGGGTATCCGCGGAAGAAGAGTAGCTTGTTGGGATTGTCGCGGCGCCACGTGTCCGCCGCCAGGACGAACGGAGCTGCGGCGCTGCTGTCGTAACCGCCCAGATAGGAGACGACGATGCCGTCGAATCCGTATCGGGAGCAGGCCGCAAGCTGCTTTTCAGTCTCGGCCTTGCAGTACTCGGCGAACTTCTCCTCCGTATAGTCGCCCTCGTGCTCTGTACCGGAAGATGCCTCCTTCATGGCGTCCCAGGTACTGCGGATTGTCGTATAGTCCACGACGTTGAGCGTGCGGGTACCCTTCTTCGAACGTACTTCGGCGATCTCGTCCGACAGCGCCGGATGCAGGTCGTCGACGTCGGTCATGAGCAGGTAATCCACACTGTCGGGCATGGACATCGGATGCTGGTTCTGCCGGTTCGGAGCGGTCGAAGTTCCCCGGACGATCATCATCGTCACCAGGTGTTCGCCGACCTTGAAATCCCGGAGCGATGTCAGAAAAGCCGGATCATTCTGATTCATCGGCGGCAGAAAATCTTTGTGTTCGGCTTCCGTCCAGTCGCTGCACGAGGCCAGCAGGGCCGCCGCGGCGAAGAACGGAATGAATATGCGTTTCATGTCGAATTTCGTTTTAATGGGTTAAACGGTGTGTACGGTTATTTGACGGCCGGATTGCAGTCCCACCACATGCGGGTTGCCATGTTATCGGAGCCACCAAGCATCTCCACAGCCTTGGCGTAGTTCTCCGGGTTGTTGGTCGCCTCGTCCGCAGGATAGGACATGCGGCGAGCGCCGAGCGTAAGGTTCCGGATGCCCTGCGAGTTATTGCCCACGGCAGACTCCATGGCCGGAATCAGGTGCGGAAAGCCTGTACGGCGGAAATCAGCCCACGCCTCGTTGCCAAGATGGAAGTTGGCGATCCACTTCTGGATGATGATGCGCTCCTGCATCTCCTCCTTCGAGGCGCCGTCGTTCCAAGCCACCCCCAGCTGGGAGAGCTGTGTAGAATAGGAGGTCGCACCGCCGTTGGGGTCGGTGTAGGATTCCGGAAGAGTGGTGCCGACAAGGTATTCGTCGACGCCCGCAACACCCCACTGTTCGAACGAGAGGCGGACGCCCTGCTCGTAGAAGGTCTTAGCGCTGCCACCCATGTTCCAGCCGAACACGCCGACGGCTTCCGCCTTCAGGAAGGCCACCTCGGCGGCATTCATCCACTGCAACGGAGTAGCCATGCCATCTACGAAGTTGACGCCTGAATAGAGCAGCCCCACAGTGCTGAGCGCTGGAATGGCGATACCACGACGCATGCCCACATACTCAAGGGCGTTGTCCCCGGAGAACTGTGCCTTGCTGAAATATTTCTCGCGGCGCGGATCCTCATAACCGTTCATGTAGCAGATGATGTCGGCTGCAGCATGCGAATCGCCGCCCGTCACCGACCCAGCTGGGGAGTTGTACATGCATGCCGTATAGAGCGGATTGCCGTCCTTGCCGAAGGCCAGGGACGAAAGCTGCGCATTGTCTGCGTTCGACTGCATGACACCGACAGAGTGCGCCACGGCCTGTTCGCCCAACTGCTGCGGAGAGAGGCCCTTCGAGCTTACGAAATCGGTGTATACCACCCGCATGGCCAGCCGCAGCTTCATCGAGTTGGCAAAACGGCACCATTTCACGGCTGTGCCGTCGAAGACTTGGTCGGTCGTGCTCGTGATGCTCCTGTCGATGTTCTCGTCCAACAGGGCGATTGCCTCGTCCAATTCATCGAACATCTGCGAATAGACCTTGGGCTGGTCGTCGTAAGCCACCTGGATCTTACCGGTGCTTCCGATCTCGGAATAAGGAATCGGGCCATAAGTGTCCGTCACACGGTTCAGGACGCAGACCTTCACGATCTTGAGGATGGCCAAAACGAGCGGATCCTCCGAAATCCCCTCCACGTTCGACATGTTACTGTACAGTTGCGGGATGACTTTGTCGCTGTACATGAACACGTTCGTCCAGTTGTCGGTCGGGTTGTATTTGGAAATGGTGTTCGTCCAGCCATTGTTCGCATCAGCGTAATAACCGCCCTGCGTACTGCCCAGCAGACAGTCAGTGAACTGCGCCGTATTGACATCCGTCGAAACGACGGTCCCGAACATGGCAGAGAGTCCCGAGGCGATGGCGTAGTCCTTGGCCTCCATCTGCTCCTTGTCCACCTCGTAGGGATTGCTGTTGATGTCGAGGTAATTCTTGGTGCATGCGCCCAGAACGCACACAACTGCGAAGGAGAGCGCCGCTTTTATCAATTTGTCTTTCATCGTGTCGCTGTTTTAGAATTTGAGACGGAGATTGAATCCTACGTTGCGCAATGACGGCATCATGAAGTAATCAATACCTTGATAGTAGTTGCCCGTCGTAGCGATGCTTTCTGGATCGAACGGAGCCTTGTTGTAGAGCATCCACAGATTGCGGCCCACGATAGAAACCGTAATCTCGCAGACGTTACGCAGCAGCTTGCGGGGAATCGTGTAGCCAATCGAAGCCTCCTGCAACCGCACGTTCGTGGCCGAGTAGGTGTAGAACTGCGGGATGGAATTGCCGCCTGCGATGGCCGAATACCAAGTGTAGGCATCCACCACGTCGCCGCCGTTGAGCGTCACGCCTCCGGCATCGCGCGCCGCGGCCGTAACCTCTGACACGCCGTATTGGTCGAGCATGGCCTGCGTACGCGAGTAGACGATGCCGCCCAGACGGGCCGAAATCATGAAGCCGAAGTTCAGGTTCTTCCAGCGGAAGTCGTTGCGCCACGACATGTTGACATCGGGCAGTACGCTGCCCAGCTTGACATACTTATTCACATCCTGGATCGTCTCCGTAGCTACATTTCCGTTCTCGTCGATGTAAATGGCATTGTTCTCGTCGTAGCGCAAATCGCGGCGGGAGTAGAGGTCGCCCAACGTACCGCCCTCCTGCAGTAGGAACTGTGCGTCGCCCAGACCGCCCATGTTGAGCCGGTCGATCGAGAAGCGCTCGCCCGTAGCGTAGTTGATGACGTTGTTGGCCAGCGAGATGATCTTATTCTGATTGGTCGACAGGGTGTAGTTGGTATCCCACGTGAAGTCGCGCCAGGTGTTCCGATAACCCAATGCCAGCTCGATACCCTGGTTACGGACGTTACCCGACTGGATGATGATCTTGGAGAAACCCGTACCGCCCGAGATCTGCGGGTCGAAGGTCTGGTTCGACGTATGCGAATTGTAGTAGGTGAAATCGAGGTTGAAATGCTTGAGGAAACGCATCGTCAGACCCACCTCGAACGACTTGGTGCGCTCGGGCTTGAGGTGATAGGCGGGATACTGCGTCTGCGTGTTCCACGACAGGCCGCTTTCGTTCCACGAATAGAGCGGGTTGGCGATGTAACGCTCGAAGGCAACGCCCACCGAGGCGAACGAACCGCGCAACTTGATATAGGAGAGATTTTCAGGCATGTTGGGAATGAGCTGCGACAACACGACCGAAAGTCCGACCGAAGGATAGAAGAACGACTTGGCGTTCGAATGCGGACCCGCCAGTTGCGAAGGCCAGTCGTTGCGGCCCGTAAGGGTCAGGTAGTAGGTGCCCTTGTATCCCACCTCGGCCGAAGCGAAGATCGACTGCGTCTGCTCACGCCAGCCCTCCTGCTTACGGACGGTCTTGGTCGAATTACTCAAGTTCTGAATGTTGAAGACGTTGGCCAGCCCCTGCTTCTCGCCCGACGTACCGTCGGCAATGGGGCCGCGGATCTTCAGGGCGTCGTTCTTCATATCCGAGAACGAAGCACCGATGTTGGCCTGCAACGACCAGTCGTCACCGAACGTTTTATTGATATTGAGCAAAGCATCACCATAAACCTGGCGGTCCATCGTCTTGGTGACGCCGTAAAGGCCGTTGGCGGACTGCTCGGTGAGCTGCACGTTCGAGGAAGCATACATCTTTTCGGTGTAGGTGTTGTGCGAGTTGTCGATGCGGATGCGGCCTGAAACATTCAGCCAGTCGAGGATGTCGTACGACAGCGCCGCGTTGAGCATGTAACGATCCTTACGGTTCTCGCGCAGGTTGCGGTAGTTCGCCCAGTAGGGGTTCTGCATGGTGATGGAGCCGTCACCCATCGGCCAGTACTGTTTCGAAATCTTGTCTATGGGATCGTAGCGCTCATACATTTCGATATCCGCCCAGTCATCGCCGCGCGGGAAGAGGTAGGCTCCCGTCAGAGGGTTGTTGTAGGTTCCCTGATTGATCATGTTGCAGTCTTCCTGCAATATGTAGCTGGCTCCTACGTCCAGTCTCATCTTGTCGTTCAGAAAAGAGGAGGTGTTGCGGAACGTGAAGTTGTAACGGTCATAGCTGTTGTTGGGCACGATGCCGTTGGAATTGATGGCCGCGGCTGAAAAATAGGTCTGGTTCTTCTCCGTTCCGGTCGAAAGCGAAACGCTCTCGGAATTGGCTACGCCGGTACGGAAATAGTCTTCGCGGGGATCGTAGCCGTATCGGTTGGCGCGGTTGAGCCGCTTACCCCAGCTGTAACTGGCCACGTTGATCGGCGTAGTAAGGTTGCCCGTACCGTACCGGTTCTA
>OHQM01001105.1_pt1 | contig 12175 bp, 8 predicted proteins | sample 1577941 | NCBI WGS metagenome assembly OHQM01 (sample SAMEA3879604, study PRJEB24766) | human gut metagenome | biome: human-associated habitat; feature: feces | place: USA | collected 1985/1987
TTGTAAATTAGCTTCATTATCTTCATCCACTTTTCTCAAGTCAATATGAACCTTTTGACGGTCATTTAAATAGGTTACAGAATCAGAAATGATTGCTGTATGATCATCTTTGTATGACAGAGTTACTTCATACTCTTTATCAGAAATCACAAATCCTTCAGGAGCCTGTGTTTCACGCACTATATAGCTTCCAAGATATAAATTATCTACTTGAGTCTTTCCTGATTTATCGGTAGTTGCTGTTGTAACAACTTCACCAGCTTTATAAATTACCGTTCCGTCAGCAGGGTCAATGATGTCTTCTTTGGCATACACTGTGACTGTCATGCCTTCTAGTCCTTGTTCTTCATAATCGAATACGATATTACCATTTTCATCTTCATGAGAACCCACTAGCACTTCTCCTCGTTTTTCAAAAGAGATAGATCCTTTTACTCGTGTGTCTTCCATAGTAACTACGATATACGCATCTCCATCTTCATCTTCGGAAGTCACTTCCGATTTTTTGATTTCAAATGGAATACTTGTACCATTCAACAAGTAGTTGTAAGGTGCTTTGATTTCTTCGAGTTGGTACTTTCCACTCTTTAGTTTTAACGGAAGAATAACATAACCATCTTTATCTGTATTGAATTCATCAATCCAAACACCTGCCACTTTTTGTCGTACATATTTACCAGTTGATAAATCTTTTACTTTAAATGTAGCATCTGACAATGTAATTTGTTTTCCACTTTCAGCATCAATCTTAACAAGTTTTAGGAAATAATCACTTGGTCGGTTGTTGATGTGATAGTGCATCTTACCATCATCTCCCATTTCAAGCGAATTTCCAGAAGTATCTCCACCTTTAACGATTGTTTGTCCATCTAGTTCTGTTACTTCAAATGTAAATATTCCATCAAGAATATCTGTTTCTTCAGCATTTTCGCCTTTCTTAGTCTGTTGGATAACATACTTACCATAGGCTAGTTTTCCTGAAGTCGCATAACCATTCTTGTTTGTAGTTAATACAGCGTATTCTTTTTCACTACGATTTTCTTTGGCATACTCAAGAGCTTTTTGAATATCATTTCCGTTTGCTTCATAATCAGACTTCAATACAGCAACAAATTCAGCACCTTTTTCATTTACCATGATTTCAGACTGACTTCCATCTGTAATGACTTTGATTAAATCAAATTCTCCTGTGCGAATTGTTTCTTTTACTGTCTTATCGACTGTGATAGTAATTGTATTTTGATCTTTATAACTTGCAGTAAAAGGATATTTTGTTTCATCCAATTCATATCCTTCAGATGGACTGATTTCTTGCCAGTAATATTCCCCTAGATATAGATTTTCAATCGTACCACTTGCATTTTTATCTGTCGTGATTTTTCCAACTAAAGAATCTTTCTTATGAATAACTGTTCCATCCATAGATGGGTCAAGAATATCTTCTTTAGCATATAGTCCATATACAGCACCTGTTAGTGTTGCATCCCCTTGAGGACGATTACCAGTATCTTTATCTTCTTTGACAAGATTGATGGTCGCATTCACTCGCTTATCACTTAATTCTGTATCGTATGTCTTTTCAGCTGTAATATCTACGACAGCCTCTTGATTGACATCAATGACATATCCATTTGGTGCTTTTGCTTCTTTGATGACATATTCTCCATATGCTAATGGTTCAGATACTGCATATCCTGTTTCATCTGTTGTCATAGAAGAAACAACTTTTCCATCATAGTAAATATCAAAAACTGTTCCTGCTACTTGAATGACTTTGCCTGTATCCTTATCTTTCTTGGCGATACGGATTTTTCCTTTGATGACTTGTTCGGGAACAATCGGTTCTTGATAAGTATTTAAAATTTCATTAGTTCCACCTATTTTTAGCTTTATTACGAATAATTCATCATTCAATTTATATCCTTCAGGAGCTTTCGTTTCCTGCATGGTTACAGTACCAACTGGTATTGATGGATTTCCATCAGAAGAATAATACAAAGCATCCCCTGATACTTTAAAACTATCATCATAATATGTAAATCCATTTTCATTTGTTCTGAATACCCAAGTTCTTTCTGCTGTGACTCCCTGTGTGGCAGGATCAACACCTTCAGCATAATCCCCTTTGTAATACTTCACAGTAAATTCGGCATTTTCTAAATGAGCATCTCTTTGAGGTACATCCTGTCCAGTTTCCTTATCACGCTTCTTCAATAAGATACCCACTGGGTCAGATTGAGGAATATCTTTTACCTTATATACTTCTGTTTTTCCACTGGTAACAGAAACTGAATATACTTTTTTATCCAACGCATACCCTTTTCCTGCTTTCGTTTCTTTCAAGTAATATGTTTTTGCCTTCAAGTCCTTGATGGTATTTGCTTTTCCATCAGCTTTGATTTTAAATGTACCTACTCGATTAACATCCTTATTGGCATCGGCTTCACTATTGTACAATCCATATTCTGCACCTTCTAAACTATAGCAGTTGTTATTGTCTGTAATCGAAGGATTCGCAGAAGATTTTTCAATCGTTAGATTTCCTTTCGGCTCATTTTGTCCCCAATATAAAGTTTGATTCTGTGTTACAATTCCTTGCCAACTTACTCCAGTACCTGGGCATTTTGCTTTATATACTTTAAAATCAGATGGTGGGCTAGGTAGGTTTAAAATTCCTTTTAGCAATTCATATGCAACATGATAACGCTGTCCATTAGTAGAACCACTAATTGAAGTGCCACTAGCTACAGCAGATAAGAATTCATTCATTGCCAAGAGAGCTTGATCTCTGTTTGGAAAAGTATTGGAAACCTGATTATTTGGATATCCATAAGCATAATAAATAACTTTTCGCACTCTATCATCATGTACTTCTACAGCAGAATTTAAGGTCATTCCTGCTCGTGGTGGTGCGTACATAGCTTCTCCACAAAATGCTACATGTCCATCAACCTTCCAAAATCCACCAGTTCCCCAAACCGATCCTATTCCATTAGAAATAGATGTATGTCCACCTTCTTCAAAATAAGTAACAACAGGACTACTCAAACTGCGATCAGAAGAATAAGTGCTTGATGCAGATTCGGAGTATCTAAAATCAGGGGCAATTAAAATAGAAGCACCTAATCCTAGCAATAGATTTGCTGTATCATAATCTTCATAAAATTTAGCCGTAATAAAATAATTATCATCCACATATTTCCACGCATGAATTTTATCAACAATTTCTTTACGCTTTTGAATATACTCTTCTTTCATAGTCATTCCATTTTGATAATCGTTTAAAATTTGTTGTTCTTCAGCACTAACAGGACGATTTGGAATAAAGGTTTCGTCATTGATTAGCAGTTTACTATTTTTATCTACTTTATCTTTTGTTTTATCCTTTTCTTCCGTTTCAATGGAATCTTCTTTTGTAGTTTCTCCTTCTGCTTCAGGTTGTTCAATCGGTTCTGTATCTACTTTTTCATTTGTTTCTTGTTCTTCACTAGAAACAATTTCTTTGAATGTAACTACAAAGTTTGAATTTTCGACACCAGTAACATATTCAATCTTTAAATTGTTTTGTTCTGCCACAAATTCAGGTACTGCTACATCATTATTCGTAAAATTCTCAATTACATTTCCTTCAGTAGCGATTGCTTCAATCTTTACATTTGTACCTTCTGCATAAGACTGGCTAAATGGAGTTTCTGTAGTAACAACAGTTTCATTTCCGTTCTCTGTAACCTTAACTTGTCCACTTCCAATAACAGATACATTAAGCGTACTAGATAATGGTTCTGAAATTGGTTGTTCATTTGCATAGGCAGGCATTACACTATTTACAGTTAAAAGTGCTGAAAAAATGCAAGTTACCATTCGTTTAAATGTTTTTTTCATAAGTATCTCCTTTCTTCTTTTTTCGTTTTATGAAAAATAGGAAGTGACTTCCTTTTTATGAAACGAATGAATCTCGAGTTTTCATCCGTTCCACTTTTTCCTACATAAATAAGTAGAGGCATCCAACTGGATGCCTTCGTTTAAAATACCATTTCATTATAAACTATCTCCTTTCTGAAAATAAAAAAAGACAAAAAACGATTAGTTTTCTGCCTTTTCAATAATTTACCACATTATCATATTAGCACATTTTGATGTGAAGCAAAAGTGCAACCACAGGTAAAATTACGGTTTTATAAAATCTAAAATCTGTTGTCATTTTTCAGTTTATAGCATATAATAATAGTGTCAAAGATTGGTAGTGAATACCAAGTGAAAAGAGATAGGACGGCAATCCTATCTCTTTGTTTTTTTGCACTACTACCGAAGTAGTTAGACTACTTCTTCAACTCTTTAACTATCAATAATAAGATAATCAACTGAATAATTTGATTGATATCTATTTGCATATGTCAAAGATTGGCAGTAGTACATCAGGATAGTATAAACCATAAACTTATACCTCCACGATTATTCTACAGAATCTTTATTTGATTTACCAGTTTTTCTACCTTTTGCACTCAAATAGAAAAACAGGAAGTGACTTCCTTTTTTGAATTTATTGATATTTATCAATTTATCGCTTATAATAAAGATGTAAAAAGTGGACAGATTATTCTGTTCAGGATTTTAGGGTTTATAAAAAACTACCTCGTCCTGAGAAAACTAAGGTAGTTTTTTATTTGTCATTTTTTCTTAATCAATTCGATTAGAAGAACAACAACTAGAGTTAGTATAGATAACATTATTGATAATGCTTCATATGTACTCATAAGCATCACTCCTCGAAAATACATTTATATTAACAAGGCTCAACGCTCCTTGGTCTAGCGACCTGAACTACCTAAATAAACTGTCCACCATGATTTTAGCATAAGACTTATACCTTGCCAAAGAAAATAAAGGTATAAGTTTTTTTATTTCCGTATCATATATAATATTCTTAATCATTCACACAACATTGTGCAGGTTCATATCCTTGTTCAATCAGTGAATTCACATCACTTTCAATGACTTCTCTATTTTTATCAGAAATTTTATTTGCATTAGCACAGTCTTCTTCATGAAATTTTTTAGAATTCTTATTCACGACAAATGTTCTTTTTTCACTATCGTTAGGCTCATTTTCAGAAGAAGATGCAATTTCCTTGCTCTCTCCTGTCTGATAATTTATTTCTACTTTTGGTTGATTGTTGTAGCAATACACATAGAATTGAATTCCTTCTCCATGATCTTCAATAGAATAGGCTTCAATCGTAACACCTCTTGCCACTAATTCATTGTCCTTAAAGATAGGAGTAACACGATATAACACATGGTTGTTTGTTTCTTTCAAATAATCAGCAACCATATTTTCAAATGGAAGCATCCCTTCTACATTTAGGAAGCGAGTTCCTGTAATCAAATTCTTTTCGTTTGCGTTCTCTCCTGCTAGTTGAAAACCGATTAAATGACACCGATTGTATAAATACTTTCCATCTACAAAATCATACTTTTCTGTTTTCCATCCTGAAGGCTTTACCATACCAATGCTTTCTCTATCTTCTGTTGGCATAATACTTTGATGAAGATTAGCAAAAGCAACACTACACCGACCCAATCCATCTAAATCGGAATATTCTTCAAATGTTTCTGTACTTGTAATTTCTTCATCCGTAAACAAAGGCACATTCCCGTTTAATACGGTATATGGCTCATTACTGAATTCAGGTATGTCATTAAGTTGTACATTCTCCTGAATCATTCCATTTTCTATAGGTTTATCGGACTTTAAATCCAATGAACATCCAGTAACAAATATACTTGTCAATAAGACAAGCAATATCTTTGACATTTTCTTTTTCATAATTTCTATTCTCTCCTATTCTTTATCGTTTTCCATTTTCCACATCTTCGGCACTGTATCCTTTCATGACCCAAGTTTTCATCAATTCTTTCATGTAGTATAAAGAATATTTTTCATAAGTACTCGCTTCTCTTGAAGCAACTACCATCATTCTTCCACCATATAGTTCATATAGTTCTTTTATGATGCCCAATTCAGCTTTGTTTAATTCTTCTTTTTTGTTTACAGATTTGAAGGTGTACTGGATTTCTGCAATAACATATTCCAATGAACCATATTCCATGTCATTTTCTATTTCATCCCAAGTTAAATTGCTAGAAATAGATGGAATATCTTTTTCTTTAAATTCTCCATTGATCAATTCATTCGTATCCTTAAAATGACAAGTGAATTCCAATGTGTGTATCCTATTACCTTTTTTTATTGAAAAATACTTAATTTCCAAATTAGTTTTTTCATTTATCTCTTTAATACTTGGTTTCAAAATATAGGCATTTAAAAATTTATATTGTGAATATGTTTCAATATCAGAAACTTCTAAAATATTTTCTTTTAATTCTTCCAATGCGATTTTCCATTTCTTGCGGAATCTGTTTTGTAAAAAATAAAGATATAATTTAATCGAATAAGTTGATTTTAAATAAAGAGTGTTTTTTAAAGCATATTTTATATATCCACAAGTGTTGATATCAAAAAACATACTTCGTACATAATCAGATCTACCGCATTCTAAAATAATTTCCTGTGTTGTTTTATCATATTCTGCTTCTTCAAATAAATGATGTAATTTGAAATTTTCTTGTTCATCATCTAGCCATTCTACAACACTGTTATTAAAGAGATGTTGTAGATATTTTGATAATCTTTTTGTTTTCAGCCAATTTGAATTAACAGAAATAAGATCACAATACTCTTTTTTTGTAAATCTAACTTTCGCTGTATCAATATTTTTGGGATTGATTTTTGATAGATAAACATCTAATACTTTCAATTCTTGCAAATTCAAATCCAAGTTTTTTAAATCAATAATTGTTTTAGATTTAGATACTAAATTATTTTCATTCAACATATATATCCCCCCCCACACATATATTCTATAATTAGAATATATACTAATATAGGTAATAATGTCAATTTTTATTATTACCTTTGTTGGTCTACATTATTACCTATATCTATTATAAGGTAAGTTTTTCACTATTTATTATTACCTTTATTGGTTTATAGTATTACCTGCGTTGGCTTTCTCTATTACCTATATTGGTCTGTAGTATTACCTGTATTGGCTTCCACTATTACCTATTATACTAATTTCTGCTTTATGTAAAGTGTTTTTAGGACTCCGTAAACAAGATATAAACAAGAGTATAAACAAGACTATATCATCTTTAAGAAAAACAAACTTTTTTAAACTTAATCTTACTATTTTTCTCTAACCATCAACACCTAGATCATAAAGTGAATGATATAATCATAAATAAAGATAATTATTTGAAAGGAATGTATAAAATGAAAATTATCAAAAATCGTGTAAGATGCAAAAGTTGTGGAAATATTATTGAAAGTACATCAACTCATGATATTAAATCATATCGTTGTGGCTCAATTACAGTAGATGGTGGAAAAGACTATATTCGTAGAGGCTTTAAAGAAATAGTAGATTTAGAAGATTTGAGCATCTGTGTTTATAATATGTCTGACCTTAGAGATAGAAAGATTCTAGAAATTGAAAAAAGTCCAAAACAACCATATAAAACAAAGAAGCTATCCGATTTTACTGAAAAGAATTAAATACACTCTGCAAAGCAGTAAATAAAAACTTACAGGTACATTATTTGCTATTTTAAATGAATTCTAAGAGCGATTAGTCCACTACCAAGTGTATTTATACTATCACAATAAACTTTAAGCAAATAGACTGCATTCTGAAAGAATTAAAAAAATTCTCATAGTCTTAAATGATATAATATGGCTATGTTAGAGTAATGAGGTGTTCTTATGAAGAAAAAACAAATAGACTCGAAGTTAGCACTTTTGGAAATTGAAACTTTAGTAAGCAATTATACTGAAACAGAAGTTGATATTTTTATTGGGATTTTATGCGTGAGATTTATGAGAGAATATAATATTTCTAAAGAAGAATTGTTAGAATCTTTATCAGGTAATATAGACAGATTAACATTTGTAAGAAAATATTTTTCTTAAAGAAAAAGAGAATTATATTAAATTCTCTTTCAATTTAGATAAGTTTATTTTTCACTTCTATCTTTGACTCGAAATAACATTTTGAAAACCGAGAACGCTGTAAAGTTTCATTTAATGGTTCTAATTCAAAAGTATCATTTCTTCGATACACATAATTTGATAACTCTACTTCATCCATAACTTGAAGGTTTTGAATTTTATACCAAGTTTTTCTTTCCTCATCTGAAAATATTTTAGGCGAATGTCTTTTTACTTCATCTTTATTTTCAGGAATAAATGGAGTTTTTGAACAAAGAACTTCTCCAACAACATCTGCTTTAATGTATTTTTTTTCCGTTCCTTGTTTAAAAAAGAAAACAATCATAGATATTCTATCTGTAAGTCGTGAATCCTGACTTACATTAGTAGAATAATAGACCCAATCATTTATTTCTTTTTCTTTCTCAAAATGTAAATTTAAAACTGTAGCAGGGTCAATCCCATTTTGATTATCAATAGATAAACGCAACGCAATCCCATGTATTTGATTTGTTAGCATATTGCTCCCACCTTTCTTGATTTCATCATACAACAAACAGTCATAACAGTCAAGATAGTCAAATATTTTTTTATTCTCTGCCAATAGTTTTATGCGTTCAATTTTAAAAGATATAATGATGTTTTTAAAAAGGTTGTTTCTCTATAAGATGATATAGTCTTGTTTATATCTTGTTTACAGAGTGCCGAATGATCAGTGTTTATCGACTCAAATTGAATTTAATATCCCCATGGAACAGATTTAATATCCCCTCATAACAGACGATTGGTATATTTATATCCCTATTAAATTTGACAAAGGGATAAAAAAAGTCAGAAGAAAATTCTGACTTATACGAATTCAACACAAAATTGTGGACTTACATGAATTTGAAAGTTTATATCTATTTATTTTTTTGTACAAAATTCTTCACAGTTTAAGAAAAGGCTGTGATTTAAAATCTAAAATTCAATGCCACAAATTTATTTAGTTGCACCACATTCACATTTGAATCCAGTGGATACCTTTTCATCCCATGCAGGTTTATCCACAATCCATCTTTTTTCATAGACAGCTTCATGTACAATTTCTTCTGTTCCCACTTGTACCAAAACACTATCAGTATAATGTCCTCCTGCTTCTCCATTTAACATATGTTCTTCAGCATGTTTCCATGGTACAATGTTGTTCGCTGTCAAATCCAAATGACAAACTGAACAAAATGAGTGTTCTTGTGTTTCATAAATAGGCTTGTATTCAATCCATTTATCTGCTATCATGACATTTTCGTAGTGTCCTTTTTCTTCATGATGTACAGTTTTGAATTGTTCTACCCATTTATGCTTATGTGATGGTTCACTTGGTTTAGATGTATTGTTATCATTGTTTGGCTTAGAAGGTTTGTCTGAATCTGGTTTGTTATTAGAATTATTTGAATTAGAATTATTTTTATCGCTGTTTGGTTTTTCTACCTTGTCTTCAGACTTTTTGATTGTTGTTTCGCCTTTATCAACCTTGTTCTTAGTTTCTTTCGATACTGGAATCTTACCATCTACAGTTTCCGTTAATCCATTCTTTTCGGCATCTTTGCTATCGACAACTTTTACTACAACAGATTTTTTCTCTGTTGTATTTTTATCCATATCTACTGCCAGATATTGATCCGCTACATTCACAAAATGAACACTTCCAATAATATAATCAAAAGGATCGTTCTTTTCAAAACGTTTTCCCAAGACATCCTGTTCTATTCCTAGATAAATAGAAATCTGATCTTTATACTTTTCTTTTGCCTGTTGTACGTCTTGTATATATTTTTCCATTTTATCAAACGGCATGGAATATGTATCAATGCTGCAATAACCATGACCTGAAAATCCAAGCACATCAAAATTTCTGGAAATTGCCTCCTGAACCATTTCTTCGATCGTATCTTTTCCATCACAATACAGAGAATGAGTATGAAGATTTTGTTTGAACATAGAACCACCTCGTTGGTATTATCGCATGTTATGCTTAAATTTGCCTGTTAATTTTTATTAACTTTTAAGATCCTGTCAAGCCAGGTAACACAACCGGTATAAATATCTTGATATGCCGTCTCAAAATCATCTGTGTACCAAGGATCTGCCACATCTTTTCCATCCAGCAACTTATGAATTTTCTGTTTTGGATCTTCGCGAATGATATATTGAATATTTCGCATATTGTTTCGATCCATACAAAAGATATGATCCCATTCATCATATTCATTAGCTCTTATTTGTCTAGCTCTATGTCTTGCATATGGAATCTTTTTCTCACTTAACTTTCGCTTTGCACACGGATACATGTCATTTCCAATTTCTTCTGTACTTGTTGCGGCCGATTCAATTAAAAATTCATTTTCCAATCCTTTATCTTGAACCAGCTTTCTCATAATAAACATAGCCATTGGACTTCGACAAATATTGCCATGGCATACAAATAGTATTTTTATCATTTTCTAAAAACTCCTTATCTATACCAAGATATGCACATATATGCTAAAAATATGCGGAAAATAAAGACTTTTCTTAATTTAAATTCTTTTTAACAAAATTGAAATAAATACGCATACAATGGCATATCTTGGCATACTTTTTCTCCGATTAGTTGTTAAAATGGTTGTTAAAATCGGAATTTATTTAATTTAACAACCTTTATTTTTTTTAAGAATATCTTGTTCATATCAGCCCTAATGCCCTCTGTACTAGCATGAGTGTACGTATCCATAGTGATATTCACACTGGAGTGACCTAAGAATTTCGAAATGGATTTCACATTCAACCCTCTTACCCATAATCGTGAACTACAGGTATGTCGAAGCATATGAGCCGTCACAACTGGTATCTCTTCCTTATACAAAGCATTATATCATTTTTTGTTTCTAAATCGATAAAAGCGTATTAATTGACACACTTTTAATTTCATAATGTTTATTATCATCTCTGTGAATTTCTTTTCCATATTTTAGTCATAATTTATCAATCATATAAATATCCTCCTAAAACGAGTTTTAAAACGAATTTGTACAAATCCAAATCTACATCTGACATTGATTATTCTAATAAAATTTTCTTATTTTAACCCCCTATGAAATATCCATCAAAAAAACACCCAATACGGGTGTTAATTAATATATATATATATATACCAAATTACAATCATAGAAATCGAGATGATATCTAAGACATAAAATTGATTTTATTTATGGTCTTTAGGTGGACATGGATCATTCCCGTAACTGTTGCACATTCTAAACAATCCATTTTTACCTTGAACGCGTAATTCAGATGATTGATTTCTCGCAATTTCACGTGCAATTTTAATTGCCTCTTTTTGAGTTTTAACAACCGTAGTTGCTCTAGAATTATTTTCACCTTTAACCGCCCAACCATTATCTCTTCTTACAACGTATTGGTTTTTTCCCATTTTAAAACCTCCTTTCTTAAAAAACTTTAGATAAGAAGGCATCACTCTAACACCTTCTAATTAGTTCATGCTATTTTACTAAAAATCTAAACGCTTTTGCATTTTTGGGATATATTTTTTTCCCATTTTTGATAATATATTTGCAAAAAATATATTTTTTCTTCATTCTTCCACTCCTTTCAATTGTTGTGAAAGCATTGAAATTAATGAGAAGTTTTGCTATACTTATTTTGCTATTTTTTGCATAGAGAGTGATTTCTCACTATTCAATGCTAAAAAGTGAATTTTAAAGTCTTTTTTTTAAAATTCACTTTTTTATTTTCCCATAACAATCACCTCCTTTAAAAACTAAGACTATTGGTTACACTATCAAATCAATTAATTCAATAAAAAAATAGGATGTGTTTCTTTTTTTATCATCTGGATAAAGTATTTTATCATTTACTAAAGCTTTTAAATATCGATTTGCTTGTTGTTTAGAGATGTTCATCTCTAAAGCTAAAGTTCTAACGTTTATTTGAGGATAATTAAACAATATTCTCAAAACATCTTTTGAACAACCTTTGATGATTCTACTTACTTTTTCATCAGTTTTGGCATACAACTCGTTGATTTGATCAATATATTCTATATGCCTTTTTGCTTGAACGGCACATTTAGACAAAAAATATTTA
>OHQM01001107.1_pt1 | contig 12155 bp, 6 predicted proteins | sample 1577941 | NCBI WGS metagenome assembly OHQM01 (sample SAMEA3879604, study PRJEB24766) | human gut metagenome | biome: human-associated habitat; feature: feces | place: USA | collected 1985/1987
TATGGCTATTTGCATAATCAATACATTCAAATGGAAATTGGTAGATTCGATGTGGATATTTTACAAAAACTGTAAAAGAGATTGTAATGGAAGGTGTGCAGCCCATTGTAGATGCATTGACTGAGTATGAAGAGATCAATCAGAAGTTTGGTTTGCCTGAATACTACGAGGATGCTGATAAGATGGACAAGCTATTTGCACGTCAGGGAGAGTTGCAGGATATTATCGATGCAACTGATGCCTGGAATCTGGATAGTAAATTAGAGCGTGCTATGGCACTCTGTCGCTTGTTGTTGCAGAAGCCTGACGTACTGTTGCTGGATGAGCCTACCAACCACCTTGATGCTGAATCTATCGATTGGTTGGAGCAACATTTACAACAATACGAAGGTACAGTAATTGCTGTTACTCACGACCGTTATTTCCTTGATCATGTAGCAGGCTGGATTCTTGAATTAGACCGTGGTGAAGGTATTCCTTGGAAGGGTAACTACTCCAGCTGGCTGGAGCAGAAGACTAAGCGTATGGAAATGGAGGAAAAGACAGCCAGTAAGCGCCGTAAAACATTGGAACGTGAATTGGAGTGGGTGCGTATGGCTCCTAAAGCACGTCAGGCGAAAGGTAAGGCGCGTTTGAATTCTTACGATAAATTGATGAATGAAGATATCAAGGAGAAAGAAGAAAAACTTGAAATCTTTATCCCTAATGGTCCGCGTCTTGGAAATAAGGTTATTGAAGCGAAACATGTGGCAAAGGCCTATGGTGATAAACTTCTGTTTGATGATCTCAACTTCATGCTTCCACCCAACGGCATTGTGGGTGTAATCGGTCCTAACGGTGCGGGTAAAACAACACTGTTCCGGTTGATTATGGGGCTGGAAACGGTAGATAAAGGTGAGTTTGAAGTAGGAGAGACCGTAAAGGTGGCTTATGTAGACCAGCAACACAGTGACATCGATCCGAATAAAAGTGTTTATCAGGTAATCTCCGGTGGTACGGAACTGATTCGTATGGGTGGACGCGATATTAATGCGCGTGCTTACCTGTCACGCTTTAATTTCTCTGGTGGTGATCAGGAGAAACTTTGTGGCGTACTTTCCGGTGGTGAACGCAATCGCCTGCATCTTGCTATGGCATTGAAAGAAGAGGGTAACGTACTGTTATTGGACGAACCTACCAATGATATTGACGTGAATACACTTCGCGCTCTTGAAGAAGGTCTTGAAGATTTCGCCGGATGTGCTGTAATTATCAGTCACGACCGTTGGTTCCTCGATCGTATTTGTACTCACATTCTTGCGTTCGAAGGAGACTCCAATGTCTTCTATTTCGAAGGTTCTTATTCAGAATATGAGGAAAATAAACAGAAACGTTTAGGAAAAGAAGAACCTACCCGTGTTCGTTATAGAAAGCTAATGAATGATTAATAATTGCTAGGAATCTGATAGCATAAATTATATTTTAGTGACAAATAGAAAGCCCTGCAAAAATCTTGTAGGGCTTTTTTGTTATAAAAAGTTTCAATAACTCCTATATACCCTAAAATTTTGTAGCAGAAATGTAATACAAATCTAAATCTTATTAATTATATTTGCGTCTTAAAACAGTATTTAATACTTAATTAACATTCGTAATTAACACATTTAATTAACAAAAAACAGAAGTATGAAAAAACATCTAATTCATTTCCTGTTGGTGGCTGTGCTGTCCGTATGCAGTGCTGCGGCATTTGCCCAAACTACAGTGAGGGGGCAGCTTGTTGACTCGGAAACAGGCGAACCGTTAGTGGGCGCTGCTGTTATGGTAGAAGGCACTTCACAAGGAACTGTGACTGACATTGATGGTTATTTTAAGCAAGGTGTTGCTCAAGGTGGGACATTGGTGTTCAAGTATGTAGGTTTTAAAGACCTCAAGAAGAAAATAACACAGAAGGGTGCTTCTGTTGATTTGGGTGCTATTCAAATGGAGCCGGATGCAGTGATGTTGAAGGACGTGGTGATAACTTCGTCTGTGGCAGTAGCTCGTAAGACTCCGGTGGCTTTGTCTACAGTAGATCCTACGTTTATTGAAGAAAAGTTAGGTACGCAGGAATTTCCTGAAATTTTAAAATCAACACCAGGTGTACATGCCAATAAACAGGGTGGTGGTTATGGCGACTCTGAAATTTACATGCGCGGTTTCGGTCAGGAAAATGTGGCCGTAATGGTGAATGGAGTACCTGTCAATGATATGGAGTGGGGAGGTGTATATTGGAGCAACTGGGCAGGTCTTTCTGATGTAACCCGTACGTTGCAAACACAACGTGGTTTGGGAGCCAGTAAGGTCTCTGCACCTTCAGTAGGTGGTACAATTAATATTGTGACTAGAGGTCTTGAATCGAAAAAAGGTGGAAGTATTTCTTATGCTATGGGTAATGATGGCATGAATAAAATACAGTTTAATGTTTCTACAGGATTGACGAAAAATGGTTGGGCATTGACTTTACTTGGTGCTAAACACTGGGGAGACGGTTATGTACAAGGTACTAAGTTTGAAGGTTACAATTACTTTATCAATCTGGCCAAACGAATCAATGATAATCACCAGTTACAATTTATGGCTACTGGTGCACCGCAGCATCATGATCAACGTGATAAAGGTGCAGGTTTGACCATTGCTGATTGGGAAATGACAAAGCGTACCTATGGTGTTGCGGATAATAAGTACAACCCTTCGTTTGGTTATCGTAAAAATGGAGAAGCTTATAATGCAAACCATAATTTCTATCATAAACCACAGATTAGTTTAAATCACCAGTGGGAGATTGATCGTAAGTCTTCTCTTTCTACTTCTTTATATATGTCACTGGGACGTGGTGGTGGTTATTCTGGTCAAGGTAACGATAAATTCTCTCCTTATAGCTATTCTTCTTGGAATGGTGCTTATAAAGGTGCGTTGAATACTACTTTCCGTCGTCTGGACGGTACCTTTGACTATGCTGCAATTGAAGATTATAATGCTTCTAGTGAATATGGATCGGCATTAGTAATGTCTGAATCTAAGAACGAACATGTTTGGTATGGTTTGCTTTCTACTTATACGACTAAACTTGGTGAGAATTTCGATTTTTATGGTGGTGTAGATTTTCGTTATTATAAAGGTACGCATACTAATGTGATTTCTGATCTTTTCGGGGGTGAATACTACATGGATAATGCAGATCGTTTGAAAGTAAAAGCTGCCAATAATGCGGCGGCAGCCGATCCAATGTGGGCCTATCAAAAACTTTATGTGGGCGATGTGGTTTATCGTGATTACGACGGTCATGTAATGCAGGAGGGTGCTTTTTTCCAATTGGAATACAACAAAGATAAATTGGCTGCTTTTGTTTCAGGTTCTCTTTCTAACACTGGCTATTGGCGTGTAGACCGTTTTTATTATGACAAGGAGCACGAGAAATCGGAAACAGTAAATTTCTTGGGCTTTACTGCCAAGGGAGGTGCTAATTATAATCTGACAGAAAATCACAATGTATTCTTCAATGTGGGTGCTATTAGTCGTGCGCCAAAATTCTCTTATGGTGCATTTATGCAAGCTACTAGTAGTAATGCTACTAATCCTAATGCTGTAAATGAGAAAATTTTCTCTGCTGAATTGGGATATGGTTTCCGTAACCGTATGTTGACTGCCAATGTCAATCTTTACTATACTAAGTGGATGGACAAAACAATGACTACTGGTACAGATTTGGGTTATACACGTGCTAATATCAATATGTCAGGTGTAGAAGCTACTCACATGGGAGCGGAACTCGATTTGAAGTTTAAGCCTTTTAATTGGATGGAACTGACAGGGATGTTCTCTTACGGTGATTGGAAGTGGGGTAGCAATGCTAAGGGATATTTCTTTTCTGAGCAAGGTGGACAGCCTCTTGACAAGAATGGTAATGTTACCGAACTGTTAGGACCTGATCATGCATGGGCCATTATCAATATGGATGGTGTACGTGTAGGTGGTTCGGCTCAGACTACAGCTGCTGTTGGTTTGAATGTAAATGTGAATAAAGATATTCGTGTTGGTGCAGATTGGACCTATTATGGTCGCAACTATTCATATTATCAAGTAGATGGTACATTACTTAGTATAAATAAAGAAAATACATTGGATGATCCATGGAAGATTCCTGCTGCAAGTATGATAGACTTGAATGCTTCCTGGAAATTTAAAATTGGTGGTCTGGATGCTGTATTCTCAGGTAATGTGAATAATTTACTGAACTATCAGTATATTGAAAAGGCATGGAATCCTAAAGGTAAGGTCGCTACAGACGAGAATGTATATGTGTTCTACACCCTCGGGCGTACATATAGCCTCCGTTTGAGAGTTAATTTCTAATCATGAAGATTATTTAAGACAGAGAAATATGAAAAAAAATATAGTTACATCGTTTGTTTTGCTGGTGTTGTTAGCGGCCTGTAACGACGATTACAATGATCAGTTTGATATTAATAGTGGATATCAGGATGTGAAAAACATCACTATGACGCTGCAAACTTCAGACTATGCTTCTATTGCCGGTGATAAAACCAATCAAGCTTTGGCACTGGCTAAAGATCCAGAAGGGAAGACAGGTTTAGAGGCATTAGAAAATGTAGGAAAAAATGGGTATTTTACTGCCGATGCTACTGCTGATGAATATATCCCTTCCTTTTTGGCTGAGAAGTATCCTAATGCAGATCTTAAGTCAAAGTTCACTGTTACATATAATCAGTATCAGGCTCCGTCTGCTTATCTGAAAGACTTTACTAATATATCCAGTTATGCATTAGAGTCGGAAGACTATGATGTGGTGTGGGGAGACAAGGTAAAAGCTTCTTATCTTTCACCTGCTACTATAAGTAAAATTCCCGCTATTTTGAAAGAAAAAGTTGCAAGTGCAGTTGCTGGCGATATGGTAGTTGTAGACTATGCTTATTCTGAAACGGAACCTAGTATTGGTGGTGGTGGAGTTCCTTCGGAACCGACTTGGACTCAAGTTGCATTAGGAAAGAGCTGGGATTTTGTAAATATGGGCGCTATTGATCTTTCGGCATGGAAAGGACAAGTGGTGAACATTGCCTTCAAATATACCAGTACCACTGCAGGGGCAGCTACGTGGGAGTTGAAGAATGCTAAAGTACTTTCTGTACCTTATTTGGATGTTTATTTATTTGCTGAAGCTACCGATGGCACATTTGCTAAGGTATCTAAAAGCAGTGCTTTTGGAGGAGCGGGCAAATATGTGATAGTCTCGTTGGGTGCCGACGGACAGTATTATCCTTTTGGACGTTTGGATGATGGAAAAACATATGGATATATGTATCCTGATCCTATAAAGGTGGAAGGTGGCGTTATTGCAGCTACTGATGCTGCTAATTTTATTATTACGCTTGAAGCTACCGAAGTGGGTTTCAATATTAAGAATGCGTTAGGACAGTATCTATATATGAGTGGTACATATGACAGCTTTAACGTGACTACTGAAGTTGGTACAGAGGGGTATGATTGGACGATTACTTCTGCGGGTGGTTCGGACTTGTTCACTATCACCAATGTGCAGAAGGAAAAAAGCGTGAAGTTGAATTACTATGTAAATAAGGAAGGCGTTGCTCAATACTCATTTGGTAGTTATGCTGTTTCTAAAGTTAGTGATAAGACATATTATACCAATTCCTTGTTGGGAGATATGGGTGGTTTCACTTTCTATGATGTCAATACTGATGGTTTAGATTTTATATGGCAGAATACAGACAAGTTTGGTTTCAAAGCTTCTGCTTTTGTTAGCAATGTAAATCATGCATCTGAATCCTATTTAGTATCTCCTGCCATCGAGATAGAAGAAAATGCAGTATTGCCTTATATTACGATAGATGAGGCTATTAATTTTGGTAGTCCTGAGGCTCTTACAGTTTGGGTTTCTACGGATTATGCTGTATCAGCAAACACTCGTGCTATGACCCGCGCTTATGTAGCATCTAACACGTCCTCACTTTATCGTTTTAATGGCGAGAGCTGGTCACTTTATGCCAATGATGATGCCAGGGTGGCTGTAGTGGAACCTTCAGTTTATGCTTCCATAGGTGCTTCCTCTATTACAGAACCAGAATTGGTATTGCCTGTTTACCTTAATACTAAGTATCCATATGCCGTTGATGCAGATCGTGCAGTGGTGGTTTACAAAAAGAGTGCTGATGCTTACGGTGTAGAAGAATTCACGAAAAGTGCAGGTAGTTGGATTGCAACTCCTGAAAGCGTGGAGCAAGTTACAACATTCACACTTGATAAAGATGGTATATCTGCCAAGATAAGCGTCTATATCGATGAATCGCTGAATGGTAATGAAGCAGGATTCAAGGCTCAAGACTTGTCGCTGAGCGGTGGTATAAGTTTTGTATGGGTAAATACTACTTCCTATGGTTGGAAGGGTGCTGCTTTCAATAATCAGTGTAATGCGGCCGAGAGTTGGCTGGTATCTCCTGCATTTGACTTCCGTAAGGGGGTGGCTCCTGTGATGACCTTTGATGAGGCCGTCAATAAACTGGGTACCAATGCTACTGTAGCTCAACATTGTTTTGTGAAGATTTCTATTGATTATAAGGATGATGTGACAAAGGCTACGTGGGAAGAAATACAGCTTGAGAAACGTCCAGTAGGTACAGACTGGAATTTTGTGAATGTAGGAAATATAGATCTTTCTAAATATGTAGGCAATATCGTACGTATCGCTTTCCAATATGTATCTACTGGAGAGAGTGCGCCAACGTGGGAAATTCAGAATATTTTGATCAAAGAAAAAGACGCTGAGTAAATATTTTGATTAACTGGAGGTGACAGACTTTGTATGAAGTATTTGTCACCTCCCTTTTTATATAATTAATATATGAAACTATTTAATAAACTTTTTTTTGTAAGTCTCTTTGCTTGGACTTTAATAGCTTGTAACACAGATATTATTCCGGATAATGGTTACATAGAGACTACACAGAGTGATGCTTCTACTTTTGTAATGCAGGGGTACGAAGATTCTAAAAAGGGATTCAATGTGTTTAATCCTGAAGGCTCTTCTCTTCCGTTTTATTTGAAAGAAAAGACTTTTTATGGTTCCCGTTTCTATTTCTTGGAGGATGGAAATACACGACTTGATGGCATGGCAGAGGCGCCTGAGCAGGGTACATGGAGTCATACGGCTGAGGTAATCGAAGGTAAATGTTATTGGGCGCGTTATGGTGAATATCGTGTATATAACTATATGAAATTGCGTGTGGCTTATATTGATGGCAACAATGTGGGAATAGAGTATGTTCTGACCGATCAGACATCAGTTGGACCCAATATTAATGCTAATGAAGCTTATTTGATAGATTTTCCTTCGGTACTTAATTTAGAGATGCCAGCAATTAATGAGGCTGATGGGATTTATCGCGAGCATTATGTGAACTATGCTGATCAATACATTATGAATTTGGCGACTTCTTGGAATACGGAACTTCGTCATTCCTCGTGGGTAGCTTTTCATTTTGATAAGCTAACTTCACAAGACAATGTAAAGCGTACTGATGCCTGGGATTGGGATTCTGCATACGACTTTGATACAATGGGAGGAGTAGAGGAAGCTAACCACAAAAGTGATGGTTTTGATAAAGGACATATTTGCGCTAGTGAAGATCGTGTATATTGTAAGGAAGCCAATGAACAGACTTTTCTTTATACGAATATATCACCGCAGATAGCTTCGTTTAATCAGAAATATTGGGTAGGACTGGAGCAGTTAGTGCAAAAGTGGGGACGTTCTACTATAGGTGGTATTTATGATAAGGTATATGTAACAAAGGGTGCCACTCTCAATAAATTGCTTACAGACTTTACAGGTACTGTGAAAGGTGGTGATGGTAAATATCCTGAAACAGATACTAATGGTAAGACTATTCATGGGTTGGTTTGTCCGGCATATTATTACATGGCTCTTCTGTCCGAAAAAGACGGTGTATATCATGCTATTGGCTTTTTGGTGCCTCATTCAGAAACCTTGCCACAAAAACCTACAGCTGATGACTTCAAGGTCTATGCGGTGAGTATTGACAAACTGGAGATGGAAACAGGAATTGATTTCTTCTGTAATCTAGTTGACAGTGTGGAAAATGCAATAGAAGCTGCCTATGATTTTAATGATTGGATTTGGTAAGAGTAATTTTTACGTCTGGTAGTGTTAAAGTGAAGTGCCCCCCAAAAGTTTTATGTCTAACTTTTGGGGAGCACTTCACTTTTGTGAGGCGTCTTTTTTTAGATTCCCCATTTTCATTGACGTCCAGACTTAAATCCCGAAGTCCCAACTATGCGTGCTTCCGGACAATCCATCTTCAATCTCCATACCAGTACTCGTAACTAATGCTATTGCCATTCCGTACGCGTATCTTTAGCTATACCGTGACAGCTCAGTCCACCTTTATAACAAATGCTACTGCGGTTACATCTCTGTAATACAGTGTGTTAATTCCATCTCTTCATAATGTTTCATATTTAGTTTCCTCATGATTCCTTCATTCCCTTTGGTGAAGGAAGTTTTTTATTGGTTTTATCCAATAAGTAATATCAAAATGACAAAATGTAAATCGTAATGCTTTAGGTTTTGTTCTTTCGTATCAAGATTTTTGTGATATAGAAAAATGCAAGGATTTCTTGTTTAGTGAATACAATATGATTTATAATAATGGGAGATGATATGTTTGAGAAGAGATATATTTATTATTTCATTCTTAATGATTACATAATGACTGTTTTTGTTGAAAAATGATTATCTTTCTCCGTCACTTGTTTCCTTCAAAATATAAAAATATTAGCTGCTTTTCGGAATGGCTACACCCTTTCCCAACGATGGTATCACCCTTTGGGGATGAAGGTGTAGCCCTACGGGGCAAAGGGTGTAGCTATTTTTCAAATTATATCGTCTGTTTGAGTGGAATAGATGATCCGTTTAGTCAGAATAGATGATGCAATTGTGCTGAATAGACCATCTGTAACATGCCAATAGATGATATAATTCTGATAAACTAAGGTTCTATTCTTCTGGAAGCGACTTTTAGTTAGAGTCTCTTGTTATCTATAATTGGCAAAAGTAGATATTATGAAGTTAAATCCTTTATTTTGTTATTTTATTGTCACATCAGCCTTATAGTAGTACTGCTTTATAGGTGATACAGCCATCTTAGTGGTTGTAGGTGCGTACCAAATAGAAACTGTGCGCTGGATTTCGTACAGGCAGGATGAAAACATTATCGATGTTTTCCATATTGTGAGTATTGTATGAGGCGATGATTTGTCCGCTGACGTTGATAAGCTCCACATGGGCAAGGGCGAGGTTTGTATTTCTGTTCCGATCATTTCTTTATTTTCATTTCCATCAGCACCGGATTATGGTCGCTGCACAGGTCCAGATCGGGCGAGTAGTAACGGTATCCTTGGATGCCGGGCGAATGGAATATGTAGTCGATGCGCAACAGGCGTTTGAAGTAGCGGTAGGTATACATGTAGCCGCGACCGCTGGTGCGGAAGCCGTCTTTGAGGACATCGGACAGTTCGGCGTAGGTGTAGGAGGATGGCAGGGAGTTGAAGTCACCGCAGGCCAGTATGGGGTAGGGGCTGGCAACTACCAGTTGGCGGATGCTGTCCGTTTGTTCGGCGCGTTTCACGAAGTTATCGTGCAGGGAAGTGATGGCGCCTTGCACGACTTCTGCTTCACGACGGGTGTCGTTACTGTTGGCAAGTCCACGTTCCCATTTCCGGCGGTTCTGGCTGACGCTGGTGGTCTGTAAGTGGTTGTTGAGCAGACGGACGGTGTCGCGTCCCAGGATAATGTCGCACTGCATGCTACAGTTGGCGCTTTGCTGGTAGGAAATGAACTGGGGATTGACGAGCGGGTAGCGGCTGAACACGGCGATAGGAAGTACTCCGCGGATAGAATCCTCGGTAGGGATCAAGGCGTAGCGCCAGTGGGAAAATACGTTACGGATGCTGTCCATCGGGAAGTATTTGTTGTCGCCACATTCCTGGAAGCAGAGGACGTCGACTTCCTGTTCTTTCATGTAGCGAGCGATTTCCTTGCAGGAGTAGCCTGTAATCTCTCCTCCGAAATTGCCAACGTTGTAGGTGGCTATTTTCAGGTATCCGTCGGCATAATTGCTGCTGTAGTGGCCTTCGGGAATCTTCTTGGTGAAGCTGAATTGGAAGATGGCAAGGATATATCCGTAGTTAAAAACTAATGCTACAAGGGGAACGAATGCCCAGCGCTTGCGGGCGAATGCCCAACAGATGGCGACTAACAGATTGCACAGCAATAGTGCGGGCAATGCTAATCCCAGTACGGGCATGTACCTTGAATTGACGGGGTCGAAGTTCCCGGAGAATGCAGCAATCATCGTGACAAGGGCCAATACGATGCTCAGGAGGACTGGAATGCTGCGGAATAAACTTTTGATTTCTGATTTTCCCATGTTGTGATAAAGCTACAAGCTACGAGTTACAAGCTATGAGGGGCTGCACTATCATACCGAAGGCATTTGTAACTCGTAGCTTGTAGCTCGTAGCTTATTTTATTACATTTACCGGTTTTCCGTCAATATATGCTTTTAAGTTGCTGATAAGAATATGTACCAGCCTTTGGCGGGCTTCAAAGTTGGCCCATGCGATGTGAGGGGTGATGAAGCAATTCCGGGCGGTGAGTAACGGATTGTCGGCACGGGGTGGTTCTTCGGAAAGAACATCCAGTCCGGCGGCGTAGATTATGCCGGCATTCAGGGCATTGGCAAGATCTTGTTCGTTGATGAGCGGACCGCGTCCGGTATTGATGAGGATGGAGGTGGGCTTCATCAAGGAGAGGCGGTTGGCGTTGACCAGTTCACGGGTACTGTCGTTCAGCGGGCAGTGCAGGCTGACGATGTCACATTCGTGGAACAATTGGTCGAGTTCCGCTTTACGGATTTCGGGAGGAAGTTGGAGGCGCGATTTGGAAGTGTAGGCCCATACCTTCATACCGAAGCCGATGGCTATACGGGCGGTGTTGTAGCCGGTCTGTCCCAGTCCTACGATACCGATTTTTTTTCCGAGCAGCTCAATGAGTGGAGTGTCGTAGAAGCAGAAGTCGGGATTCTTGCTCCAGTTTCCCTTGCTGACTTCTTCGGAATAATGGCGTACTTGCTGGGTGATGTTCAGGATATGGGCAAATACCATTTGTCCGACAGAGGGGGTACTGTATGCAGGGATATTGGTGATGATGATGCCGCGTTCGCGGGCGGCGTTGATGTCTACCACGTTGTAGCCTGTAGCCATCACGCCGATGTATTTCAGATCGGGCAGGGCAGCCATTGTCTCGCTGTTGATCACTACCTTATTGGTAAGGATGGCTTCTGCACCGGCAGCACGTTCAAGAACTTCGCCGGGAGCGGTGCGATCATAGATCGTGCACTCGCCTAACTCTTTCAGCTTATCCCAGCACAGATCACCGGGATTCGTGGTGTAACCGTCTAATACTACAATTCTCATTTTGTATATATTTAAAGTGAGTACGCAAATTTAGGGAAAAGATTTAGGATTATGCTTATAATGGTATATTTTGTTGTGGTCGGTGTGTTTGTTGGAAGAAGTAGTATGGGATATATTAAGTAAGGATTATTTCTTAAATTCATCCTCGCCCCATAATGCTTTCATGCGTTCTGCATGTTTCTGCTCGGCAGCATTGTCTTGTGCTTCCCAAAGGCGACGTTTTTTCAGTTCATCGGGCATGAATTGCTGTTTCACGAAATGACCTGGATAGTCATGGGAATACTTATAATTGTCTCCGTAACCTAATTGTTTCATTAATTTGGTAGGTGCATTACGCAGATGCAACGGAACGGGTAGATTGCCCGTTTCCCGTACAAGTTCCAAGGCATTGTTGATGGCCATGTAGGCAGAATTACTCTTCGGGCTTGTAGCAAGATAAATAGTAGCCTCTGCTAGTGGAATACGTCCTTCGGGCCAGCCCACTTTCATTACAGCATCAAAACAGGCATTGGCAATCAGCATAGCATTTGGATTTGCCAGTCCGATGTCTTCCGATGCGGAAATAACGAGTCGGCGGGCAATAAAGGCAGGATCTTCCCCGG
>OHQM01001130.1_pt1 | contig 11970 bp, 10 predicted proteins | sample 1577941 | NCBI WGS metagenome assembly OHQM01 (sample SAMEA3879604, study PRJEB24766) | human gut metagenome | biome: human-associated habitat; feature: feces | place: USA | collected 1985/1987
TTCTTTGGGGCTCCACCCCGTTTCTTTGGGCAAGACCAAAGAAATGGGGTGGAACTGGCAGCACAACCTAAAGTCCAGCAGGACAAAACGGCGAGTTCCGCCCAGCCAAAACCCACCCCCGGGCGGCGCTGGAACCCCGCCCCTACAACGGCAGCGGCCGCAAACAAAAAGCCGGGGAAGCCTTTCGGCTTCCCCGGAAACATCTCGTTCAGCTTACAGCAGCATGCCCGCAAAGCACTGGCACGCCAGATACATCACAGCGCCTATGCACACCGGCGCGAGAAATCCCGCCTTGCCGGAGTTCAAACGCTCCCAGATGGAGGTGAAGAGGAAGGCCATCGCCGTAAACAGCAGCCCGGCAATGACACCCAGACGCAGCGCCTCGCCCACGCCGGAGCACAGGCCCGCCGCCCAAGGCAGCAGCCAGAAGGACAGGAAAGCCAGCACCGCCGTCAGCGCCCAGTTGCGCTTCGGCACCTGCTTGCGCCCCAGATAGCACTCTATCACCAGCGCCGCGGCGCACACCGCGGCCAGGTTCGGGATGTCAATGAGCGGCAGTATCGCCTGCGGCATGAAGGTGCGCACAAGCAGCAGCACAAGGCAGACAGCGCCCACGACCCCGGCCAGTACAGTATTGAGCTTAAAAGTCACAGCTTTCATAGCTTTCTCCTTTCAGCCGTCTCAGCCCAACGTCAGGTCCACGTTGACCATGTTCTCAAAAGAGGCCCTGATGGCCGAGAGGATGTCGCCGTGGCTGTCGTTCAGGCTCATCGTGGCGGAGCTCGTGACGTCGGCCAGCATGGCCTTCTCCTCGTCCGTCAGCGCCGCATACTTCTCCGCGTCGCCCTCACCGCTGCTCGACTCCTTCAGGGGCCTGCCGTTGGCGTCGGAGCAGTACTTCGCAAACCACTCCTCCACCTCGTCAACCGTCTTGCCGACGAACAGCTGCTGGAATGCATCCATCTGCTCGCTCCAGGTGCCGGTACCCATAACGTAGGTCTCGCCCCTGTCGCGCTTCATCGCCCAGCCGGCGACCTCCTCGGTGAACTGCTCCTCCGTGTCCGGCGTCGTGCCGTCCACCACGGCGTCGTGGTTCGAGTCGTTGTTGTAGCCGCCCTGGCCGGGCCAGCCGCTGAAGTGCGGCATCTCCGCCCCGTCATAGTTCGGCGTCGCGTACTCAAGCTGGTCCACGTAAATGGCGAGTATCTTGCCCTCGCCGTCAAACACGACGTTGGCGAACACCTGGTTGATGCTGTATACCGGCGTGCCGGTGTCGTCGGAGCCGGGGCCCATGCGCACAGTGTTCGAAAGGCCGAAGCCCTGGTACGCCTCGGCAGCGACCTGGGCCTCCTGAGTCGGCCGAGGGGTGGCCTCCGGCTCGGGCTCGGAGCTGCCGCCGCCCGCGAGGGCGTTCTTGACGGCGTTGATTATGCCGTTGCTGGTATAGGTGGCGCCGGAGACGACGTCCACGTCCGGCGAGTTCGCCGCGACGATGGCCGCCGGGATCTGCTCAAGCGCGCCGCCCGCTATCTCGATGGTCTCGCTGTTGGAGATGACCTCGACGGCGGTGATGGTGTCGCCGTCCATGGTGACGGCCACGGTGATGGGGCCTATGAAGCCGTCGGCCGTGCCGGTGAGCGCACCGCTGCCGCCGCCCGCGCTGTCAAGCGCGTTCTTGACGGCGTTGATTATGCCGTTGCTGGTATAGGTCGCGCCGGAGACGATGTCCACATCCGGCGAGTTCGCCGCAACGATGGCCGCCGGGATCTGCTCAAGCGCAGTGCCGGCTATCTCAGGCGTCTCGCTGTTGGAGACTATCTCCACGGCGGTGATCTTGTCGCCATCCATGGTGACGGAGACGGTGATGGGACCGCCGAAGCCGTTGGCCGTACCGGTGAGCGGGCCGCCCGCCGCACCGGACTCCTGCACGTACTTGCTCGCCGCGTTCACGCAGGCGACGACGGCGGAGGAGCTGATGGTGGCGCCCGTCACGGCGTCGATGTTGCTGTTGACGGCCAGGTCGCCCTTGGAGTTCATAAGGCCCACGAGGAAGAAGAGATCGTCCTGCACTCCGAGGCCGAGGCCGTAGGTGTCGTGGATGTCGCGCACGGTGTAGCCCTTGACGACGCCCTCGTTGTCCACGGCGACGAGGAGCTTTATCTCATCCACGTAGCCGTTCGCGGTCATCGCCAGGACGTAGCCGCCCTCGCCCTTATAGACGTTCGTGATCTTGGAATCGGTGCCCTTGTACTCGATCTCCTCGAACTCACCGCCGCCGGGCAGGAGGTAGGAGATCATCTCGCCGAGCTCTTTCTCGGCGTTTGCCGCTGCTGTGCCTGCGAGGCCGGCGCCTGCCGCCGCGAGTATGACGGCGCAGGCCAGTATCACGGCGACGGGGACAAGTAGTTTCTTACTCATTTCCCGGCACCCCCTTTCACGCCGAAGCGCTTCACGGGCACGGCCTTGTCAAGCGCCCAGGCGCAGGCGTTCATGATGAGGATAGCGTAAGTCACGCCCTCCGGGAAGAGCCCGAAGTAGCGGAAGATGACGGTCAGCACGCCGCAGCCTACGCCGTAGACCAGCTGGGCCGCAGGCATGGCGGGGCTCGTGACGTAGTCGGTGGCCATGAAGATGGCGCCGAGCATGACGCCGCCGCCCATGACGCTGTAGAGCATCCAGAGCATGGGGTCGTCGCCCTTGCTGAACACCAGCGTGAGGACGGCCACCGCGCCTATGTACGCGGCGGGGATGCGCCAGCTGATGACCCTGCGGTAGAGCAGGTAAGCCAGGCCTATGAGCAGCGCCAGGGTGCAGACCTCGCCTATGCAGCCGCCGATCTTGCCGAGGAACATATCCAGGAGGCTCGCATCGGGCAGGGCCGGGCGGGCCATGGTCTGCAGCGGGGTGCTCGATGAGACGATGTCCACTGCTCCGAAGTTCAGGGCGGAGACGCTCTCGGTCGTGTACCTGGTGATGGTCGCGGGCCAGAAGAGCATTATGAGCGCCCTGCCGCCGAGGGCCGGGTTAAAGACGTTCTGGCCCAGGCCGCCGATGAGGCCCTTCACGACGATTATCGCAAAGGCGTCGCCCACGAGAACGACCCAGTAGGGGCAGCTCGCAGGCAGGGAGAAGGCCAGCAGCACGCCGGTGACAACAGCGGAAAGGTCGCCCACCGTGGGCTTTTTCCGCATGACAAGGTTCACCAGCAGCTCGGCCACAACGCAGCCCGCCGCCGAGATGACGGTCAGGACCAGGGCGCGCAGGCCGAAGAGCACGACCCCGGCTATGAGCGCGGGTACGAGGGCTATGAGCACGTCCAGCATGGTCCGCTGCGTCGTGTTGCCGCTGCGGATGTGGGGTGCGGAGGTCACGGTCAGGTTCATTACCTCTTTCCCTCCTTCAGCAGTTTCTTGCCCGCCTTGAAGGTCTCGACAAGGGGCAGGCGGCCGGGGCATACGTAGGCGCAGCAGCCGCACTCCATGCAGTCCTCAAGGTTGAGGCGCCCGAGTTCCTCCTTGTCGCCGCAGTTCACGTAGCGGTAGAGGTTCAGGGGCTGCAGGCCCATGGGGCAGGCGTCCATGCACTTGCCGCAGCGGATGCAGGCGGGGTCCTCCGCCGCAGGGGCGGGGTCGGTCAGGCAGAGCAGGGCGTTCGTGCCCTTGACTACGGGGACGGCCAGGTTCCCCTGCGCCACGCCCATCATCGGGCCGCCGCAGACGACCTTGCAGGTCTCCTCCTTCACGCCGCCGGCAAAGTCGAGCACCTGCTCTATGGGCGTGCCGACGCGGACTATGACGTTCTTCGGCTCATTCGCGCCCTCGCCGGTGACGGTGACGACCTTCTCCGTGATGGGCAGGCCCTCGTATACGGCGCGGCAGATGGAGTAGACAGTCGTAACGTTGAACAGCGCGCCGGTCCTCGCGCCGGGGGCGACTTCCTTGCCGGTGACGGCGAGGATGAGCTGCTTTTTCGCGCCCTGGGGATAGCGCGTGGGCAGCGCGCGGATCTCGATATCCTCCTGGCCCTCGGCCTTGGCGCGCAGGGCCTCGATGGCCTCGGGCTTGTTGTCCTCGACGGCGATGACGGTGTGCTTCGCGCCGATGACGTCGGCCAGTATCCGGGCGCCCAGGATGACCTTTTCAGGCCAGGTGCACATCACCATATCGTCGGAGGTGATGTAGGGCTCGCACTCGCAGGCGTTTATGAGCAGGGTCTCGGTTTTGCCCGCGGTGGAGAGTATCTTGGAATTCGTGGGGTAGGCCGCGCCGCCCATGCCGCAGATGCCCGCCTCGCGGACTATGGCGGCGAGCTCTGCGGGGCTCAGGCCCTTGTGGCTGGCGCGGGGCTTTATGGCGGGGTCGGGCGTGTCCTTGCCGTCGCTGTCGATAACGACGCAGACGGCCTGCCTGCCGCCGGGGATGGGCAGCTGCTCCACAGCCGCCACGGTGCCGGACACCGAGGCGTGCACCGGGGAACACACGCCCTCGCCGTCGCCTATCTTCTGACCCAGCTTCACCGTGTCGCCCACTTTGACCAGAGGGGAGCAGGGCGCGCCGATGTGCTGGGACATGGGTATGATCACCCTGGAAGGCGCCGGCATCGGGACAGGAGCTCCGCCCCGCGACAGCGCCTTGCCGTCGTTGGGATGGATTCCGCCCCTGAAAAGCTGCTTCATACTTTCACCTCTCTACTCTTATTTCACATTTTCACTCTTTTATATAGTCGGAAAAGCCCGGGCTGTACAGCAGCTGCCCGTCGGCCGCGACCCAGAGGGCCTCGGCCCCGAACTCGTCCAGCAGCGCCTGGCCCTCGTCCTGCGTCATGGTGAAGAGGCTGGTCGAGAGCGCGTCGGCAAGGCCGGAGTCCTCGCAGACCACCGTCACCGCGCGCCACAGCGTCGCGGGATACAGCGTCTCGGGATCTATGATATGGTGGTACTTCACGCCGTCCACATAGTAGTAGCGCTGGTAGTCCCCGCTCGTCACGACGGAGCCCTCGCTGGCCCAGAGCGTGTGGAGGTAGTCCTCCGCGCCCCCGTCGGGGTCCTGCACGCCCACGACCCAGGCCTCGCCGTCTGGCTTCGGCCCCGTGGCGCGCACGTTGCCGCCCACGCTCACCAGGTAGCCCGAGGGCAGCTCTTTGCAGACCTGCTCCGTCGCATAGCCCTTCGCGACCGCGCCGACGTCGAGTCTCGTCTCGGCGTCCGTGATCTGCACCGTGCCCTCCTCGGCGTCTATTATGACCGCGGAGAAATCACAGTGCTTCGCCGCCTCCAGGAGCGCGGCGGCATCGGGAAGCTCGCCTTCCTCCGAGTATTCGCCGGCCTCCCTCGCGCCGTGCCAGAGCTTCAGCACGCCGCCCATCGCGGCGTCGAGCTTTCCGCCCGTCTTTTCATACATCTCGCGGCAGAACAGCAGGAGGTCTATTATCCTCCCGTCCACCTCTACGGGCTCGCCGCCCGCCGCATCGTTTATCGTCTTTATGTTGTTTATGCCCTCGTAGTCGTTGTAGATGTCATAGAGCTCGTGATATTCCTTCAGCCCCGCCTTGACGCTCTCTGCGACGGCGGTGAACTCCTCCTCGCTTTCGGCGTAACCCACGACGGTGGTGAGCGTGTCGAAGAGGTCGAGGAAGGTGGCGGTGTATCTCGTGAGCTCCGGCGCCGCCGTCTCAGACGGCTGCCCCACGTCGATCACCTGAGTCGTGGAGCAGCCGGTGAGCATCAGCAGCGCCAGCGAGAGCGCCGCGAGGCGCGGCAGGAACCTCCCGCGCCGCGCCCGCGGTCTTCTCAGCCTGAGCATGGATTTACTTTATGACCGCGATGAAGTCAACGACGTTCATGGTGCAGCCGGAGGTGATGTCGGCGGAGGTCGGGTGGCCGTTCTCATCGACGGCGACGCCGGCTATGTCGGCCGGGGTCTTGCCGGTGGCGTAGGCGGCGAAGGACCAGGCCTGCTCATCCCACTCGGCCCCGATGGGGCTAGCCTTGCGCATGTCGTACGCATCGTCCAGGACGAGCTTGGAATCGTAGGAAGTGCCGACCTCGGAGGCGATCTCGCCCGCCGCGGTGACGGCTATCTTGGCCTGCACGCAGTCGAGGTAGCAGCTGGTGATGACGCCGGAGGCGTCGAGGGTGTAGGCGCCCACGGTGACGTCGGCCTGAGCGTTGCCGTCGCCGTCGGCGGAGGCGGCCTTGGAGCTGCTGGAGACGATGGCGTTGCAGTTCATGTACAGGGTGTCGTCCACGCCCGCGCCGAGGACCTTCGCGTTCGCAACGGCGTTCTCGACAGCGGTGAGGATCTCGGCTATGTTCATGGTGCAGCCGGTGGTGATGTCGGCGTCGGTGGGCTTGCCGCCGTCGTCGATGGCTATGCCCTTGACCTCGTCGAGGGTCTTGCCGGTGACGTAGTCGGCCAGGAAGTTGGCCTGCTCATCCCACTCCGCGCCGATGGGGCTAGCCTTGCGCATGTCGTAGGCGTCGTCCAGGACGATCTTGGAATCGAACGCGGTGTCCGCGGCGGTGAGTATCTCGCCCGTGGCGGAGACGGCTATCTTGGTCTGCACACAGTCGATAAGGCAGTCTTTGATGACGCCGTCGCCGTCAACGAGGACGGCAGCGAAGGTGGTGTCGGCCTGGGCCAGGCCGTCGGCGTCGGCGGAGGCGGCCTTGGAGCTGGAGGAGACGACGGAGACTATGGCAAGGCCGGTCTTCAGCTGGCCCTCGGGCAGCGGGGTGTCGTCAACGACGGGGGCCGCGGTCTCGGCGGGCTCGGGGGTGTTCTCGGGGGCCTCGGTGGCGGCGGGGGTCTCCTCGGCCTCGTCTTCGCCGCCCATGTTGACTATGATGGTAGTCTGTCCGCAGCCGGCCATCAGGCCGACGCACAGTATCGCGGCGAGGAGAATCGCAAGCAGTTTCTTCATTTTCCTACCTCCTGAATATGGATGGTTTTTATATCTGTTCGCCCCTCTCTTTTTTGGGACGCAAACAGCTTTTGAGGGCGGTATTAGTCAAAGAAATAACAATGTTGAGTACAAACCGACAGCGGGGATAAAAAGTGTATAATAAGCCACTCCCCGCACCGGGTCGTTTTCAAATTGTCAAACATACCACAATTACCCCTTTACTATACCGGAAAATGGCGCTCATGTAAAGAGGAAAGCCGCATTTCCCCTCCCGGGGGGCGTGAAAAAAGGGCGAAAGCGGAGAGGGGGCCTTGCAAAACCGGCCTGCCGGGAGCTATACTTTTGTAAAAAAAGGAGGTGCGCCATGCTCAAAACGGTCACGCCCGGCGAGGCTCTCAGTATACTGTATTCGGCCTTCGGCGCCCGCAGGACGGAGGCTGAGGCCTGCCCGCTCGCGCTTGCCAGGGGCCGGGTGCTGGCGGAGGACGTGGAGGCCGCGGAATTCGTCCCGGGCTTCGACCGCTCCTCGGTGGACGGCTACGCCCTGGCGGCGGCGGACACTTTCGGCTGCGGCGAGGCCAGCCCCGCCCTGCTGCGCCTGGCCGGCCGGGTGGAGATGGGCAGGGCGCCCGACTTTGCCCTCAGCCCGGGCGAGTGCGCCGAGATACCCACGGGCGGGCGGCTGCCAGAAGGGGCGGACGCCGTCGTCATGCTTGAGCACGCGGAGGACTACGGCAGCGGGCTTGTCGGCATCCTCAAGGGCGCCGCGCCCGGCGCGGGCGTGGTGTTCCGCGGCGACGACCTGAAACCCGGCCAGGCCGTCCTGCGCGCGGGGCGGCGGCTGAGGCCCATGGACATAGGCGCACTGGCGGCCATGGGCGCGGCGGAGCCGAGGGTGAGGAAAAAACCCCGCGCCGCCGTCCTGAGCACGGGTGACGAGCTGGTGCCGCCGGAGCTCACGCCCGGCCCCGGCCAGGTGCGGGACGTGAACGGCCCCATGCTCTGCGCGCTGCTGGAGGCGCTGGGAGCGGAGGCGGCCTTCCTCGGCATAGTCCGGGACGAGGAGGCGGAGCTGGAGCGGGCTGTCCTGGCCGCGGCGGAGGGGTACGACCTCGTGCTTGTCTCCGGCGGCAGTTCAGCCGGGGAGCGGGACGCCGTGGCCCGCGTCATCGGGAAAAACGGGCGGCTGCTTTTCCACGGCCTGGCGATGCGCCCGGGCAAGCCCGCGATGCTGGGCGAGGTGCACAGCGTGCCTGTCCTGGGCCTGCCCGGACACCCTGCGGCGGCATATCTCACGGCAAAGCTCCTGGCCGGAGCGCTGCTGCGCTCCCTGCTGGGCCAGCCGGCGGAGCCGAGGCCAGTCCCCGCACGGCTGACGGAGCCCCTTCCGGCGAACGACGGGCGGGAGCTGCACTGCGGCGTGCGCCTCTCCCGCGAGGGCGGAGAGCTCTACGCCGAGCCTGTGCGCACAAAATCTGGGCTAATAAGCGCCCTCGCGGCCTCGGACGGCGTGCTGCGCGTCCCGCGCGACTGCGAGGGCCTGCCCAGGGGCGCGCTGGTGGAAGTTGAGCTGGAGGAGTTTTGAATGGGCTTTCAATATCTCACGAACACGCCCCTGGACGAGGCCCGCGCGGCCTATCTGGCCCGGCTGCGGGAAAACGGCCTCGCCCCGGAGCCGGAGCGCGTCCGCGTGCAGGACGCGGCGGGCCGGGTGAGCTATAAGGCGGTCTACGCGCGCATCTGCGCGCCGCACTACCACGCCTGCGCCATGGACGGGGCCGCCGTCGCGGCTGCCTCCACCTTCGGGGCGACGGAGACGACGCCGGTGGAGCTGCCCGAGGGAGCCTGCGTCCCCGTGGACACGGGCGACCCCCTGCCCCCGGGCTGCGACGCCGTCATAATGGCCGAGGAGATAGAGCCCCTGCCGGGCGGCGGCATCCGCCTGCGGGAGGCGGCCGCACCCTGGCAGCACGTGAGGCAGATAGGCGAGGACATCTGCGCCGGGGAGATGATCCTCCCCTCGCGCACGGAGATGGGCCCCTCGGCCCTGGGCGCGATGCTCGCGGCGGGCGTGCTGGAGTGCGAGGTCTGCCGCCGTCCCGTCGTCGGCATCATCCCGACGGGCGACGAGCTGGTGCCTCCATGCGAGGCCCCCGGAGAGGGTGAGGTCGTGGAGTTCAACTCCAGCATCTTCGCCGCCATGCTCCGGGGCTGGGGCGCGCTGCCGCGCTGCTACGGCATAGTCCCGGACGAGCCCGCCGCAGTTTCTGCCGCTCTGGAGAGGGCGCTCTCGGAGTGCGACGCCGTCATCCTCGGCGCGGGCTCCTCCGCGGGCAGGGACGACCTGAGCGCCGCGGCCATAGCCTCGGCGGGCGAGGTGCTCTTCCACGGCCTGGCCATCCGGCCCGGCAAGCCCGCCATATTGGGCCTGCGGGGAAAGCAGCCCATCCTCGGGCTGCCCGGCTATCCCGTCTCGGCCATCATCGTCCTTGAAGAGCTCATGCGCCCGGTGCTGGGACTCTACACCGGCATAGTCCCCGGCGGCGAGGCGCGGCAGGCGGAGGCCCGCCTGGGCCGCGGCATAGTCTCCGGCCTCAAGTACCGGGAATACGTCCGCCTGCGGCTGGGCGGCGCGGGGCAGGGCCTAGTGGCCTCGCCTCTGGACAGGGGCGCAGGGGTGGTGAGCTCCTTCATGCGCGCGGACGCCATGCTTGAGATACCGCAGGGCGTCGAGGGCCTTGAGGCAGGGTCAAAGGTGAGCGTCCGCCTGCTCCGGCCCCTCGCGGAGCTCGAGGGCGGCCTCGTCGTCACGGGCAGCCACGACCCGCTGCTGGACGAGCTGGCGGACCTCCTGCGCCTCGCGGAGCCGCCGCTGCGCATGTCCTCAAGCCACGTCGGCTCCATGGGCGGGCTCATGGCCGTGCGCCGGGGCGAGTGCCACGCCGCGGGCACACACCTGCTCGACGAGGCCACCGGCGGCTATAACGAGAGCTATATCGAGCGCCTCTTCCCCTCGGGCGGAGTGCGCCTCGTCGAGTGCGTGGGCCGGACGCAGGGCCTCATGCTCGCCCCGGGCAACCCCCTCGGCCTGCGCGGCTTTGCCGACATCGCCCGTCCCGGCCTGCGCTACGTAAACCGGCAGAAGGGCTCCGGCACGCGCATCCTGGCGGACTACCTCTGCCGCCGCGAGGGCGTGGAGAGCGCCGCCGTCTACGGCTACGGCCGCGAGGAGCCGACGCACACGGCCGTGGCGGCGCAGATAGCCTCGGGCTCGGCGGACGCGGGCATGGGCATATACTCGGCGTCGCGGCTCTACGGACTGGACTTCCTGCCCGTCTGCACGGAGCAGTACGACCTGCTCATACCCGATCCCGCCTGGGACAGCGGAGCGGTCCGCCGCCTGCTGGAGGCCCTGGCCTCGCCGGAGTTCCGCGAGAGGCTGGAGCGCCTGGGCGGCTACACGCTGGAGCGGCCCGGCCGCGTCCGGCGGCATTTCTGACTTGGAGGGACAGCTGTGATGGATCTGAAAGGCAAACCCTTTTACCTGAGCGCAGACGAGGAGCGCTGGGTGCTGGGTGCTGGACGCCCTCGCCTCGATGGACGAGCGTGAGAAGACCGGCCAGCTATTCTGCGTCATGGGCGGGGACTACCCGCTCGATGAGCTGCGCGCCCTCGTGAGTGACGAGGGCATAGGCGCGGTGCTCTACCGCCCCTGCCCCAAGGCGGAGCTGGCGGAGAAGCTTGCCGCCATAGACGCCGCGGCGCGCATCCCCCTCCTCCACGCCGCGAACCTCGAAGAGGGCGGCGCGGGCGGAATTTCGGACGGGACCTATTTTGCAAACCAGCTCGGCGTCGCCGCAGCGGACGACGAGGCCTGCGCGCGCCGTTTCGCCGAGGTCTGCGCCGCCGAGGGCCTCGCAGCGGGCATAAACTGGACCTTCTCCCCCGTCGTGGACATAGACATGAACTTCCGCAGCCCCATCACCAACACCCGCACCTTCGGCTCCGAGCCCGAAAGGGTGCTCAAAAATGCGCAGCCCTTTCTCGACGCCGCCCAGGACTCGGGCCTCATAGCCTGCTGCAAGCACTTCCCCGGCGACGGCGTAGACTTCCGAGACCAGCACCTGCATCCGAGCTACAACAGCCTCACGGCGGAAGAGTGGCGCGAGACTTACGGGAAGATCTACAAGGCCCTCATAGACCGGGGCCTGCTGTCCGTCATGGTGGGCCACATCTGCCAGCCGGCGCTCTCCATGTAGAAAAACCCGGCGCTGGGCTTTTCCGACGTCCTGCCCGCCTCCCTCAGCCGCGAGCTGCTGACGGGGGTCCTGCGCGGGGAGCTGGGCTTCAACGGCCTCATCACGACGGACGCGACCATCATGGGCGGCTTCTGCCAGGCCATGGAACGCCGCCGGGCCATCCCCTCGGCCATCGCCGCGGGCGCTGACATAGCAAAGATCGTCGAGGAAAGGCTGGGCCTGCCCACGGAGCTCTGCGAGCCCCTCGCGGACGAGCTGCACGGCCCCGCCTCCCTGCCGGAGGACCGCCTCACGCTGGTGGTGGCAAACCTCCCCACAGCCAGCAACCAGACCGCCGTGCGCATAAACTGGAGCCGCAAGCACGCCCTGGACGACCCGCGCTTCATAAATGAGGAGCCGGCGGCGATGATCTCCGTCGCGAACCCCTACCACCTCCAGGACGCGCCGCGGATAAGGACATACATAAACGCCTACACCCCCATAGCCCCCGCCCTTGAGGCCGGACATCCTCGCAGGCCGCCTCGCCCCCACAGGCAAGAGCCCCGTGGACCCCTTCTGCGGCCTGCCCGACGCCCGGCTCTGAGCCGCGGCAAATAAATTAGTTAGGTACCTTGACATCTGCGCCGAGAGGTGGTATATTGCAGATAGCAAGGTACCTGACTATTTATTTGGAGGTATAGCCATGAGCATAGAAAACGAATATGAGGACCGCTGCCCCGGCTGCCCGCGAGCATGCCCTCAGGAAGCGCCCGGCTGCCCGCGCGGCGAGGCCTGGGCGGCCTCCCTGTCCGGGGAGGAGGGGGAGCGG
>OHQM01001133.1_pt1 | contig 11945 bp, 7 predicted proteins | sample 1577941 | NCBI WGS metagenome assembly OHQM01 (sample SAMEA3879604, study PRJEB24766) | human gut metagenome | biome: human-associated habitat; feature: feces | place: USA | collected 1985/1987
CGGCCGCTTTTCGCAGTATTCTGATAACCGTAGACCACGTCCATGGCCACCGGTGATTCCACGGTTTCCTCCTTGGCAGCCGTGCTGTCCGTCCCCAAGGCCTGGGCTCCCAGGGACTGGACCGTGACAGACGCTGCCAGCATTAAGCCAAAAAGGGTGCTTTTCAGCGCCCTTTTTATTTTCTCTGGAAATATCCGCATGTTACACTTCCTCATCCTATATTCTCCGTTCAAGTCAGCTAATGGTTCCAAAATTCTCTTTATTGATGTCAAAATTCACCTGAAGTTTTACCGTGAACACGGTGCCGTTCAAATCACTCTTCACCGTGATGGTTCCGCCATGCATGTCTACAATGTTTTTTACGATGGCAAGTCCCAGACCGGTTCCTCCGGTATGGGTGGAGCTAGCAAGGTGGTAATGCGCGGTACAAAATCTATCGAACAAAGCAGTAATGCGCTTTATGTAATCGATGGTATCCCGATGTACAACTTCGGCAGTGGTGGTTCTACCGAAAACGGCTCACAAGGAGCAACGGAAAGCATTGCCGACCTTAACCCTGATGATATTGAAAGTCTTTCCGTACTGACTGGTGCAGCCGCCGCGGCTCTTTATGGCAGTAATGCCGCCAACGGAGCCATCGTTATCACTACCAAACGCGGAAAAGTGGGCAAAATGCAAGCTACCCTATCCAGTAATACCGAATTTGTCAAACCATTTGTGCTACCTCGTTTCCAAAACCGCTACGGAACGGGAAACATGGGAAAAACGGACGGCTCTACCACGCTAAGCTGGGGACCGTTGCTGAACGATGCATCCCGTAAAGGATATGAGCCACGTGATTTTTTCGACACCGGTATCACTTACACCAATTCCGTCACACTATCTACGGGAACGGATAAAAACCAGACATTCTTCTCGGTAGCAGCGGTAAACTCCGACGGGATTATTCCCAATAACAGGTACAATCGTTTCAACTTCACTTTCCGAAATACAACAAATTTCCTAAACGATAAGCTGAAACTTGACGTAGGAGCAAACTATATCATCCAAAACGATCGCAACATGACCAATCAGGGAGCTTATTCCAACCCGATAGTTCCAGTTTATCTGTTTCCGCGCGGTGACGATTTCAGCCTGATAAAAGCATTCGAGCGTTGGGACCCCGCACGTAAAATCAAAACCATGTACTGGCCACAGGGCGAGGGTGACCTTCGTATGCAGAATCCATACTGGATTGCATACCGCAACTTACGCACCAATTACAAGAAACGTTACATGCTCTCCGCTTCTCTAAGCTACGACGTAACCGACTGGTTCAACGTATCCGGGCGCGTACGAGTGGATAATTCCAATACTAAATACGAGGAAAAACTCTACGCCAGTTCCAACCCTACACTAACCGAAGGTAGTACACAAGGATTCTATGCCATATCCAAACCGGACGAAACACAGATATATGCCGACGTGCTGGCAAATATCAATAAGCGTTTCGGCAACTATTCCCTTGTAGTCAATGTCGGAGCAAGTATTGTGGATAATAAATACGATGAGCTGAGCTACCGCGGTCCGATACGCGCCAACGGTATTCCAAATGTTTTTAATGTGTTTGACCTCGACAACACGCAAAAGAAAGCGCGCCAAGACGAATGGGAAGAGCAGACACAGTCTGTTTTTGCCAGTGCCGAACTCGGCTGGAAAAGTATGCTTTATCTTACACTCACCGGACGCAACGACTGGGCTTCACAACTGGCCAATTCCTCAACCTCATCATTCTTCTACCCATCAGTGGGAATTTCTGCACTCATCTCTGAAATGATGAAACTACCTGAGTGGGTTGACTTCCTGAAAGTACGCGGCTCGTTTAGTTCTGTTGGTATGCCTTACCCACGCAACCTGACATCGCCTACCTATGAATACGATGAAACCACCCAAACATGGAAGCCAAAGACGCATTATCCCATCGGAGACCTCAAACCCGAACGTACCAATTCATGGGAGGTCGGGCTTGACATGCGTTTGTTCAAGGATTTCAGCCTGGGCTTATCATGGTATCTCGCCAATACGTTCAACCAGACCTTCGACCCGAAAATCTCCGTATCCTCCGGTTACACCACTATATATTTGCAAACAGGTTACGTACGTAATAAAGGAATCGAACTCTCCCTCGGTTACGGGCACACATGGAAAAAAGACCTTCGTTGGCAAACCAACTTCACACTGAGTCACAACAAAAATAAAATCATCGAACTGGTGAAGAGCTACATACATCCCGAAACCGGTGAAATCATCAATAAAGACCGCCTGGATGTAGGCGGACTCGGTAAAGCGCGTTTTATTCTGAAACCGGGTGGTACGTTGGGCGACCTTTATACACAGGCTGATCTGAAACGTGATAACAATGGAATGGTCGAGATCTCCCCCTCCGGAACCATAACGACAGAAAGTAATCTGCCCGACATCAAGCTCGGGAGCGTCTTTCCTAAATGCAATCTGGCATGGAGCAACCAATTCTCCTGGAACGGTTTCAGCGTCAGTGCATTGTTTACAGCACGCATAGGTGGCATCGTCTATTCAGCTACGGAAGCGGCAATGGACCAGTATGGTGTATCTGAAGTTTCAGCCCTTGCCCGCGACAATGGCGGAGTACTGATAAACGGACGTAATATGATCGCCCCGCAGACCTATTACACTGCCATCGGTTCCCAGTTGGGATTGCCACAATATTACACCTACAGCGCCACCAACGTACGCCTGCAAGAAGCAAGCATAGGCTACACACTTCCGCGTAAATGGCTACACAATGTATGTGATATCCAAGTATCCGTTGTGGGACGTAACCTTTGGATGATTTACAACAAAGCTCCTTTCGATCCCGAAGCCGTTGCCACAACAGGCAACTACTACCAGGGAATCGACTTTTTTATGCTGCCGAGTACACGCAACGTCGGCTTGAATGTGAAAATCAACTTTTAACGGATAAAAAACAAAAGATATTATGAAACATACAACGTCTATCTTAAAGTTGTTCTCACTTGCACTGCTACTTGTCACCGGAGCTGCCTGTACGGACAATTTCGATAAAATCAACCGGAAAGACTATCAAGTGGACAAGGAAGAATTGGGGCGCGAAGGCTACAACGTCGGTGCAAGTCTCAAAGGCTTGCAAGGGTTAGTAATCCCCACAGAAGAACATCTCTATCAATTTATAGAGCCACTCGCCGCAGGCGCATTTGCCGGTTACTTCAGCACCACGACGGAATGGACAGCCAAATTCGAAACCTACAACCCGCCTATTGACTGGCAGGAAGCGCCTTTCTCTGACATCATGACGCGTACCTACCCGTTTTATCGCGACTTACTCCAAGAAACGGAAGACCCCGTAGCACTCGCGTTGGGTAAACTGTTACGTATCATCATCATGCATCGAGTGACGGATATGTACGGTCCTATCCCTTACTCCAAAATCATCTCCAAGACGGGGGACGCTTCCCTCACCGTACCTTACGATTCACAGGAAGATGTATACAAACAGATGCTCAAGGAACTTGACGAAGTAGCCGCCACTCTCAAAGATAACCTCAGCCTGAGCGCCGAAGCCTATCGCAAATACGACGACGTGTATCAGGGAGACCTCTCCAAATGGTTAAAATTCACCAACTCGCTGAAGCTGCGCATGGCAATGCGCATGACCTACGTACCGGAGATGCAGGCGGAAGTTCGACGGATAGCCGAAGAAGCCGTCACATCGGGGGTTCTTACAGCAAATACAGACAATGCCTTCCTGAAAGTGGAAGAAAACCGTCCCGCCATGATATTCAACGACTGGAACGATTCCCGTATAGGAGCCGACATCATCTCATACATGAATGGCTATAAAGACCCGCGACGTGAGAAAATGTTTACTACGGTAGATGTGTACGATGAATGTTGGAATCTTGTTAAGGGCTGGGTAGGCATTCGTATCGGTATCGACGCAACCAACAAGGATTACATAATCACGGCATTGAGCAATTACCTAACTACCAAGACCGATCCCATAATGTGGATGAATGCTGCCGAAATCACTTTTCTGCGCGCCGAAGGTGCCCTGCGCGGCTGGAATATGGGAGGTGAGGCCAAAGACCTGTATAACCAGGCCATCGCCCTTTCTTTTGAACAGTGGGGAGTAACAGAAGCTAACACTTATGCTGCAAATACCACTGACATGCCGCTAATCTACACAGATGCATTATACTATATGTACGATGACACTGCAGGCCCCCGCAGCACCATTACCATTGCCTGGGAGGATGGCGCTGAAAACTTTGAGCGCAATCTCGAACGTATCATTACCCAAAAGTGGATTGCCAACTTCCCGTTAGGAGTCGAGTCCTGGAGCGAATTCCGTCGCACAGGATATCCAAAACTGATACCGGTGGTAGAGAACAAAAGTGGTGGCATTATCGACACCAACCACATGATACGCCGTTTGTGGTATCCGCCTACCGAATACGCCGAGAATGCGGATAACATTAATCTGGCAATAGGTTTGCTGGGAGGACCGGACAACGGAGGTACGCGCTTGTGGTGGGACGAAAAGCCATTCCAATAACAATTAGAACTAACATTATATATACTAAAAAGATATGAAAATTTCAATTAAAAAACTGTATACCGGATTACTCTTGCTGTTAGTCATTGTAATGACTGCATCATGTAGCGACTGGAACGAACCGACGCCTGTGGATATCAACCCTCAACACGTCAAGGAACAGAATTCCGAACTTTGGGCACGTTATATGGAGGTACTACGCATTTACAAGCAAGAACACCCGCACTATATAGCCTACGGTAACTTTGACAATGGAGCCGAACAGCCCGTGAACGAAGGGAATTATCTTCGCTCACTACCCGATTCACTGGACATTGTCACTTTAGCCAATCCGGAAAACATAACCGCTTATGACCGTGAGGATATCCTCATATTGCAAGAGAAAAGCATACGAGTACTCTATCTCGTGGATTATGTCGCAAAGATGGCCGATCTCACCGATGTATCCGCATTGGGTACATGGCTGGACAAGGCTGTGGCTGCCGCCACTGAGTTGAAGCTGGACGGATTCGCTTTCAACGGATTGCCAAGTTATGGCGGAAGTGCCGCCGAACAGGCTGCGCGCAAAGAAGCCGCACAACTTATTGTCTCCAAACTATCGACCGCCGGTAAAACACTCGTATTTGAGGGCGATCCTGCCTTTGTGGATGCTGGCGACCTAGATAAACTAAACTACGTAGTATTGAATACTGCCGGCATAGAGAGCGCCGTGAACTTGAAAATACAAGTAAAGAACGTACTGGAAACTTATGGTACGCTGTTGCCCAAAGAAAAACTGTTACTGGCAGCCAAAACAGGTTTCACTTTGATAGACGAGGAAAATATGAAGCAAGACGCAGTGTCGGACATGACCGACCGGGTAGTGTCCCTCGGACCTTTGGGTGGACTGGCTATATACGCTTTGGGTGATGGATATTATCAAGCTAATATGAATTACCGGACATGCCGGGCGGCCATACAGTTGATGAATCCATCGAAGTGAAGCTACTAACGGTAACTACAAATCATTTTATTATCTACGTAAATACTCTAAATTTTATTTTTTATGAATAACTCATTAAAATATTTCGCTTTTTCAATGTTGCTGGTGGCAATGGCGGGATGCGTGGAAGACAGCATTACACAAGCCGTAGGTATACTACCGGACGAAACATCGATGAACAGCGTAGGAGGTCAGTTGTATAGTATAAAAACTTTCTCCAACGAGATAACCATCGATATGTATGAAGGTGACAAGGCGACTACCGACATAATAAGCTATGCACTGACAAAGCCCGCGACAGCGGCTGTTACGGTAAAAGTCGTTCCCGATCTGACGCTTGTGTCGGAATATAACAAAAAAAGTGATGTTACAATGTTTCCATTTCCCACCACTAATGTAATGATCGGAGAAGACGGCGTGCTCACCGTGCCTGCCGGAAAGACAGTATCCGGTAGTATTGGCATTGCTCTTTCTTCCGAAGGACTGGAATCGGAAAAAAACTATCTGCTGGCAATCGCTTTGGCGCAAAAACCTGCCGAAGTAGAAGATCAAACCGCTAAACAAGTCATTTATTACAAAGTAAGTTTCCAGAAGAAAAAGACTACATTTGAGCAGTACGGTCAGTTGATAGAAATTCCCAAGGACTTTGTACCCGGTGTGATATCAGTACTCTACGTAAATACGGAAGCATATAATCCTCTGATTGCCAGCGCATGGGGTTTTCAGAATTATCAAGAACAAAAAAATTATAATATCGGGAATATAGTCAACCTGAAAAGAGCGTTGATAGGATACGATGCTTCCAGTAGGCGTGCTTTACTCGAACCGGGAAAGGATCTGGCCTATGTATTGGAACATAGAAACAAATATATCCGCCTCCTTCAGGATTATAATCGCAAAGTATGTCTTTGCATTGAGAATGGTGGCAAGGGCATAGGCTTCTGTAATATGAACGATGCACAGATAGCAGACTTTGTCCGCCAAGTGAAAGATATAGTGAACAGCTATTACTTGGATGGCGTAAATCTTTGGGACGACGATAGCAAATACGGCAAAGCTGGAATGCCGGAAATGAACACCACTTCATATCCCCGGCTAATCAAGGCGCTACATGAAGCCATGCCCGACAAGCTGCTGACGCTGGTGGATAAAGGCGATGCTACGGAATATTTCTATGACGTAGCCAAGTGTGGAAACATAGAGGTAGGCAAATACATCGATTATGCATGGCATGGCTACTTCTCACTTAATGAAGAATTGCAAATCATCAATCCCAATGCGGATGGCAGCCCTCAGCAATATAGCAAATATGCACGCAGACTTATTGCCGGATTGGACGAGAACCGTTATGGAAGTGTAACCGTAGTTCGCAATGACAATAATTACTCTTTCAGGGATAATTCGATGGTAAACCTCAAAAAATGGGCAGAAGAAGGAAAGAAAAAAAGTGATCTTCTGGTTTTTGGTACCGATCTTATTGGAAATGAATATCAAGAGAGAGAAAATTCGCAAGTTTTTACGTTGGGAGACTATACTACTTCTTTCATAAATTCACGTTCGTATAATGCATTTCCTTTAGACCCAAAAGTGGGACAAGCTGTTGATAATGGATATCACAAAGATTGGTAAATACGGATTAAAGACCAACTAGTCTATATTGTTTAACCATTTAAATGAAAATCACATGAAAACAGAAAATATTCATTGGGGCATTCTTCCATCCGCCTCTTTCATAAGTATGTTCGCAACCTTCCTGCTATCAGTAACGGCATGCGACAACAAAGATTACAGCAAGGACTCTCCTTTCGAGAATGCCGTGTATATAGATGCGGCAAAGGTGAAAGACGTAGCCAATTTCACCTTCAATAATACCAAAGAAACCGGACAACTTGTACTATCTGCCGAACTGGCATATCCTATAGAACAGGACGTGGATGTTACCTTCAAGGTAGATCCCTCTCTGATAAGTTTATATAACGCCCGTTTGGGTACTGACTACCCCGTACTGGATACCAAATATTACAAGTTCGCAAAACAGAATGTCGTCATTCCCAAAGGGGAAGTAAACTCAAAAACAGACACTATCAGCTTTTCCGGTCTCACTGACCTCACCATCGATGCCGGATATTTGTTACCCGTCACCATCGAACAGGCATCGGGCGGAATAGGCACACTGAACGGTTCTAAAACCATTTGCTACGTCGTACGCCGTTCCAGTGCCATCACCGTAGCCGTCAGCCTGACGGACAACTACTTCAGCGTACCCGGCTTTGATGCCGGAAGCCCCACAGCCAATGTAGTAAATAATATGACGCAACTTACTTTTGAAGCTATCATTCGCATCAACAAGTTCATCATGACCGAAGACATCTCCACCATCATGGGCATCGAACAATATTGTCTCTTCCGCTTGGGTGATTCCGGTTTCCCACGGCAGCAACTGCAATTTTCCGCCAACGAAATCAAGTTTCCTAAGGCTGACGAGGGCAAGCCTCTACAACCCGGTGAGTGGTATCACGTAGCTGTAACCTACGACACAGAGGCTAAAACCGCAGCCATCTATGTGGACGGTAAGCTGCAAAGCAATATCGAAGACTACGGCAACGGTGAACCCATCAATCTAGGTAAACAGGTCGCAGGTAAGGGCTACCATTTCGAAATAGGTCACTCCTATGGCATTGATCCTGTCACTCTTGTGCGCATGCTCAACGGTGAAATCTGCGAAGTACGCATTTGGAACGTGGTACGTACGCAAGAAGAAATCTACAAGAATATGTACGACGTTGATCCCCAAACGCCCGGATTGTGCGCATACTGGAAATTCAACGATGGTAAAGGTCACAATACTGCGAAAGATTTTACAGGTAACGGAAACGATGCAGTAGCTTACGCAAACGCTGTATGGCCGGACGGTATCGAAGTACCGCAGAAGAATAAAAAATGAAACAGATGTTCTGTAAAGTTCTCACTTTTAACCTTTAACAGTATAAAGTTGAATATGTCCAAATATACCTTTCAAACACGGATTACACGGGACATCACGGATAAGTTTAAAAAGAAATGTGTAATCCGTGCCATCCTTGCTTGAATTGTATTATTAATGCGAATCAGGAGTTGAATTTGGTTCATTATTGCACCGATATGAACATAATTCAACTCCTGATTCGCATTAATAATTATTTTTTTCGATAAAGTAAAGCTAGTGCGAATCATTCATTTATCAAAATAACCCTTCACCAAGTTTGCAAATTCACTTTTTTATAGTCGATTTGCATAAACAAACTCAATATGATAGAAAGAATATTAAGAACCAGTATTGAGGTTTCAGGATGTATGACTACAACTAATTTGAGTAATGCTTTAGGTTGTCAGTTTAAGAACATGACACACAAAGATAGTGATACATCTTCCGATAAAGAGTATTATAAGAAGAAGCAAACAACAATAACATCACATTCTATTTTTTCGTCTTCATTTATACCCAAATCTTAAATGGGTGTCAAAAGGCAGGCTAACAAAAAAATATAACATTTTCTCTTTTTTCATCAATACTATTGCTTATCTTTGTATTTATGTAGAATACAGATAACAAATGAAAGCATGATAATTGTTCCTATCTATGGTTTCATAAATATAGTTCTGTTCTATATTTATTGATGATTTATATGTAAGTTTCAATTTTATAAGAAGCAAAATATGATTAAAAAAATTTCTAAAATAAAAGATTTTGCAGTCTTCAAGGACTTTGAATGGGACAAATCTGTCCTAGATAAGAATGAACGTCCAATCACTTTTGGAGATATCAATATAATCTATGGACGTAACTATTCGGGGAAGACCACTCTTTCTCGAATAGTACGTTCTTTAGAGACAAAAACTCTCTCGGAAAAATATGGAAATGGCACATTTCAGGTAGAATTAGAGAGTGGAATAACTATTGGGCAAGAAGAGTTAGAGTCTTTTACCCAACCAATTCGTGTCTTTAATGAAGACTTTGTTCGAGACAAACTTCTCTTCATAAATAGTCCTGAAGATGGTGTAAAGCCATTTGCTGTACTTGGCGACAATGCAGAGATCGAGCGTGAAATACAGCAGTATCAAGAACAACTTGGAGTATCTACAGAGGGAGAAGAGACCAACTTGTACCTTGAGCAGAAAAATGCAAGGATAGCATATACCACTGCTAATGAAACATATAAAAGAGAGCTGCTATCGTTAGATAAGAGGTTGTCAGAAAAGGCTACAGATAGAAAACATGGTATAAAGTATCTGTCAAATATATATGGCGACCAAAATTATACAGTACTAAAGCTTAAGGCTGAGTTAGACAGAGTTTCTGAATCTGACAGACTTTCAGAAGAAGAAGTCGAGCATCTCAAATTAAGCTTGCAAGAGAAAAACAAGCAGATACCTACAATTTATAAGCACAAAGATATTGATTTTAACCAAATTAACGCCTTTGCCAGGGAAGTTGTTGAACGCCCTATAATGACATCGGATAAGATAGAAGCATTAGTTCATAATGCAATGGCCAATAAGTGGGTAGAAGAGGGATGCAAACTCCATAAAAAAGGAGATGCTTGCCTTTTCTGCGGAGGTGATATAACAGGAGCACGCTGGGAACAGCTAGAAAGGCATTATGATGAGTCTACACGTAAACTTTCAGAAGATATAGATAAAACTATAAGAATGTTGGAAAACAATATTGAGGAAATTTTCCGGCTCTATACAATCCAAGAAGATAGCTATTATCAACGCTTTCAAGTAGATATTTTAGCATTAAAACAGAATATAAAACAAGCTATTGCTAAGTGTACAACTGCATTAAGCTCTATTTTAGAACAACTAAAGAAACGCAAAGATAATATTCATACAGTTATAAAGTATGACGAATATACATTTGACGTACAAGAGCTTGATGCTATTTATGCCAAAATTCAAGATTTAACAAAACAAGCTACCCAATATGGAGCAAAATTGGACAAGCAACACAAGGACACTCAAGTAAAACTAAGACTAAGTGAAGTTGCACGTTTCAAAGAAGAAATAGCCTATGTAGTACAACTTCAGAGTATAAGTAAATTAAATGCTAGTGTAGAGCGTAAAAAAAACAAAAAAGAATCTATTGAAAAACAGGTTTCAGATTTAGAGAAGCTCATCAAAGGAAAAGAAAGATTAAGACAGAATGAAGAAGAAGGAGCAGTTAAAGTTAATAAAATCCTAAAAAACTACTTCGGGCATCGTTTCATAGAGCTTAGAGCCGTGCAAGATAGTGATGGCGTTTACTTTGATGTCTATCGTAAAGATGAAAAAGCCTTCAATCTCAGTGAAGGCGAAAGGAATTTAGTAGCTTTTGCGTATTTCATAGCTAAACTTGAAGATGTAGATACTATTAATGAACAACCCATCATATGGATTGATGATCCTATATCAAGCCTTGATAGCAATCATGTATTTTTCATATTCTCATTAATAGACCAACAGATAGTGTCGTGCCGTAAAGGAAAACAAGTATTCATTTCCACCCATAACCTTGATTTCTTGCGTTATCTAAAAAGACTACATGTCGATGACATACCAATCCCTTACATTTCTAAAAACGGAGAGAACAAAGAACGAAAAACGCGAAAATGTTGGTTCATTCTTGAACGCTTGGGAGATAGTTCGACTTTTCATATTATGCCAACATATATGAAGGAGCACGTAACCGAATTCAATTATCTCTTTCATCAGATATACAAATGCGTACAAGACTCCGAAAGTGAGAATTATGAACTATTTTATAGTTTTGGAAATAATGCTCGCAAGTTTCTAGAGGCATATCTATATTATAAGTATCCAGACAATGAGAAAGATCATTTGCACAAGAAGTTAAAACGTTTCTTCTCAGATGTAAATGCAGCAACAACAATTGATAGAATAGATAATGAATTATCTCATCTTGAGGGACTTCTTGAACGAGGAATGTCTATAATAGACATTCCAGAAATGAAACGCTGCGCTCAATTTATACTAGATGCAATCAAAACTAAAGATCCAGAACAATATGAATCCTTCAAGGCTAGTATTGGAGAATAAACTACAGCATCTTCCTTGAAGTTACCAATAAAATAGAACACCCTATTTCACATCTAAAAATGTAAAATAGGGTGTTAATGTCATAAAAACATTGATATTCAATGTTTAAAAGCGGAGAGACAGGCTCTCGAACTCATACTTTCAGAAAATATCACAAAATCACAATTTACTGATAATCAAACATCAATCAAGGTATAGAGTAAAACTAAATCTTTCTAAATGTCTTTTGCTATCTCAATTATTGGGTGTATATTTGGGTGTAGAATTTCAAACGCACCCAATTATGAATATCAA
>OHQM01001147.1_pt1 | contig 11822 bp, 12 predicted proteins | sample 1577941 | NCBI WGS metagenome assembly OHQM01 (sample SAMEA3879604, study PRJEB24766) | human gut metagenome | biome: human-associated habitat; feature: feces | place: USA | collected 1985/1987
AAAGAAATATTTTGATGGACGTGTAATTCCAGAAAATCCTAGAATTACAAACTCACAAAAATCAATGATAATATTACCGGCAAAGAGCAGGTAAAGTATTCGGTTACCACCGTAAGTTATGGTAATGTAAACCTCGATATGCTGGCAGAACAAATGGCCGATGCCAGTACTTTCACGTATGGGGATGTTAAAGGGATGATCGAAAATCTGACTCTTTTGATATCGGAAGCCTTGAAAGAAGGCAATACGGTGACGATCGACGGTCTGGGCACCTTCTCGGTGACCGCCCAGCCGAATCGCGATGTGGAAGAACCGTCTAAAATTCGCGCTGAATCCATTAAACTGAAGGGGATAGGCTTCAAACCTAGTCCGAAGCTGAAAGACCGGCTGAGCGATATTGAGTTTACGAGACTGAAATAAGGTTGTACATAAAGTTTCAGGAAAGTATTTGCCATTTGCAATATTGTCCTGCAATATATTGTATAATAGAAATTTAAACCATTGCAAATACCTTTTTTATTTGCAATGGCGTTTGCCATTTGTCATATCATAAGAGGGGTGAAAATAAAATATACTATGTACATTACACAAACAAAGAATGGGGGTAAAACCTTTAAAAATATGGCGTTGCACGTTGTTTTATGCGGTATGCGTAGCGGCGAGTACCGGAAGGTGGTGAATGAATACAGGGAGCTCCTGGCTTGTTCGATGCCTGGTGATAAAAGCATACATGCAACGAATCTTCCGGCGTTGTGTTTTTCCGCATTATTCGGGAAAAGAGATAAAAAGGTCGAGTTCCGGTCGTATAACGGACTGGTTCTGGTGGAGGTCGGAAATCTGGCGAATAAGGAAGAGGTGGCGAGAATAAGAGAATTGGCATCGCAAGCCCCTCAAACACTGGCTGCTTTTACCGGTTCCAGCGGAAAAAGTGTAAAAATATTGGTACCGTTTGTTTTGCCTGACAGAACATTGCCACGGGACAGGGAGCAGGCGGAATTGTTTCATGCGGTAGCCTACCGGCGCGCTGTTGCTTATTATCAGGCTCAGCTGCAATGCAATATAGAGATAAAGACTCCCTCTTTGGAGCGGGGATGCCGCCATTCCTTCGATCCTGATTTATACTATAATTTTTCGGCTGTTGCGTTGGTTCAGGAGCAACCGACACAGATGCCGGACGAACCGACATACCGGGAAATCATATCGAAAGAAGAAGACCCACTTTTACGTATGATGCCCGGGTTCGACCGTAGCCGTATTATTTCCCGTTTTTATAATGCTTGTATGCTGGATGCATTGGAGAAAACGGGAGGTTTGGATGACGGAAAAGAGGTCAGGCCTTTCCTGACAAAGCTGGCTGAAAATTGTTTCCAGTCCGGCATACCGGAGGAGGATGCGGTTCGCTGGACAAGGATATACCAGCGTCTGGAACTGTTTGAAGAGGAGATCCGGGAGACCATTCATACGGTGTACCAGCTTTCGAAGAATTTTGGAAAGAAACCGGTGATGCCTCCCGAGCAATTATTGTCTGTAAAGACGGATGAGTTTATGAAACGGCGTTATGAGTTCAGGCGGAATATGCTGGCCGGCGAAGTGGAGTTTCGGGCAAGAGGTTCATATTATATTCGTTTTGCTCCTGTGACGGAGACGGTTCTGAACAGTATCGGACTGAATGCACAGGCTGAAGGTTTGGCACTTTGGGATCGTGATGTGAAGCGGTATGTGTATTCCGACAGGGTACCGGTTTTCTATCCGTTGGAAGATTATCTGGAACATTTGCCGGCATGGGACGGGAGAGACCATATCCGTACGTTGGCCGATACGTTACCGACGGATAATACTGCCTGGCGCGACTTGTTTTATATCTGGTTCCTGAGTATGGTCGCTCATTGGTACCGGCGGGATCATTTGCATGCCAACAGTTCGTTGCCTTTGCTGGTCGGCCCTCAGGGATGCGGCAAATCGACCTGGTGTCGGAATTTGCTGCCCCCTTCGCTACGTATGTATTATACCGATAGCATCGATTTCAGCAATAAACGGGATGCGGAGTTGTTGCTTACCCGTTTTGCGTTGATCAATATCGATGAGTTCGATTCGGTAAGTGCCGCGTATCAGAGTTTTTTGAAGAATGTCCTTCAAAAGCCGGTGGTCAATGCCCGTCAACCTTATAAACGGAGCATTCAGGCGTTACATCGGTATGCTTCTTTCATTGCCACTTGTAATAATTATGACTTGCTGACCGATCCGACTGGTAGCCGCCGTTTTATTTGTATCGGGATAACCGGGATGGTAGATAATTCTGTATCGGTTAATTATGAACAGCTTTATGCGCAGGCAGTATCGGCTTTAAAGGCAGGCGAACGCTATTGGTTTACGTCCGAAGAAGAATCTTCTACCACTCGTAACAATGATGTGTTCCAGCAGATACCGATAGAGGAACAATTGTTCCTGCAAAATTTCCGTGCACCGTTGCCGGGCGAGGAATACGAGGAACTTTTTGCTCTCGAAATACTTCAATATCTGCAAGATAAAAGTGGTATAAGGTTGGGAACTAAACGGTTGACATACTTCGGGCGCTTGCTTCAAAAGAATAAGATCCCGTCGCGCCGTACGATGAGAGGTACGTGTTATTTGGTTGTCAGGAATAAATGATGTATGGCAAATGGCAAACGGCATTGCAAATGAAATCGGTATTTGCAATAGCTTAATTGGTTGTTATACAATGTGCTGTGTGGAAATATTGCAAATGGCAAATAAATTAGTGAAAACTTTTATGTAAGATGAAAAATGAGCAGGATTTTATAGCGCATGTCAGGGTGGAAGATGGTGCTTTTCAGATACAAACAGTTAAGGAGCATGCTGTCGGTACAGCCGGTTTAAGCGAATCGTTCGCATCTGTTTTCGGGGCTGCGGCCTGGGGAAAGCAGAATGGTTGGTGGCATGATATGGGGAAATATACGAAGGACAGTTTTCAACCTTATATCCGTAGTGCATCTGGTATGACAGTGGAACAAAAAGCGGTGAATAAACCCAATCATTCCTCAGCCGGAGCTATGCTGGCAAAAGAGAAATTGCCGGGTTATTATCAGCCGTTAGCTTATTGTATAACCGGACATCATTCGGGATTGCTGGACTGGACTTCTTCCGGGGAGGCTAATTTGAATAAACGTCTGTCTAAAACAGACTGTTACCAGGAAATGTTGAAAGATGCTCCGAAAGAGATGTTGGAAGCGGTCGTTTCGCTGAAGGCACCTATGATTAGTGATTTTCAGAAAGAAATGCACCAGTGGATTCGCATGTTGTTTTCATGTCTGGTAGATGCCGACTATCTGGATACGGAGCGGTTTATGCAGCCGGAACAGGCTGTTCGTCGCGGACAATATGATTCTATGGAAACGTTGAAAGAGCGGTTCGATACACATATGGAATCGCTAACGGCAGGTGCTCCTGCCTCTTTCATCAATGAGAAGCGCGCTGCTATCTTATCCCGTTGCCGTGAGATGGCGGAAAAGCTTCCCGGCTTTTTCAGTCTGACAGTGCCGACGGGCGGGGGAAAGACATTGGCTTCGATGGCTTGGGCGCTCATCCATGCTGTTCGTTATAAAAAAGATCGGATTATCATTGTGATTCCTTATACGAGTATTATTGTACAGACGGCTGCCGTGCTCCGGGATATTTTCGGTGCGGAGAATGTGGTGGAGCATCATAGTAATTTGCTGCCGGATAGTAATGACGAACGGTCTCCTTCCCAGTTGGCAACGGAAAACTGGGATGCTCCGATTATTGTGACGACAAATGTACAGTTCTTCGAGTCGCTGTATGCTTGCCGAACTTCGCGGTGCCGGAAGTTACATAATATCTGTAATTCGGTTGTTATTCTGGATGAGGCGCAAATGTTGCCGGTTGAATTTTTACAGCCGATATTGGATATCTTGCAGAGCCTGCAATCGTCTTTTAAAACCAGTATTTTGTTTACCACAGCGACATTACCTGTTTTTGCCGGTCGTATCGGAACGGGGCAGAAGGCTTTTAGCGGATTGAAGAGTCCCGTGACAGAAATTACTTCCGTGCATGATCATTTGTTTGAGGCTTTTAAACGGGTAGAGTTGCATTGGCCGGAATCGACCGTGACTTTCGATGACCTCGCCGACGAACTGTCCGGATATGATTGTGTGTTATGTATTGTAAATACCCGAAAAGAGGCGCGGGAGCTTTATCAACGGATGCCTGAAGGTACCTTGCACCTGTCGCGTATGATGTGTTCCGTACATATCATGGAAGTGATAAAATTGATTAAGCAGAAATTGAAGGACAATGAACCGGTTCGTGTGATAAGCACGCAGTTGGTTGAAGCCGGGGTAGATATTGATTTCCCGGTAGTGTACCGTGCATTTGCCGGTCTGGATTCAATCATACAGGCTGCCGGAAGATGTAACCGGGAAGGGTGAGTTGGGGCAGGTCTTTGTCTTCAAACTGGAGAATAGTACTTTACGTGGTTTGATGGGAAAGGGGGCGGCTGCTTTACGGGAGATGTTGTCTATTTCCGATGGGAGTGACTTGTTTTCCCCGGATTGTATGGCTCAATATTTCCGGTTATTCTATAGCAATTGTAACACCTTTGATAAGGCAGAGATCAAAGACTCTTTATATAAAGGTGCCGGAGAAATGAATTTCCTTTTTGCTACGGCGGCCGATCAATTCCGGTTGATAGACGATAAAGACTCGGTATCCATCTTAGTCGGCTATGGTGATGGCGCAACCTTGTTGGAAGAACTGAAGCGGATTGGTCCGGAATTCTGGTTATTGCGTAAGCTGCAACAGTATAGCGTATCCGTCAGAAAATGGGATTTCGAACAGTTCCGTAAACAGGGCACTGTGGGAGAGTATGCCGGAATATTTATATTGGAGGATGGAAGGTGTTATGATGAACATGCCGGGTTGGTTTTGGATGGCGCTTGGGTGGAGGAGTTGCTGTTGGTGTGATAGGTGTTACAGATTGAGTTGGTTATAATAAGTGCGTGGATTGAAACGTGTCTCTGTAAGATACGACCTACGCTTGCTCATAATTATCTAAGTTTAGTTCGTTTCAATCCACGCATCTCTATAAGATACGACACTTCCCGGGTATCGACCTTAATTCTATAACAGATGTTTCAATCCACGTACCTCTATAAGATACGACTAAATTCGGATAATCCGGACGTGTTTATAACCATGTTTCAATCCACGTACCTTTATAAGGTACGACGACATTGTACAATCTTTTATTCTATCATCATTGAGTTTCAATCCACGTACCTCTATAAGGTACGACTACACGTTAGCGTACGTGACCGCAATGTTACCATGTTTCAATCCACGTACCTCTATAAGATACGACGCATTGTAAACGTTTCAATAAAGCGTTTTAAATGTTTCAACCCACGTACCTCTATAAGATACGACACAATCAGTGCGGTTGCAATCAACAATGCCGAGGTTTCAACCCACGTACCTCTATAAGATACGACAGTCTGAGCATCAATCTTGGCTCCTAAGATGTTGTTTCAACCCACGTACCTCTATAAGATACGACCAGGTTGGGTTAGTCCTATGTGGAGTTTATCTAAAGTTTCAACCCACGTACCTCTATAAGATACGACATTATGAGAAAGTTGCTTCCGTCGTAAATAATTTGTTTCAACCCACGTACCTCTATAAGATACGACCGCATTACAAATAACACAAACATTTACAGTTTGTTACCAATATCTTTATGCGATAATAAACTTTTTGGATTCTTTATTGATGAAATAGAGCCAATAGATATGTGCAATAGACTAACAATCAATAAATGCGAAAACCCCGGATTTTTGCTAATGCTTAATGTTCGCGAACAGTTATATTATAAGTTCGTCTTCTACATTATAAGATGTGATGACACCTATGTATTCAACCCTTTTAGAATAATTATTTCCCAGGAAATAGAAACGGATACTATCTTTTTTATGATCTATGATATCCGATAGCTTTAATCTTAACTCGGTAAATTGAGCAGGCGAGACAGAGCATTCAAAAACGGAATTCTGGACGCGTTGGCCATAATTCAGGCATTGACGTGCTACCTGACGTAACCTGCGTTGTCCGTCGGAAGTCATCGTTTCAACGTCATATGTAACTAGAACATACATAAAATTACTTCATTAAAAAGACCGGATAATTATCTAAATCGTTTCTCAAAAAACGAGCTAAAAGCATCGCCTGAATATATGGGATAAGCCCTATTGGTACGGATTCATTTAAGTAGGGGTGGATTATTGTCTCTTTTTTTCTCTTCTGCCAGGCGAGTAAAACTTCCTTTCTGATATCTTCATCCATAACGATCCCGTTATCTCCGTGTTCAACAAAACCTTTACCGGATATCTGTTTACGATTGATTAAAGACAATACCAACCTGTCTGCCAGGTAGGCTCGTAACTCTTCCATCATATCCAACGCTAAACTAGCTCTTCCCGGGCGATCGGTATGTAAAAAGCCTACGTACGGATCGAGCCCTACTGTTTCCAATGCAGACTGTACCTCATGATTCAGCAATGTGTAAACAAATGACAACAGGGCATTTACTTTGTCTTTGGGCGGTCTTCTGTTCCTTCCGTTAAAAGGAAAATCCTCACATTGTGATATGATCATCTGGTTAAATACAGAGAAATAAGTTGTAGCGGCTTCTCCCTCTATACCTCTTAATGTATCGGAGGACTCAGCAGCTAAAGCCTGATTCTTTGATCTTTTTAATTTATCAGATACGGATAAAAATAGAGATAGCTGTTCGTCGGAAGAAATATGATCTCTTTTGAAACGGTCGATAACTGTTCGGGAATTTGCTATCTTTCCGGCAATAAACAGACGGCTGATCTCCAGCGATTTATTTGCATCGTCGGCAATCCTGTATTGTGTTCTTCGCAAAAGGACATTTCCTTTTGTCGGACCGGAGACTCTACCCTGGAACTGTCCGTTGGCACTTAAAAAACACAGCCCTACGTTTCTTTCGGCACACATCTTCATTAATGCCGGAGAAGCACCCATATATCCGAATGTGACAATACCTTCTATATTCAAAACCGGAATTCTGAATATATCTTTTTCCTTAACCCTGATTACTACGTTTTCTCCATCTTTAGTTAAATAGGCTTCAGGAGTAGTTACATATAATGTGTTCAATAATTTTCTCATATTTTAATCATATAACTGGGATAGGTAAGTATTCACTTTCGGTGTTTTTGTCAGTACTTTAGGCATGCATACGTCACATAATGAACATGACTTGCAATGCGCTTTGTATATTGCCGGCGGAAGGACTTTTTGTTCGTATAACCGGTGCATTTGGACACATTTATTTTCAACCAGTTTCCGTAATTCTCCGGTAAACGGAACCTCTTCCCGGTGGCGGGTTTCCCCATAATACAAAAATCCTTTTTCTATGCTGACGTTATACATTTCTTCCAGGCAAATCGCTTGTGCGCATAGCTGGACTTCATCTATCTGGTCTTTTTTAGGTTTACCCCGTTTGTATTCAACCGGAATTAATTGCCAGAATCCCGGATATTTAGGATGTTTTATTGCATTTTGTCCGGAGGAGGAAGCAACCATCTCTACTACATCAGAGATTCCATAAAGTCCCAGCCGTCTGGAGACAAGCGTAACAGACCTTAATGTAACTATGCCTTTATTACGGTTCATCAAGGTTGGATCATCTACTTTTTGATGCATCCAGTTTCCTTCAATAGTGAGGTTGTTTTCCGCCCACTGTTGTTCGATATGTATAAGGGCCCATTGACGTTCACAGAAAGTTATATGCTGGATTCCGGAAAGCATCAACAGGTCCTCATCTCCGTATTCTATCATATCATGTCCAGTACTTCTACACCTTCCGGTAGTTTATCCTTGTCGATGGTAACAATATAATCGTCAAACGAACGGGGTGGGCGTTGGGCATCCTTAAGTTGAACCTTCACTAAACCGAATAAAGAATGGGCTGAAGCATTACCTAATGCTGTACTGTGTTTGAACACGATCAATTTGCGGGCATTCATCATTCCCCTGGCTGCTGAATGGTCGTGGTCGAACATGTTTTTCAGTGAATCCCAGAATAAGTTCAGATCCTCTTCATTGAATCCGGTCTGTACGGCTAAATGAGCGGAAATAAATCCGTTAGCTTTATACAATCCGTAAGGAACAGTGAATTTACGTCCCATAGTACGGTTATCTCCACTCTGTTTTTTAGCTTCATCTTCCGTTGCCACAGCCATACGGGTTATACTATGTTCGGCAGTAACAATCGGACTGATGGAACGGGCAAAAGTAAACTGGATAGGGCCACGAACCTGTCCAGCATTTTCGCCTGTACTTAGTACGGCTCCAAATGTCCTTATGTCATAAAAGTTTCTGCACATCCATTGTCGGGCAGCCTCTGTTTTATCTCCCTTCTCTTTTATATCTTTAACCCCTTCCTGTTTATGAGCGTCTGCGATCAGATTATTCAATACCGCTTTCTCTTTAATGAATATATCATACGGTCTTTCTCCTCTTTTTACTATTTGGACAAAGTTTCGGACTTTACGTTTCAGACAGACATCGGAAACCAGGCCTTCCCCTGTTTCCGGATCAACTCTGGGTAAGTTTCCGGCATCGGGATCACCGTTCGGATTACCATCCTGTACATCAAATAAATAAATGAAGTCGTAACGATTGTTTATTGCTGTTTCCATATTTGTATAGTATTAATTTTTTTCTTTATCTGTTGTTGTTTTATATAAATCTTCTCTTTGATGGTAATAACCGATTGCGAAACGCGATTGGTCGTCCATTGATAAATATTTAGGTAACCCGTTACTATCCAGATCAGTGATAACACTTTGCAATAACTTTTCATAATAAACAGATTTCCCTGTATCAAATTTTGCAAGATGATGTCTGGATAGAGACAACAAGCGGCCGAATACAGTTGTCGGGGTTGTCGATGCTGCACCGTAGTAGCGTTCTTTAATCGTAGAATTAGCTCCCGGGATAGCATCACTCTGGATCTTTTCAAGGATAGCAAACAAGCGGCCACATAAGTACGCCTGGTTTTTATTTTCTAAATCTAGTGCCATTTGAATTTCTTTAGGTGGATTATTATGATTTCTGAATTTTCTATTTAAGTAGGCTTTGAGTATAGCGGCTCTTATCGACGTTATATTCCGGTCTGCTTTGATTCGTATCAGACATTGCATCTGCAATGTGGTTGGGTATGGCTGGTTGTCCCATATACTTTGGCTTAAATCGCTGGCTAAGCTGGGCGGCAGATTTTCCATTTTATTTAAGGATGCAACCTGGGTCAGTAAATTGAATAGAGAAAAATAGACTCTTTGATTCTTGCTTTTAATGATTTCCAGGTCCTTAAAATGTTGTCTGATATGGCTGGCAAATTCACCTACTGTTCCTTGTCGCCAGAATCTTATGGAAATACGGGCGGCATTAGGAGCTAAGCCTAAAATGTAAAAGGGTGTTTCATCCTCATCATTCAATACTCCGGAAGAAAGGGATTGAAGAAAGTCTCTGATAACTTCCGTATTTTTATCCGGATTATCTTTTGAAGGAGGTGCAAACATGAAACTGACACATTGCTCCAGTTTTGTCGGTTTCTGCGACCAGAAAACAACGGATGTGTCGTGTAAATGATATTTGTTGGAGGAGTCTTTTCCTAATAACGTATTTAATGCCGTGGTATAAGCTGCTTCAGCCTCTTTTGAAATAGGCGCGTTCATACCTTGTTCTTTATAATATGAATCGTAACCTGATTTCTTCTGAAAGCCGACCAGCTTTGCTCCGCTTTTGCCTCCGGGTATGGTAATGGCGCTATTGAGTATAGCTATCGGAGCCTTTTTTCCGGTAATAAGGCATATTCCTATCGGCTCATCCTTCTCCGAGCAATCTTCAGTCGATGATGTTACATCCGGATTTTCGGCTACGATAGTATTTTGTCCGGCTATTTTAAAGGATATGTTTGTCCCGTCTTTTTTGATGCATTCTTCCCATAACGGGTCCGTTTTTATATGTTGAAGATTCTCCGGGTTATCGTAAAATCCGGCTACAGCCTGAATGTCTTCATTGGAAGGATGTATTTCAGCAAGCCGCCTGACTTCCTGAACAAAGGATTTATGTTGTTTAGCGGCATCATCCAGTGCTTTTGGCATTCCTTTATCATCCGTATTTTTAGGTTGGGCTAATACATATCCGAAATGGTCCCAAAATACATTTGCAGTTTGCCAACTGTTGCTGCCAGTACGCCCTTTACTTTTAACAACCAGATATTTTTTTGCTCGTTTTTGTTTTCCTACCCCCTCGGTGGTGTCCTGTAGTTCCAAAAACTTTCCTTTTTTATCTATCAGAATAAGATAAGGAATTTCTTTCCATTCTAATCCGCGGGGAGCGATGGTGCTCTCCGGATCAGCGGCTTTACGCTGGTAGTATTCGTATAATGCTTGCAGAATCATCGGCGTACCTCCTCACTGTTAATGGATGGAACAACCAAGACTCCTTGTTTCATTATTGCACGGAAGAACATTGGTTTCGGATCTTTTTCGTTTGTGAAATCCATATCATATAGCATATATCCTAAATCGCGGTCTTCGGGGATTCCGTTTCCTTTTACCGGATTTTCGATGTATGTGAAATCAGCGGAGAACTCACGGCAACCTAAATAGGGTTGATTGAAACATTGTCCTTTTTTAGCTCTGCGCTCGAACATTGCATTATATTTACCTGGATTTTCGTCAGAAGACCCAGCTGTCGCTTTCGACATATCTTCTTCTGTTCTATTCCTTATAGGTATAAATTCCAGTTCCGCGAAAATCCTGTAACAAACATCTTTCAGTAATAAACTGGATTTTTGTTGCCGGTTATCTTCAATGAATAACCCGGATGCACGAGGACTCATCAGGTTCCCGACCTCATTCCTTTTAAAGGAAAACCATTTAATGGGATTTAAAACTTCTATCCGGGTTATGTTCCATCGTATAGCAGGTTTCCAAAAGATAGCTTCAAAGATAGCACGTGCAGCAGAGGGAGTTATCACATCATAGCTGACTCTTTCGACTTTCATTTCAGGTCTGGTAAAACAGGCCATGCTTCCTTTAACCTCAAGACAGTATTCTTTATTCGTGTATACCATAAGTTTAGGTTAACAAATTGTGAATAATAATATAGGTGTCCACATTTTGAGAAATATACTTTCTCTGTTATTCCTATTTCACAAAGTTATGTTTTATTTTTTAATGAACTAAGCTTTCATGCTTTAATTTACAATGGAAGGCAAATTAATTTGATTTAGTAGAGGTAAATGACATAAGAACAGTCTATTGATGAATAATGACATTTTCTTTTTGTGGTCGTTTGTATTTTGTTTATAATTATACTTAGTATAGTAATTCTTAGTAATGAAACGAACTCACTAAGTAGATTGAAACGATGATGATTTGAACGCTCTGAAAAAGGAACGTGTCGCATCCGTAAAGGATGCGACCAAGTTTACACATGGTCAGGCATGGGTTAAAAGTTTCAATCCACGCACCCGTAAAGGATGCGACTAAAATGTATTTTTCACTGATTTGTCCAATGTAAGTTTCAATCCACGCACCCGTAAAGGATGCGACTTTTCAAAATAATCAATTATGGCAAATTTATATGGTTTCAATCCACGCACCCGTAAAGGATGCGACGTAAACAAAACTAAACTTATGATAGACATTAGAGTTTCAATCCACGCACCCGTAAAGGATGCGACCCATTCGTTGGAGTTGCGCCACCGG
>OHQM01001149.1_pt1 | contig 11798 bp, 18 predicted proteins | sample 1577941 | NCBI WGS metagenome assembly OHQM01 (sample SAMEA3879604, study PRJEB24766) | human gut metagenome | biome: human-associated habitat; feature: feces | place: USA | collected 1985/1987
AGGATCAGTAATGCCAGAATAAACATCTGGGAATTGTTGTGCAAGTAACTCCATGAGAGTTTTTGTCGATTCGGCACATTCCTCGTAATTAAAGGCACGGTGACCAAGATAAATGTCTGCAAACAGTTTGATGATCCGTGTGGTGTCTTCACTAAATGTATCTGTAATGTCGGATAAGGCGATGATATCTGTCATTCGCTTCTCAATATCCAGTTTGAAATAACGACCCGTGCGATCCGTGGTCTCTTTACTTATACCACCGCCAAAAACGCAATCTTTGACAGTAAAAACGGCTTCATTTTCTGCACCGGCGTTCGTACTGCATTCGAGCCACATTGACTGAAGCCAGTAATTATTTGCGCTTAAGATGGATAACTGCAGGTTGCTCGGTGTTTTTACACCGCAGGTAGGCGGTAACATCATGAATGCGGAGACAACTTTACTTGGTGCAATACGGTCAGTCCCAATGCCGAGTTTCATCGATGTAGAGCCATTACCTCGCGGTTTTATTTCATATTTTGCTTTATCATCATTTATAATGACAGAAAGTTCTTCGCCTGCTTCAGAGCGAAAGACGTATCTAAAAATGGCAAATTTTCCATTCAAAGTTTCTGGAGAGGTCAACTGACCGTTTTCGTCATAAAATCGACCGCCCAAGAAAGCCTGACCGCCACCACTGTTTGCATTATAGGTAAAATGGAAATCCGCTTCATGCCCAGAATATGTAGCATAATCAGCTATTTCGTTGAAATATGACATATACATACCTCTTCCTATTCTTAGTCAGAACAATAACGTTTAATACAATTTGCCACATAACTGGCCAGGGCAGGTGGGACAGCATTACCTATAGCAAGTTCTACATCTGTTTTCGCACCAGGGAACTGAAAAGAATCCGGGAAAGTTTGGATATAGCCTCGCTCACGAGTCGTTAAAGCGCGAACTCCATCGTGTATATCTGCTTTATCCGCATGATGGCGCTTATAATTTTCCGGGATAGGTCTGTTAATACCTCTAATCGTCGCAGCAGGCTCGTCTATCGAGAATACAGCCCTGCGATTGTAACTTCTCGGATGCATATAATAAAACTCCGTTTCTAAGGTATCGCCAAGGTAGTCACGGACTGTCATCTGCTTGTTTGACAGATTTGAGATAAGTACCTCATCAAGAAAACCATTCTTTTCACCAAGTTTTCCAATCAGGAAAAATCTCTGACGCTTTTGTGGAACACCACAACGACTTGCGTCTAAAACTCGTGTGGTGATGCCATACCCTGCATCTAAAAGCATTTGTTTGAGCACTGTAACGGTTGAAAAGCGTTCAATATTATAGACGTTTTCAAACACTACCCACATCGGTTTTACTGCACTTACAATTTCAGCGAACCGAATTGTCAGGTTCGCGCGTTTCCCCAATTCTCGTTTTCCCGCTATAGAATAGTCTTGGCACGGTGGGCCTCCCATTATAAGGTCAGGATGCAAATCAGTTATCTGCTGTATAACATCATCTGTTCCCAAATCTTTTTTATAGATAGGATGAGAGAAATTGTGTTCATAAATTGTTATTGCAGCATCCCAGTTGTCAAATGCTGCGACAACGTCGAAGCCTGCATTCTCAAAACCCAAAGACATACCGCCACAACCCGCAAATAAATCAATTACTCTCATCAGTGTCTCTGCTTTCTTCGGAAATAATATACTTCATAAGTGCTGAACCAACATACTTCGCTAAATTGACTGGAACGGCATTTCCAATCATGGAATTGATGTCGGATTTTCCCCCTGTGAATTGAAAGCTTTTTGGGAACGTCTGTATGTAGCTTCGTTCCTTAGGGGTTAAACAACGCACTTCTGCAACTGGAACGGGGTCATTCGGATGCCCCTTATATCCTTTGGGGATGGGACGATCAACTGCCCGGATTGTCATGGAGGGTTCATATACGCTGAAGACACCACGACGATTATAATTAGTCGGGACGCGGAAGTAATAATCGATTCCAAGTGAATCCCCAAGATAGTCGTGTATACTCATTGGTTTTGGGGCCAGGTTACTCTTTAGTTCTTCGTCTAAAAAACCATCGGGAGCTCCAAGCGCACCTATGACAAACATCCTTTTCCTTGTTTGCGGAACCCCGCAGTATGCGGCATCCAAAACCATTTGAGTAAGTCCGTAGCCAGCAGCACGAAAATTAGCGATAACGCTCTGAAATGATTTGGTGTTTCGTATTGTGGCTACATTTTCCATAACAAAGTATTTAGGATGAACGAGACTAACAATTTGGGAATAGCAAATTGAGAGAATTGCTCTACCACGACTTTCATCTTGAAAACCAGCAGTCGAAAAATCCTGACATGGTGGCCCACCAATAATTAATTCCGGTGTATATCCTGCAATCAGCTTTGCAGCTCCTCCGACATCCATAAGGTCTTTTTCAATAATTGGATGGTCGAAATTATTTTCATAGACTCGAATTGCAGCTTTCCAGTTATCAATACCAGCGACAATATTAAAGCCAGCATTTTCAAAACCGAGAGACATTCCCCCGCAGCCGCAAAACAAATCAACACATTTTTTATTTAACGACATAGTTATATCCTTCCATGTGTATTACGCGGCGTTACTCCATTGCGCTTTTACCGCTTTTAACCCATTCCTCCAGTTCGGAACGTTTGAATTTCCACTGTTTTCCGATTTTGTGGGCGGGTACACTTTTATCCTTTATCCACTTTCGTAGCGTAACGGGCTTTATATTTAGAAACAACGCAGCATCTTCTGTGCTGATATAATTTTCATCGACCAAATTAGACATAATTGCGCACCTCATCTTCGTATGTTTGCGTAGCTTCGCTTTTATATTATATCAGATATTTATGTACTTTTCAAGTAGTTTGAGCGATTTTTTATCTGTTTCCGCTATTTAGTGATATTTGCGATATTGAAGGGGCATTGACCCATTCTCATTCTACCGTAATTGCAGTCCGATAAACTGGATACGGTAACTCAGCTAAAAAAATCAAAAATTTTTTCCCCTCCGAGCGGACATACCGTGTCCAGCAAAACGAGATGAATTTGCCAAGTTCAGAATCCCTACGCCCTCTCCGATGAGCCGATCCGCTCATTTGGAGAGGGATTTTTGTGTTTTTACGCCCAAAACCGGCGGACACGCCGCGTCCGGGTCAAATGGCATCCTTTCTTCTATAATTAAAGCACAGTCAGACGGGACACCCGTTGACTGAACAATTTAATTGTTCAAAGCCTGATTTGCAATAAGGGCCGAGGATACAAATATTGTCCCCCCACCACATTACGGTGAGGCTGCAATATCGGTACCCTGTTCTTGTTGTGCCACAATTAGGTGCCAATGGTCTGCGTATCGAATTGCACAGACCTTTTTGTGTCCTTTCGCCCTCCGCTGACCAGGCGGAAAGGACAACCTATGAAAACCAACGAAAATCAGAAGCCAACCCGTGAGTACAAAGTCTACATCCACCGTCTCAAGACCTGGGTGGAAGTGACCGAAGAGCAGTATTACGCCTACTACCGAGATATTTGGGCCACCCGCAAACGCGCCCAGGCACACGGTCAGTGTATGTGCCCCAAGTCCAAGACCTGGATGTGCGATGGCGACTGGTTTCCTCTGCTTTGGGAGCGGAACCACAGCAACAGCCGGTGGATTCCTCGGCCTTTGGTTCGGAGCCGCAGCAGCAGGTGGGAGTTTTCTTTTCTTCTTTCTTCTTACCAAAATTAAAAAGTGACATGGCAAATTCCTCCTAAATTGATTTTTTGTTAAAATGCGAGCCAGAACATATACAAGCCAATGAGCAGGATCGCGGCGCCCATGACCAATCTCAAAACTGTTGCAGCCTTGTTGTATTTTTCACTGCTGCTGATTTTCTGAACTAAACCCACCGGATACCATTTTTTCGCCATTTTCATATCCTCCGTTTCCTATATAATCATTGGCTGTATCAGATTAAAGAAGTATCCCACGATGATAATTCCCATTGTACAAATTCCAATAAAGATACCGAGCAGTTTCGGTTTTACCGCCTTGCGGAGCATAATCATTGACGGCAGAGAAAGGGTGGTGACTGCCATCATAAAGGAAAGTACAACGCCCAGCAATAGCCTGGAATCATCTGGAAGGACTGTTTCCCATCGCCATCGGTATCGACGCTCTCCGTGAGGGTCACATGGATATCGCTGGTGGTGAAGGTGTTGACGATGCCCTCGGTCTGATCCGTCAACCAGGCCAGAGTGCCGCCAACGATGCTGACCACAATCAGGACAAAGGCCGCAAACAGCGCCACGGTCTTCTTTTTCATGCCGTTTTCCTCCTTTCCATAAGACTTTGGGGGCAAAATGAGCACGATTACCGTGCTCTATAATCGGCAAAGCCGGTTATACCAGGTTAGTTTTTGGGAAATGCGGCCCAGGCGGCGTTGGCATCCGCAAAGCCGTCCGCCTGTATGGCGCAGGCATTTACGGTGATCGTCATACCTTTGATGGAGGCCAACTCCTCCTTTGTAATTTCACCGGGAACAGTGATGCTGTCGAAGAGGGCATCCAGCGGCAGGTCCTTGCCGTCAAGCGTGTTGACCGCCTCTTTATACCAGAACTCGTAGGTGCGGGTATTTTTGGCCGTATCCTCTGTAGTGCCCTGGTAGAGCCAATTGGCACTGTCGTACCCGTTGAAGATGGAGAGCATATTTGCCCCGCCGGGTGTAAAGATTGCGTCCAACTCCCTGGACATGCTGAAGGTGGCGGTCATGCGAATATAGGCAGACTCACTGTCCTTAAGGACAGTGACTGTGGGGTCCTTCGCATATGTATGGCCTGGGAGCAGCTTATAGCTGTTGGCTTTAACACGAACTGCACCGTCAGCGGGCGTTCCATCGGCGTTGGCCTTGGCTTCATCCAGGGTAATAGCCACGGAGCCCACGGTGAATGTATTGACGACCTCATCCGACGAGGTTAGATATGCCATAGTACCGAAGACCGTCGCGGTCATGAGCAGTGCCGCGGCCATCAACAGACCGAGGACTTTGGTTCTTGTTTTCACAATTTTTCCTCCTGTGTGCGCAAATGATAGGGAAGTCTTACGGTGCAACCCTTGATGAAAAGAATGAGGGCGGCTATTCCGTGGGCGGCATTTTGGCTGCCACGTGCTTACCCGGCTTCTTTTTGTCGTTGTCCCCGCTGAAGAGGTCCGGCAGGAAAACCAGCAGCAGCAGGATGGCTCCGGCGGAGATAGCCGCGTACATTCCCGGGGGATGCTGGATGTAGTTGGCAAGGTAGCCCAGCTTCGGAATCGAAAACACCGGTGTGCCGATGACATTTTTGTAATGTACGAGGGAACCGTCCACAGCCGAATTGGCATCGCCCTTGGTGCGGTAGCGCAGGACGGAGGAATCCGTCGCATCCGGTACGACCTCCACGATGCGGTGGGTGGCAATGGTGTTCTCGTCCAGCATGAAGGTGATGACGTCCCCAACGGCCAAGTGGGTGTAATCTGCTTTCTTCACATATATGAGGCTGCCGGTGTGGTAGGTGGGCTCCATGGAGCCGGAGAGTACAGTGAATACCTGGAGACCTACCAGCCGGACACCCATAAAAGCAACTGCCAGCAGTACGGCCAGTATGACGATTATGCTTGTGACGATATTGCAAATTTTTTTCATTGCTTTCCCCATATATTCTGCTTTTTGCAGCGCGGAGAGCGCCGTCCTTTCTGTTATCCTTCTGCAGCAGGCAGGAACATCCCCGCCGACCACATTGTCGAAAGAGCAGCTTTTCTGAAGCAGGCCACCGTTTGCAAACGGACAAGTCTATCGGCACGCTCGGTTCAAATGACACATCTCCAACAATTGAAAATCAGAGAAAATAGTCGAGACAATTGTATACGAGCCAACCGTCTATTCAGATTGCTGTGAATATGGTGGCTGATTGGTCCCTGCTGATGCCCCTGCCTGTACCGCGATCTTGTCGCTCGCCCGGGAAACCCCTCCCTGACCAAAGCATTGGGGTGGATGAAGTTATGCGGAACGATTATCCTGCTTGCCATGCTTATTGTCCTTTAAAGTTGCTAATCCAGCCGCAATAAGTGTGCGAATCATATCGGATTGGGTTTTGTTGTAGAACATTCGCTTTGCCTCATCCATGAGCCCCTCCATGTCGGGTGTGACCACAAATGTCATCCTCTTAAGTTCGGCTGCCATCTTTTTCACCTCCTTCGGGTCGGAACTTCTGAACCTCCGTGCTGCTATTATAGTTCATAGGGTCTGAACCTGTCAAGCCTGTATTAGAGAATTTGCTCCTTGACAGAACATATGAACCTGTGCATAATATGAACCATGGAGGTGACACAATATGCCAACAGAAAAGCCGCGTTATACAGTAATCGTTGATAAGGAACTACTGAAAGAAATTGACGACTTCAGATTTGAAAATCGATATCCGAGCCGTTCCGCCGCTACGCTGGAACTGATTCGCCTGGGCATGGAAGCACTGAAAAAAGAGCAGAAAAAAGCTGAAAAAGAGAAGTCTGAATCCAGCAAATAGGTGTGCAGTGCAGCAACAGCTTTGGTAACAGCGTTCACGGGCCCCTCATTTTGCCGCCTTGTTTCTCAATCAGATGTGTTGCGCTGAAACTTGCCCTGATGAGGAAAGTGGTTTTGGGAAATAGCCTATTTATCGTATGGAGGCAAGATAAGGGGGCACGACATCGTCGTGCCCCCTTATCCTGAAAACTGTCCCGGTTGGCTGCGTTTCCCTTCGTTCCATGCTCTGCTCCGGCAAGAGACATTTGCGCCGCCGGGAACCGATATGCACCCGCAGCCCAGCCCCTCCGGCTGGGGCCGCGTCCCCTGGACTGCGCAAAAACCGTCGAGACAACCCATCCCGTTCTCTGCTATGATCAGTGCGTCATGGAGGTGAAGCGCGTGAACGAGCAAATTTTAGCGGTCCAGCGGATGCAGGACTACATTGAGGCCCATCTTCCGGAGGAAATTACCCTGGCGGATCTGGCCCGGGCGGCTATGTTTTCCCCCTGGTACGCCCACCGCATCTTCCGGGAACAGACTGGCTGCTTCCCCGCCGATTACATCCGCCGCCTGCGGCTGTCCAGGTTCGCTCTGCGGCTGCGGGATGCATCCATCTGCGTGATCGACGCGGCTGTCGAATGCGGTTTTGAAAGTGTGGATGGCTACCAGCGGGCATTCCTCCGGGTGTTTGGCTGCAACCCCAAGGAGTACGCTGTGCGCCCGGTCCCGCTCCCGCTCTTTACTGCCTATGGCGTCAAATTTCGGGAATGCTTACGGAAGGAGCGATGTAAAATGAGCGATATCAAGAACGTGTTTATCCAGGGGGTGGAGAAGCCCCCGCGCCGGGTGATCATCAAGCGGGGTGTGGCGGCGAAGGAGTACATGGGCTACTGTGAGGAGGTGGGCTGCGATGTGTGGGGTGTGCTCACCAGTATGAAGTCCCTTTGTGGCGAGCCGGTGTGCCTGTGGCTGCGGCCGCCCTACCAGAAGCCGGGAACCTCCTCCTATGTGCAGGGCGTGGAGGCGGAGATGGACTATAGCGGTCCCGTCCCTCGGGGCTTCGACGTCATCGAACTGCCTGCGGCCACCTATCTCATGTTCCAGGGGGAGCCCTTCGCCGAGGAGAACTTCTGTGAGGCCATCGGGGCGGTGCAGCAGGCAATGGACCGCTACGACCCCTCTGTCATCGGCTACCGCTGGGATGACGACAATCCCCGCATCCAGCTGGAGCCCCGGGGCAGCCGCGGGTACATCGAACTGCGGGCGGTGAAGCGGGCGGATATCTGACATTATAAAGCAGGGAATGTCAGGCTTTTTCCGCCGAAACCTGCGATAATCAGTTCAGACGGAGGGAGGAGTTTGCATGGATTGGATCACCGGGATTCAGCGGGCGCTGGACTATACCGAGGCACATTTGACGGAAGAGATCAACTATGAGGCGGTGGCGAGGCAGGCCTGTGCTTCCGCTTTCCACTTCCAGAGGATGTTCACCATGCTCTGTGGCTTTACACTGGGGGACTACATCCGCATGCGGCGGCTGACGCTGGCCGCCCGCGAACTGCAGCAGACGGGCGCAAGGGTCATCGACATTGCCCTGCGGTATGGCTATGATACCCCGGAGAGTTTTTCCAGAGCCTTCGCCCGGTTCCACGGCTTAAGCCCCACAGACGCAAGGCGGGGCGGGACGGTCAAATCCTTCTCCCGATTATCCGTCAAATTGATTTTAACAGGAGGCAACACCATGGACTACAGGATCGTGGCAAAGGACGCGTTTCGGGTCGTTTGCAAAAAGAAGCAGGTCACAAAGCCCCAGGGCGACACAGCCACCGCGGATATCTCCGCATTCTGGGACGAGTGCAGCCGGGACGGGACCATGGAGAAGATCTGCCGGTATGCCGACTTTGCGCAGATCGGCGGTTTGCTTGGGATCTGCTTCTCCGGGGAGATGGACGATTCCGCCTTTCCCTACGGGATTGGCGCACCGTACAACGGAGTGGAGGTGAGGGACGGGGATCTGGAGATTGTCCGGATTCCGGCCCACACCTACGCGGTGTTTACCTGCAGGGGAAAGATGCCGGAGGCATTTAAAAACACCTATCAGCAGATCTGCACCGAGTTCTTCCCGCAGAGCGACTATGAGTACGGCAGCGGTGTGGAACTGGAGGTCTATCCCTCAGCGGACGTTCAGGACCCGGGCTATACCTGTGAGATCTGGATCGCCGTAAAAGAAAGAAAGTGAGCCGCCGGCTCACCATAGAGTAAGGGAGCGGCCCCACAGGGGCCGCTCCCTTGTTTTATTGCGCCAGCTGTCCTGGCAATTTCAGTTTTTCCCTCGGCGGGAACTGGGCGTCAAAGGCCTCCGCCGCCGCCTCGTCCACAAAGTAGCCCTCCGGGTCCCTGTAGATACCAGTGATACCCTCCAGAAAGCCGGGCTGCAGTTCCCGGATCAGAAAGTAGGGAACTTCCGCCTCCCGGGGCTCTGCAAAATAGTGAATGCCCCTGGAACTGGCCACTACAAAGCCGGATTTTCCGTAGAAGCCGATATTTCCGGTGATGGCGAGAGCCCCCGCCCCCAACTGACCGGCCGCCTCCATGGAGTGGCGGAGCAGGATGGTTCCATAGCCCTGCCGCTTACAGTCAGGCGCGATGCTGATGGGGCCAAAGGTCATAATGGGAATGGCCCGTCCGTCGTAGGACTGGATCTGGGAACGCATATACATCACATGGCCGATGAGCCGGCCGTCCCGCTCCATCACGAAGCTTAGTTCCGGGACAAAGGCGGGATCGCTGCGGAGAACGTGGAGCACATAGTGCTCCAGACACCCGGGGCGGTATACGTTCCAGAAGGCCTCACGGGTCAACTGTTCCGCCGCGCGGTAGTCGTTTTCGGTTTCCAGACGGATGATATAGTCTGCTCTCATGGGATGACCTCCTCAAAATTGTGAGATGACGATTATGGGAGGTTTGTGAGATTGTTTTGCAGCAAACCTCCCGGTCAGCCCACAATCTCCAAGGTGTTGTTTTTCAAACAGCAATCTCCTGTATGTTGATGTTGGCGGGCCATGAGGCCGGCCACGAAATCAGTATACGCCCATACCGGGAGAAATGCAAGAAGTATTGCAGATAGGCAAAAAGGCTTTTCCCGGGGGAATTTGTATGGTATACTGATGCGAAGGGAGGTGGATCTATGACCCCTGAAGAATTGCTGTTTTTTGATGCGCAGCCCGGAGCCCTGCCGCTGTATGAGGCTCTGCGGAGCAAGCTGCTGGCGGAGTGTCCGGATACCACCTGGAAGGTGCAGAAATCTCAGATCACCTTTAAGGCGAGGTATGGCTATGCCTTTGTGTCCCTGCGGCGGATGAGGGGGTGTCCGGAGGTGTTTCTGATCCTGTCCTTCGGCCTCAGCCGCCGGCTGGACTCTCCGCGAATCGCGGTGGTCGTGGAGCCCTACCCCAATCGCTGGACCCACCATGTGATCGTATCGGAAACAGCGCAGCTGGACGGGGAACTTATCGGCTGGCTGCGGGAGGCCCATGATTTTGCGCTGGTAAAGTGAGGGGGATGCTGCATGGCAACAACTGCGGATTATATTGCGTTTGTCTGCGACCAAATCCATGGCATGGGGGCGGTACGGTACCGGAAGATGTTCGGCGAGTACATGGTCTATGTGAACGATAAGCCCCTTCTGCTGGTGTGTGACAACACCGTGTTTGTGAAAATTGTTCCGGAACTGGCCTGTGTGCTGGCGGAGGCGGAGCGGGGCCTGCCCTACGAGGGCGGTAAAGAGCACTATATATTGGATATTGAAAATACGGAACTGGTCCGGGCGGTTATTGAGGTTTTGGAGCCCATCACACCCCTGCCCAAGCCCCGAAGGAAGAGAGGCACATCCTATGAAATTTAAAAATCCGTTGTTGGCTGTGACCGATATGGCCGCCTCCATCCGCTTTTACAGGCAGGTTCTTGGCCTGCGTGTGGTGATGGACTTCGGCGCCAACGTGACCCTGACCGGCGGCGTGTGCCTGCAGACGCTGGATACCTGGCGGGAGTTTTTGGAGGGCAGGCCGGTTTCTCTGGCCGGCAACGCAGGAGAACTGTACTTTGAAGAGAGCGATTTCGACAGCTTTGCCGAGAAGCTGAGGGGACTGGGGGTGGAGTATGTCCACCCGGTGAAGGAGCATCGATGGGGCCAGCGGGTGGTGCGTTTTTATGATCCGGACCGCCACATCATTGAGGTGGGCGAGAGGATGGATGCCGTTGTGCGCCGGTTCCTGGACAGCGGTATGACCGAGGAGCAGGTGGCCCAGAGGATGGATGTGCCGCTGAAATATGTGAGAGACTGCGTGAAATAACCGAAGGAGGCCGACGGCAGTGACCATTTCCGATTGTATAGCCCGCCTGACCGGAGGGGATGCCGGGGATGCCTGCGCCTATGCGGAGCAAATCGCGGCGGAGAGCCGGGAGAGCGGCTGCTGGGCGCCCTATCTCGCGGACTTTGCCGCGCTGCTCCGGCACCGGAATTCCCTGGTGCGGAACCGGGCTGTTTCCATCTTGGCCGCCAACGCCCGGTGGGCGCCGGCGGAGATATTTGACAGCCTGATGGACGAGTTTCTCCGTCATGTTGCCGATGAGAAGCCCATCACCGCCCGGCAGTGTATCCAGGCGCTGCCGGAGATCGCGGCGGCCCAGCCGCAGCTGGTTCCGCGCATCCGGCAGGCCCTGGAGAGCGCGGACCTGACCGGCTACAGGGACAGTATGCGGCCGCTGATTTTGAAGGACATGATGGCCGTGCTGGAGCAGCTGCCGTGAGGGGGTGCCTGCCCAATCCGCTTACCGCGGCGGGGAAAGAGCGATGGAGAGGATCAGCGCGGTCAACCCCATGAAAAATTGTGGAGGTATACGATGGCTTTTGACTTTAAGAAAGAATATAAGGAATTCTATATGCCCAAAAATCATCCGGAGATCGTGACAGTTCCGGCCGCGAATTATATGGCGGTCCGCGGAGCAGGGGACCCCAATGCGGAGTGCGGGGCGTATCAGCAGGCGATCAGCGTTCTGTACGCGGTGGCGTATACCTTGAAGATGAGTTACAAAACAGGCTATAAAATGGCCGGCTTTTTTGAATACGTTGTGCCTCCGCTGGAGGGATTCTGGTACCAGGAGGATGTGGACGGCGTGGACTACACCCGCAAGTCCGGGTTTCACTGGATCTCTGTCATCCGCCTGCCTGATTTTGTGACGGAAGAGGATTTTGCG